>Ga0209223_10001040_pt1 | contig 31074 bp, 31 predicted proteins | sample COG_06_FD_184750 | JGI IMG/M metagenome (GOLD analysis project Ga0209223, IMG submission 184750) | Pelagic Microbial community sample from North Sea - COGITO 998_met_06 (SPAdes) (version 2) | ecosystem: Environmental > Aquatic > Marine > Neritic zone/Coastal water | place: Helgoland, sampling...
ATTATTGTTTTCAAAATCTTCTTTATATTCTTTTTCAAAAATCTCTTGGAATATATCTTTAAATCTACCATCGTATTTTTTTAGAATTGTATTTTTAGTAGACATGTAAACAGGCCATTTTTTAATTAATCCATAACTAAAACAAGATCTTGCAAAGTCCTCGATTGATTTATCTAAATTATACATTGATAGTGCTACACCAGGACCTGTAAAATTGAACACCTCATGTTTTATTTCATCTTTTCCATCTTCAGATGTCCACTTAACTTCTAATTTACCTTTGCCAGGTACTTTGAAATCAGTTGCTCTATATTGATCGCCAAAAGCGTGTCTTCCAATTACTACCGGATCTGTCCATGAGGGAACTAATTTTGGAATATTTTTACAAATGATTGGTTCTCTAAATACTGTACCTCCAATAATATTTCTTATAGTTCCATTAGGAGATCTCCACATTTTTTTTAGATCAAATTCTTTAACTCTTTCTTCGTCAGGGGTAATTGTTGCACATTTAATCCCTACACCAATTTTTCTTATAGCATTTGCAGAGTCGATAGTGATTTGATCATCAGTGTTGTCTCGACTTTTCATGCCTAGATCATAGTATTCAATTCCTAAATCAAGATATGGAAGTATTAGTTTGCTTTTTATAAACTCCCAAATGATACGGGTCATTTCATCACCATCTAACTCTACAATGGGGTTATTTACCTTGATTTTACTCATTAAAATAAATTTATCTTATTAATTGAATTTGATTGGTTTATATACATATTAATCAAAAATTAGCAAATAGAAGAATATGATTAGTAAAATATTTCCACCAATACATACAGAAGGCTATAAATTTTTAGTCATTGCAGTTGTAATAACAATAGTTCTTTTAGCCTTCAGTGGTTTTTTAGGAACGATAGGTTTAATTTTAACTGTATGGGTTTATTATTTTTTTAGAGATCCAGAAAGAGTTATTATAGAAGATGATAATTATCTAGTAAGTCCAGCAGATGGCGAGGTTATTAAAGTTGAGGATGTAGATGGACCTAAAGAAGTTGGTTTAGAAAATAAAAAATTTAAAAAAATAAGTATATTTATGAATGTTTTTGATTGCCATGTTAACAGGACACCTTGCTCTGGAACTGTTGATGAAATTTTATACAAACCAGGAAAATTTTTGAATGCCTCTTTTGATAAAGCCAGTGAAGACAATGAAAGAAATTATTACAAAATTAAAGATAATCATGGAAATGATATAATTGTAGTTCAAATTGCAGGATTAATTGCAAGAAGAATTGTCTGTGAAACAAATAAAAATCAAGAACTTAATCAAGGAGATAGAATTGGGATGATTAGGTTTGGAAGTCGTGCAGATGTTTATTATGAAAATTATGAACCACTTGTAAAAATTGGTCAAAAAACGATTTCAGGCGAAACACTACTAGCTAAAAAATAATTATTATGGAACAGCCAAAGAATAACTTTAAGGTTATTGCAGAAAAGAAAAATGCAAGAGTAATTTTGCCTAATATGTTAACACTAATTGGTGTTTGTATAGGACTCACTTCTATTAGATTTGCCTTAAGTGGAGAATTTGGCTTTGCAGTAATTGCTATAATTTTGGCGGCTATAATTGATGGTTTAGATGGAAGAATTGCAAGATTAATAAAAGGAACTTCAAAAGTTGGAAAAGAATTAGATTCCTTAACAGACATGATTAGTTTTGGGGTTGCGCCAGCTTTTATTATGTATTTTTGGACATTGAGTTCATTAGGAAGATTTGGTTGGTTGTTATGTTTAATTTATGTAATTTGTGTAGCATTAAGATTAGCTAGATTTAATGTTAATTCTAACCAAGATTCTTCTTGGAAAGATAATTTTTTTGAAGGGGTGCCTTCTCCAGCAGGGGGTATTTTAGTTTTAACACCACTAATAATAAGCATGACTAATTTTGAATATATTAAAATTGATTACAATATTATTGTACCAATTTTTTTTATCACTACCTCTTTGTTGTTAATTAGTAAATTTCCCAGTTATTCATTTAAAAAAATAGTAATTCAAAGAAAAACAACAATATTTTTATTATTTGGAATAGTCTTATTTTTTGGACTACTTCTTATTTATCCTTTCATTGTAATATCTATTAGTGCAATTATTTATTTATTTTTGCTGCCAATCAGTTTTTTTCATTATCAAAAATTAAAAAAACAGAATGATGATAAAGATCACATAGAAGACGATGATCTTGAGGATGTCTTGTAATATAAGAAAGTCTAGGATTTGATAATTAATTGAAAAAAAATAAAATTTCTAAAAACTGGGTTAATAAACAAAGAAAAGATATCTACGTCAGGCAATCAAAAGTTGACGGATACAGAGCTAGATCTGCATACAAATTAATTGAAATTGATGAAAAATTTAAGATATTTAAAGGTGGTATATCTGTAATAGATATAGGTGCTGCACCAGGTAGTTGGTCACAATATGCTGTTAAAGTTGCAAAAAGTGGAAGATTAATATCAATAGATCTTAAAGCAATGGAGCCGATAGGAAAAACAATACAAATACAAGGTGATTTTACTGACGAAGAAATTCAAAATGATATTAAAAAACATATTAGCTCAAAAGTTGATGTGGTCATGTCAGATATGGCAGTCAACACTACCGGCATAAAGAATATTGATTCAATCCAAACTGGAGAACTATGTATTGAAGCGATGATCTTTGCAAAAAACATGCTTAAAGGTAATGGCTTTTTTGTTTCAAAAATTTTTCTAGGAGGAACATTTAACGAAATAGTCGCACATGGAAAAAAATATTTTAAAGAAGTTAAGGTTTTTAAACCAAAATCTAGCAGAAAAGACTCAAAAGAAAGTTTTATAATTTGTCAAAAACTTAGATAGAGACTTTAAAATTTAAATGAATCGTATATAAAAGATTATGGTTCCTATTAAAGAAGCACTTACCTTTGATGACGTTACACTAGCGCCTAAATATTCTGAGATATTACCTTCAGAGGTAAATACAGAAATAACATTAACAAAAAGCTTAAAACTCAAAATACCATTATTATCCTCTGCAATGGACACTGTTACAGAGAGTAAAATGGCAATAGCTATAGCAAAAGCTGGTGGTATAGGAGTTATTCATAGAAATTTAGATATTAAAAAACAAATTTTGGAAATTAAAAAAGTAAAAAAACAAAAATTATTAGTAGGTGCTGCAGTAGGTGCTGGCCCAAATGAATTTGTTAGAGCAAAAGAGATTCTTAAAGAAGGAGTTAATTTAATAGTAGTAGATACAGCTCATGGACATACAAAAAAAGTAGCTGAAATTATAAAATATATTAAGAAACTAAAAAATAGTAAAATTGCTCTATGCGCAGGCAATATAGCAACACCTGAAGCAGCTAAGTTTTTAATTAAATTAGGTGTAGATATTATTAAAGTTGGAATTGGACCAGGATCAATTTGTACAACTAGATTAGTTGCTGGTATAGGGGTTCCACAATTGAGTGCAATATTATCTGTAAGAAATGGTTTTAAAAACAAAAATGTAAAGATTATTTCTGATGGTGGAATAAAATATTCAGGTGATCTCGCAAAAGCTTTTGCGGCAGGTGCAGATGCTGTTATGATTGGATCATTATTTGCAGGCACAGATGAAGCACCTGGAAAATTAATTAAGATAAATAGCAAATTATTTAAAAGTTTTAGAGGAATGGGTTCAGTAGGTGCAATGAATAAAGGTTCAGCTGATAGGTATTTTCAAACAAAACAAAAAGATAATTCAAAATATGTTCCAGAAGGGGTAGAAGGATTTGCAAAATATAAAGGAGACGTAGGGAATATTATTTATAGATTAATTGGAGGCCTTAAATCCTCAATGGGATATCTTGGTTCTAAACACATTACTAAATTGAGAAATAAACCAAATTTTGTGAAGATTACTAAAGCAGGGTTTTATGAAAGTATGGTTCACAATGTCGATGTAATTAAAAATGATAGCAAATACTAATGAATAAAATTTTTAAAATTATAATTTCTCTTTTACTGTCTTTTATGTTTTTTACATATGCATTTAGTAATGAAAATTTTTTTGGTGAAGCAGTAAAAAAATACCAGAGTGAGAAATATGATGAAGCAAGATTTTTATTTGAAAGAAATATAGTTTTTAACCCTAAAGATGCAAAATCATACTTATACTTAGCTAAAATTTATAATCACGAAGCTGATCAAAGAAAAGAAGAGTATAATCTAGAAACAGCATTATTAATAGAACCTGATAATGAAGAAGTTCTATTAATGTTAATGAAAATAGCTTTAAAAAAATCTAATTATTCCAAGGTAAAAGATCTTTCAATCGTATTTAATAAAGTCTGCAATAAACTTTGTGATGAAAGCAATGACATTGAAGAGTCTCTCAAAAATATAGAACCAAAAAATGAGTCTTGATCAAAATCTTAATAAAATCATAATTATAGATTTTGGCTCTCAATTTACTCAATTAATAGCGAGAAGAATAAGAGAGTTAGGGGTTTTTTCAGAAATTATAAGCCATAAAAAGATTAAGTTAAAAGATATAGATAAAACAACTAAAGGAATAATTTTATCTGGTGGACCTTTAAATGTTTATCAAATGAATAAATACTCTTTTGATAAAAAGATAATAGATTTAAATATTCCAATCTTAGGTATATGTTTTGGTCATCAAATATTATCCAAACTTAATGGTGGTAGAGTTAAACAATCTAAGCATCGTGAATTTGGATTAGCTAATATTTTCAAAAAAAATGATAGTCTTTTAACAAAAAATTTTTTTAATAAATACAATTCAAAAAAAGTCTGGATGAGCCATGCTGACCAAGTGTCGAAACTTCCAAAAAATTTTAAAGTTATAGCAGCAAGTGTTAATTCAAAATTTGCAATTGTTGAAAATAAAATAAAAAAATTTTATGGAGTTCAGTTTCACCCTGAAGTAACACACACAGAAAATGGAAAAAAAATAATCAGTAACTTTGTTTTTTTAATTTGCAAAATTAAACGTAATTGGTCTTCAAAAGATCAAAAAATTCAATTGATACAGGAAGTTAAAGAACAAGTTGGGTCTAATAAAGTTATTTGTGCTTTATCTGGGGGTGTCGATAGCAGTGTAGTTGCTCAATTACTTAATAAAGCAATTGGAAAAAAACTTTACTGTATTTTTGTTAATACTGGACTTCTTAGAAAAAATGAAGAATTACAAGTTGTTCAAACTTTTAAGAGACGATTAAAAATTAACCTCATCTATGTTAATGCAGAAAAAGAATTTTTAAAAAAATTAAAAAATGTTACTGATCCTGAAAGAAAGAGAAAAATAATAGGCAATCTTTTTATTGAAATTTTTGATCGTTATGCAAAAAAAATTAAAAATGTAAAATTTTTAGCACAAGGTACACTCTATCCTGATTTGATTGAAAGTAGATCTGTTACGGGTAGTCAAACTTCTAAAATAAAATCTCATCATAATGTGGGTGGTTTACCAAAAAAAATGAAATTAAAACTTGTTGAACCTTTAAAGTTTTTATTTAAAGATGAAGTTAGAAAACTAGGATTAGAATTAAATTTGAGCAAAGATATTATTTCAAGACATCCTTTTCCAGGACCTGGTCTAGCAATTAGAATGCCTGGTTTAATCACAAAAGAGAAGATAAAAATTTTAAAAGAAGCAGATTATTATTTTATTCAAGCATTAAGAGATTATGGTCTTTATCACAAAATTTGGCAGGCCTATGCTGCCTTATTACCTGTAAAAACAGTCGGTGTTATGGGTGATAATCGAACATATGAATATTTATGTTTATTAAGAGCTATTACCTCAGAAGATGGAATGACTGCAGATTTTTATGAGTTTAAAAAGTCTTTTATGGAGGCTATTTCAAACAAAATAGTGAATAGTATTCGTGGGATTAATAGAGTTGTTTACGATATTACCTCAAAACCACCAAGTACTATTGAATTAGAGTAGTTTTATAACTATAAATTAGCTTTATGAAATATTTACACACAATGATCAGAATTAAAAGCGTTGAAGAATCATTAAAGTTTTTTTGTGAAGGATTGGGCTTAAAAGAAACAAGAAGAATAGAAAACGAAAAGGGTAGATTTACTCTAATCTTTCTTGCAGCTCCAAATGATATAAAGGCAGAAATAGAACTAACATATAATTGGGATGGAGACGAGCTTGGAGAAGGTTCAAGAAATTTTGGTCATCTTGCTTATAGAGTTGATAATATTTATGAAACTTGTCAAAGATTGCTAGATATGGGATACACTATTAATAGACCACCTCGTGATGGTCATATGGCATTTGTAAGATCTCCTGATCAAATTTCAATAGAAATTCTTCAAGAAGGAAATTTAGAATCCAAGGAGCCATGGGCTTCAATGGAAAATACTGGTACTTGGTAATTTATAATAAATAAATACCGTGAATAAAATCAAACAATTAATTAAAAAAAAAAATAAAACTAAAATAGTTTGCCTAACTGCTTACTCAAAAAATATAGCCTCTATTTTAGACAATCACTGCGATCTTGTACTAGTGGGAGATTCACTTGGATCAGTACTTTATAACTACAAATCAACCAGGCAGGTTTCTCTTGATTCGATGATTGAGCATTCTAAAAGTGTTAAATTAGGTATTAAAAAATCATTAATGGTAGTTGATATGCCTCACAATACTTATCGAAGTTCAAGAGAAGCTTTAAGAAATGCTAAAAAGATTATGTCTAAAACAAAATGTGATGCTGTTAAATTAGAGGGCGGAAATAAAATTTCTGAAATTATAAGAACATTAATTAAGAATAACATCCCAGTTATGGGGCACTTAGGTGTTCTTCCTCAAACAGCAAAAAATTTTAAATTTAAAGGAAAAAAAATTTCAGAACAAAATAAGATTTTAAATGATGCAAAACTATTAGAATCTGCAGGGGTTTTTTCAATAGTTTTAGAGTGTGTAGAAAGTAATTTGGCAAAAAAAATTACTAAAAATATTAATATCCCAACAATTGGCATTGGTGCTTCAAATAATTGTGATGGTCAAGTTTTAGTCACAGATGATTTAATTGGCCTTAATTCAATAAATGTTAGGTTCGTTAAGAAATATTCTAATATTAGAAAAGAAATTGTTAAGGCGGTTAGAAATTATTCAATAGAAGTAAAAAATAAAAAGTTTCCTTTAAAGAAACATTCTTATTAATTAAAAATATTTAATAAAGTCTTCGTTTATTTTAAGTATCTCTAAATCAACCAATCCACCTATGATTAATTGTAGACCAACAATCAATATAAATACTAAGCCAACATAAGCTATCCAGATGTGCTTTTGGATGTAATTTGCCATATATGTTGCAAGCGCTCCTGTTAAAACAACAGATAAAACAAGACCAAATATCATAAACCCAAAGTATCCTTTGGCAGCACCCACCACACCAATTACATTGTCAAAACTGATTGTAATGTCAGCAAATAATACTTTGTATATGCTCTGTATATAAGAGGGTTCTTTAGATTTCTTAGTTGGAGTTTTAGCTTTATTTTTCATCTCAACTAAATCTTTTCTTAAATCATTAACAATCCAAATTAGAAGTAAACCACCTAAAATTTTAATGAAATAGAATTCAAATAGGTAAGTAGCAAATATTGCAAAAATAACTTTAAAGACAAGAGCACCAGCGACACCCCATAAAATTATTTGTTTTCTATATTTTGGAACAAAGTTAGCTGCAATTAAGCCAATTATAATTGCATTATCTGCAGCTAAGATAATATCTATAAAAATAATTTGGAGTAATATTATGGATTCTTCAATCAAGATAAAATTATAATATTTTAAATTTCAAATAATACAATAAAAAGTATTTATAAAAAAAAGGCGATCAAGTTAATGATCGCCTTTAATAAAAATATTTAAAACTATTTTTGAGACCAAGTAGGCATTGGATACTGCAATTTACATGCAGCTAATTCAAATGGGTAAACAGTACAATACTTACCACCTTGAACTTGCATCAAAATACCTCTAGTTTTTTCGTTTTGACCATCTGCTCCAAATTTAATTCCTCTATAAGGAACAATTAGAGAGTCCGATGACATATCTAGATCTACTAACGCTTGTCTAATTTTTTCAGGGTCAGTTGATCCTGCATTATTAATTGCATTAGCTAATGCCATAAAACCTGTAAAGGCTCTAGCTGGAACATCAGACAAGTCTCTTCCACCTGAATGTGTTTTAAATAGATCATTTACAGTTCCGATCATTGGAATTGTAGTAGCTAAGTCAGTATTAAAAGGTGATCTTGTAATTACACCTTCAGCTTTACTTCCCATAGTAGCTATAAATTTAGGATCAGTATATCCAGCATTTTGAGCAACTAAAAGTTTAGGATTATAATCTAGTTCTTTAGCTGTATTTAAGAATAAATAAGCATCTGCAGTGTAAGAAGAAGGTAATAAAACATCTGGGTTTTTTGCTTTTAATCTCTGAACTTCAGAACTTAACGATGTTGTTTTTGCTTTATAGCTTATTTTTTCAACAACTTTATATCCTTGATCTTTAGCCATTTTGTTTTGAGTTCCACCACTATCAGATCCCCATAAAGTATCTTCATGAATTATCCCAAGAGTGTTTAGTTTGTTGCTATTTTTACTATTGAAGTCATTCATGAATTCAAACATTAATTGAGTAAATTCACCATCATGTGGTGTAACTCTGAAAAAATATTTAAATCCTCTTGTAGTTAATTTTGGAGATGTAGATTCACCATTAACCCAAGGTATACCAGCTCTTTCTGAAACTTGACTTGCTGCTCCAGTAACTGAAGAGTAATAAGCACCAAACATTGCATGAACTTTATCAGAATTTAACATTTTTTCTGTTTCACCAACTCCAATATCTGGTTTTCCACCATGGTCGCCAACTACGATTGATATTTTTCCACCACCTAAGCCTTTTAAGCCAGCATCTTTTGCTAAAGGCATACCAGGAATATTATGGCTATTGTTAATTATGTCTAATGCAGTTTGAACTGCAGCAACCGCATCCTTACCTACTTGAGCAACAGGACCAGTTAACGGATATAGTACTCCAATTTTAACATCTTGTGCAGAACTTACTACCGGCGCACAAATCAATGATAAAAAAGCAAATACTGAAAGTATTAATTTTTTCATTTATTTTCCCTCGTATTAGTTTTTTAAAAAATTGATCTAATACCAAATGAGTTATCAATTCAATGATTTACTTTAATTATATCCATTAATATTTAGCTATAAAATATATGCTTATCTCTATATAAATTAGAAAATTAATTTAAATGACTTCTGAAATTATTCTTCAAGCTATAGTTACTGGTTTAATGATGGGATTAATTTATGCCTTGATAGCTGCAGGACTTAGTTTGATTTTTGGATTAATGGATATTGTTAATTTTGCACACGGTGAACATTTAATGTTATCAATGTTTTCATCATTTTGGCTCTGGTCATTATTTGGAATAGATCCAATTTTTTCTATACCAATTACAATTTTGTTAATGGCTATTTGTGGAATACTCACTCATTATTTTTTAATTAGATATATCCTAAAAGCAAAAATGTTGATTCAAATCTGCGCAACTTTTGGTTTGTCAATTTTTATAAGATCAATTGCTCAATTATTATGGACTCCAGATTTTAGAAATATAGATAAACCTCTTTTAGAAGGAAGATTAGAAGTAGGATCAGTTTTTATTGGACAACCCCAATTATTTGCTAGCCTAGTTTGTTTGGTCGCTTTTTTTGGACTTTATCTGTTTGTAACTAAAACAGAAACTGGATTAGCTCTTCAAGCAACTGCTCAAGATCGACATGCAGCTGAAATACTAGGAATTCCATCTAATAAAATGTTTGCTATTGGTTGGGCCATAGGTCTTGGTTGTGTTGGTGTTGCTGGAGGAATGATGGCTAATTATTTTTTTATATTCACAGATGTTGGAATAAATTTTGCTTTATTTGCTTTTGTGGCGGTAGCACTTGGTGGTTTTGGAAGTATTATTGGCTGTTTGTATGCAGGCATAATTATTGGCTTAGTTGAGTCTTTAGGTGGTTTATTAATAGATCCATCTTTTAAACTTTTATATGTTTTTGCAATTTATTTATTGGTAGTTATTTATAAACCTCAAGGTTTATTTGGAAGATATTGATGAGCTCAAAATTATTAATAGCAAAATCTGAACCACTTTGGAATACAGATAAAAAGATAGTTTCATTAGTGGGTGGTTTAGTAGTCTTATTGTTTGCATTACCACACTTTGGATTAAATTCTTTTTATCTTCATTTAATGATTATGATTTTTATGCATGCAGTAATGGCTCAATCTTGGAATGTAATTGCTGGATTTTCAGGACAGATTAGCTTGGGTCATGGAGCATTTTTTGGAATAGGAGCTTACGCTACCTCATTTTTTTATGTTGAATACGGTGTTTCACCTTGGATAAGCATATTTTTTGGTATGATTTTTTCAGGTATTTCTGCAATTTTAATTGGAATACCAATGCTTAGATTGAGTGGTCATTACTTTGCAATCGCTACTTTATTAATAGGAATAAGTTTTCAAGTAGTATTTCAAAGATGGGATTTAGTGGGTGCAGCATCAGGTTTATGGGTTCCCATGACTTCAGGAGACTCTTGGATGGCTTTACAATTTCATACAAGTAAAACTCCTTACTATTATGTTTTTTTAATATTTTTTTTAATTACATTTTATTTGGTGTGGCTACTAAGTAGATCAAAATTAGGATATAGGTTGAGAGCTGTAAGAGATGACCCACAAGCAGCATCAAGTTTATGCATCAATGTACCAAATTACAAAATTATAGCTTATGTAATTTCAGCAATGATAATGGCTCCAATGGGAAGTTTATTTGCTCAATATATATTAATCATTGATCCTGATAGAGTTTTTAATATTGAAATATCAATAATTGTTTTATTAATAACTGTATTAGGGGGAATTGGTACTGTTTGGGGTCCAATTATTGGTGCAGCAATCCTTATTCCAATTTCAGAATATTCACGAATTTATTTAGGAGGAACGGGAGGTGCTGTAGATTTGATCCTTTATGGATTAATTTTAATGCTAATTTGTATTTTTAGACCTGATGGTCTTATATCTTTTGTTCCAAAAAATATTTTAGAAAGAAAAAAACAAAGATGAAAATTTTGTCAGTAGAAAATTTAAGTAGAGCATTTGGCGGTATCAAAGCAAATAATAATATCTCCTTTGAAGTTGAAGAAGGTTCAATCTTAGGAGTTATAGGTCCAAATGGTGCAGGTAAATCAACATTATTTGATCTAATTACTGGATACACAAAAGCTGATACTGGAAAAGTAAAATTTTTTGAAAAAAATATTTTTGGATTAAGTCCAGATAAAATTAGTAACTTGGGAATAGGAAGAACTTTTCAAAAACTAAAACCATTTGCGGACCAAACATTATTAGAAAATGTAATGATTGGTTCATTCGTAAAAGAAGGTAATATTAAAAAAGCTAGAGATAAAGCTTTGGAAATAATTGATTTTGTGGATTTAATTGAAAAAAGACATCACTTTGCAAGAGAGCTTTCAACTGGACAAAGAAAAAGATTGGAGATGGCGAGAGCAATGGCAATTGAACCCAAGTTGTTATTAATGGATGAAGTTACAGGTGGAGTAGATCAAAAAACTATACCTGGTTTAGTTGAGTTAATTAAAAAATTAAAAAAATCTGGTGTTACAATTATTACCATTGAGCACAATATTAATATTATAATGGAAATTTCTGATAATATTTTAGCTTTAGATCAAGGAGAAAGAATTGCTTATGGCTCTCCAAAAGAAATTCAAAATAATAAGCAAGTTGTAGACTCTTATTTAGGAACATATGATGCTGCTTGATATTAAAAATATTGATGTTTTATATGATGATTTTCAAGTTATTTGGGATGTGTCCATTAATGTTAAAAAGGCTGAAATGGTTGCTCTTCTAGGACCGAATGGTTCTGGAAAAAGTACAATCTTAAATACAATTAGTAATTTAGTTCAGCATAAAAATGGAAGTATACATTTTAATGATAGTTTAATTTCAGAAATACCAACATATAAAAGAACTGAGTTAGGAATTTCTCATGTGCTTGAAAGACGTAGAGTTTTTCCTCATCTAACAGTCATGCAAAATCTTTTGCTAGGTGCTTGGCATCCTAAAGCAAAAAAAGAGTTAGATAGTTCTTTAGTTAAGATTTATAAAATTTTTCCAAAATTAAAAGCAAGATCAACTCAACTTGCTCGTACAATGTCTGGTGGTGAGCAACAGATGCTTGCAATAGCAAGAGGATTGATGGGGCTTCCTAAGCTTTTAATGGTAGACGAACCCTTTTTAGGACTTTCACCAATGGTAATGAAAGACTTAATTAAAATATTTAAAAATATAGTGAACGAGGGTGTATCTATACTTTTCGTAGAGCAAAATGTTAGACTAGCATTAAGTATGGCTGACAGAGGCTACGTTCTTGAAAGTGGGAGACTTGTTATTCATGGAAATTCAAAAGAGCTAATTGATAACGATAAAGTTACAAAGGTTTTCTTAGGAAATTAATTACAAAGCAGCAAGATCGTTATTTAGTTTGTCGGTTATAAGCATTTTACCAGGAGCATGTGTTATGCAAAAATCTGGTTTAGAATCTTGTAAAACAGATTGAGGAGTAACTCCACAAGCCCAAAATACTGGAATTTCATCATTTTTAAATGTTCTTGGTGCATCACCATACTCAGGATTCATTATATCTTTTATTCCTATCTCTGATGGATCTCCTAAATGGATAGGTGCACCATGCACTGCTGGGAATCTAGAGCTAATTTGTACTGATCTGATTGCATCTTTTGAATTTAATGGTCTCATTGATACTACAAGCTTTCCTGAAAACTGACCAGCAGGTTCACAATCTATTGATGTTCGATACATTGGCACAATTGTATTATTTTCTATGTGTTGAATAGGTATGCCAGCTTCAATCAAAGGTAATTCAAACGACATAGAACATCCTAAAACAAATGTCGTTAGGTCATCGTTCCAATATTTTTTAATGTCGTGAGGCTCATCTATAATTTTTCCTTTTTCCCAAATTCTATATTGAGGTACGTCTGTACGTATATCTATATCCCCTAAATCTTTTAGTGAAGGATCTCCTTTAGTACCAAAACCAATTAACGGACAAGGTTTTGGATTTTTTTGACAAAACGAGGCAAAGTCCATTGCATATTTGCTTGGCAAAATACACAAATTACCTTGCACATATCTATTTGCAGATCCTGCTGTTTGTTCAGTATATTTATTTTCTCTAATTATTTTTCTTGCTTCAATTGGATCTTGAATATCTAGCATTTAATTAATATTTAGATTTTTTTGTACCTGCAATAATTTCTTTTAATTCATTGTACTCTTCACAATTACAACTTTCTAATACTTTCAACCTTTCTTTTGCTAAGTCAATTCTGTTTGTTACAATATAAAGTTCTCCTAAATATTCATTAATACCGTTGTGATTAGGTTCAATTTCTAGACCCATTAAATAATATTTTTCACCTTTTTCATAATCACCAAGTTTTCTTGTTGTAAAACCTAAATAATTTAAAGTATCTGCTTGAAGAGGTTTTTTGTTATTTGATTTTATTAAAAGTTTTTGTGCTTTCTCATATCTTTTATTAGCCTTTTCAATCTTACCTTTTTTTTCGTATTTTTTTGCAAATTTAATTAAATCTACAGCTTTATCATAATCAGACTTTACTTTAGATGTTGTGCTATCGCTTGTGCCTGCTGAATAAGAAGGTGTAGAAAAAAAAGTTATTAACAAAATTAAAACTATGAAATTTTTAATCATTATATAAATTTCTCCATTAAGTTAAGAGGTTTAAGTTTAAGTCCATTAACTACCAAATTATCTTTAATAGATTTAGCGGTAGCTAGTGAACTTTCATTATCTCCATGTATGCAAACTGAGTCTATTTCACAAGGTATCTGCTTACCACTGTGACAATTAAGTGACTGATTTTTAACCATAGTAAGTACATGTTTTTTTGCTTGTTCTGGGTCAGTTATTAATGCGTAAGATTTTTTTCTAGAAACTAAATTTCCATCATCTTCATAGTTTCTATCAGCAAAAATTTCACAGGCAATTTTCATATCTAAATTTTTTGCAGCCACTTCCATTTTTGATCCAGTGGGCACTAGATAAATTAAATCTTTACTAATATCATTAATAGTTCGAGCTAAAGTAGTGGCTAATGCTATATCTTCACAGGCCATATTATTTAAAGCACCGTGGGGCTTAATGTGAGTAACAGACTGCCCATGATCGTTAGAAATTTTTTGCAAAATTTCGTATTGATCAATAATTAATTTTTTTATTTCACTTGATGAAAGATTAATTCTTGTTCTTCCAAAATTTTCTGGATCATTAAAAGATGGGTGTGCTCCAATACTTACTCCATTTTTCTTTGATATTTGAACTACTTGATTCATAGACTCATTATCTCCAGCATGAAAACCACAGGCAACATTTGCAGAATTTACTATCTTAAGTAAATCAGGATCATATTTATTTGAATGATGTTTTGATTTTTCACCTAAATCACAGTTTATATTAATTTCCATAGTCTTATATGTTGAAGTATAACATGGCATGATAAAAAATATATCAAATCTTGGTGACGCAGCGCTGTACTGTGATTTTGGTATAGAGGTGAATAAAAAGATTAATTCTGAAGTAATTAAATATTTTAAAGCTATTAAAGAAAAAAATATAATAGGAATTAATAATTTAACCCCATCATACAACAAATTAATTATTTCATATGATTTACAATTAACTAATTTTAAAGAAATCAAACAAAAAATTGAGACTCTTAATATTAATGAGGCAGAAAAAATAAATAGTAAAATATTAGAAATACCAGTTTGTTGTGATGCTTCATTTTCCCTAGACATCGAAAGATTAGAAAAAAAAATGAATTTAAGTAGAGATAAAATTTTTGAAAATTTTTTTAATACTGAATATTTCTGTTATATGACAGGTTTTATTGCAGGGATGCCTTTCTTGGGTGATTTAGATGAAAATATGAGAGTTCAAAGATTAGAAACCCCTAGAGTAAAAGTTCCAAAAGGCTCAGTTGGAATAACAGAACAGTTTGCAAATATTTATACTTTTGAAAGCCCGGGTGGATGGAATATTCTTGGAAACACTCCTTTAGAAGTTTTTGATAGCTCAAAAGAAAAAGAACCAAATTTTATTAATCCTGGAGACACAGTTACTTTTAAAAAAATTACATTAGATCAATATAAGAGTTTTAATGAATAATAATTATTTTGAAATATTAAGAGCAGGAATTAATACAACCTTTCAGGATAAAGGGAGAAGTAATTTGTATCATATGGGCATTCCTTTTAGTGGAGCTATGGATAATAGAAATTATTTGTTGGCAAATAAATTGTCAGGAAATGAATTAAATTTACCTGTTATTGAATTTGCATATCAAGGACCACTTTTAAAATTTTATGGTGATAAAATCAATATAGCTATTACTGGAGATGTGATTTTTAAGTTAATAAAAAATGGTAAGGAAATTGAGGGAAATTGTTATGAAAGTTATCAATTAGAAAATGAAGATGAGATTGATATCTTATCTACAAATAAATCTGTATATGGTTATTTATCAATTTCAGGCAAGTTTGACTTGAAATTACAATGGGGTAGTTGTTCAATTAACACAAAAGCTAATATTGGTTCTAATGAAGGTAAAAAATTAGCAAATAGTCAAAAAATAAATATTTCTAAAATTAATCAAAACTTAGAAAAAAAGAAAATAAATTATTTAAACTCAAGAATAGAAAACATTAGAGTAATAAAAGGAACTAATTATGATTACTTTTCAGACGAGGGAAAAAAAAATTTCCTAGAAAAGAAATTTATTGTTTCAAAGTTATCTGACAGAATGGGCATGAGATTAGAGGGGCCTAAAATAGAAAATATTGTAAATACAAATATTAAGTCAGAGGGTTTATTAAAAGGAGTAATACAAGTTCCAGCAGATGGTAATCCAATTATTATGTTGTCAGATCATGGGACAATAGGGGGCTACCCAAAAATAGGAGTTGTGGCAAGTGTAGATTATGACAGATTAGTTCAAATGTCGCCTGGATCAAAAATAAAGTTTAAAGAGATTAATTTATCTGATGCAGAAACTTTATTTAAATTATATCAAATGGAAACTCAAAATTTAATTTCACAAATTTAATGAATATAATCGAAAAATTACCAGGACCTTTATTGATATTTCTTGGAGCATGTAGCTTAAGTTTTGGAGGTCTCATTGTTAAATCTTTTGAAGGTGCAACGTTATGGCAAATATTATTCTGGAGATCTTTGTTTTTTTCACTAACAGTTTTAACTTTTTTAATATTTAGCTATAAAAAAAATACCCTTAAAGCATTTAAAGATTCTGGTTTGCCAGGGTTTTTAGGTGGAATTATCTTATCCTTTGGTTTCTGTGGCTATGTTTTTGCCATGTATAACACCACAGTTGCTAATACAAATTTCATTATATCTCTTCAAATTCTATTTCTTGCTGTTTTTGGATATTTTTTTCTAAAAGAAAAAATATCTACAATCACCTTAGCCTCAATTATTTTAGCTATGACTGGAGTTTTGTTAATGGTTGGTAATTCATTATCACCTGGTGAATTATCTGGAAATTTAGCAGCTTTTACAATGCCGATTACTTTTGCAGTTTTAATTATAATTGTAAGAAAATTCCCATCAGTTGATATGGTGCCTGCACAATTTGTAGCTGGAGTATGCTCATGTTTAATTGGATTTTTATTATCTACTAAAATAATGATTTCTCCTCATGATATACTTTTGGGTTTTATAGCCGGATGTTTTCAGGTTGGTTTAGGATTTATATTTATTACCACAGGAGCACGTACGACACCTTCAGCGATGGTTGGAATAATAATGTTATCTGAGTCTGTTTTAGGACCTATGTGGGCTTTTGTATTTGTTAGCGAAAGACCTTCAATGTATGGATTAATAGGAGGGTCAATAATTCTTTTTGCCGTATTAATTCAATTTTATTCACTACTAATTAAGAGTAAAAAAAGTATTTCTGATTGACTTTAGTATCTAGTTGATAGATTATTCGTTTACGGGAGAGATTACAAATTTTGTAACACCGAAGGAGCAACCACCCAGGAAACTCTCAGGTAAAAGGACCGCAACATATTAACTCTGGAAAGAGATTAAGTTCTCGCCGAAGGAGCAAAACTCTCAGGCAAATATACAGATGGGTAGCAAAGAGTTGATATGGAAATTAAAAAAACATCATTACATAAACTTCATAACGATCATCACGCTAAGTTTGTAGAATTTGCAGGATACGAAATGCCAATACAATATAAAAAAGGTATTATCGAAGAGCATAAATTCACAAGATCAAATTCTGGAATTTTTGATGTTTCCCATATGGGACAACTATTTATTTATGGAAATGAAGATTTAACTAATGATTTAGAAAAAATATTTCCATTAGATTTGAAGAATTTAAAACAAAATTCTTCTAAGTATACTTTTTTAATGAATGATAAAGCAGGAATTTACGATGATCTAATTATTACGAAATTGAAAGAAGGTTATTTAATAATTCTAAATGCTGCCTGTAAAGATAATGATTTAAAAATTTTAACCAAACTACTTAACAACAAATATAAGATGATTTTAGACGAACAAAAATCTTTAATTGCAATTCAAGGACCAAAATCAGCTGAAATATTAAACTCCATAATTAGTGGAATTAATGAATTAAGTTTTATGACAGGCAACTGGTTTAATTATAAAGATCAGAAAACATATATAACAAGATCTGGGTATACTGGAGAAGATGGTTTTGAAATATCAATCACTAATAGATTTATTGAGGATTTAACCAAAAAATTAATAGAAAATGGAGCTCAATTAATTGGTCTAGGAGCAAGAGATACCTTGAGATTGGAGGCTGGCTTATGTTTGTATGGTCATGAGCTAGATATTAACAAAACTCCAATTGAGGCAAATCTTAAATGGGCAATATCTAAAGAAAGGATATTGAAAGGTGGCTTTGTGGGTTCGGATATAATTGTTAACCAAATTAAAGACGGCACAAAACAAATTAGAGTAGGAGTTAAGCCAGAGGGTAGATTGATTGCTAGAGAAAAAACAAAAATTTATGATGAGGAAGATAAATTAATAGGAGAGATAACTAGTGGTACATTTGGACCAAGTGTAAATGGACCAGTAGCAATAGGATACGTACAAAAACAATATTCAAAAAAAGATACAAAAATTTTTCTTGAAGTAAGAGGAAAAAAACATCCAGCAAATATTTTTGGATTACCATTTTATAAAAAAAGCTATGTGAAAGGAGACAACTAATGAGTGAAGTAAAATATTCTAAAGAACATGAGTGGATTAAGATAGAAGGTGATGTTGGCACAATAGGTATTACCCAACATGCAACAGAAATGCTTGGAGATATAGTTTTTGTAGAGTTACCAGATGTGGGAGCTTCAGTTGAAAAGGATGGTAATGCAGGTGTTGTTGAATCAACCAAAGCAGCAAGTGATGTTTATACACCTATTTCAGGTGAAGTTATGGAAAATAATCAAGCTATTGTTGATGATCCAGGAAAAATTAATTCAGATCCTGAAAATGAAGCCTGGTTTTTTAAATTAAAGATAAAAGATAAAAACGAACTAGATACTTTAATGAATAAAGAAGAATATGATAAATTTGCAAAAGAAAGTGGTAATTAAATGTTAAAAAACGCTCAAAAAGATTTTATTCAAAGACACATAGGACCTTCAGTTGAAGAGCAAAATATTATGCTTAAAGAATTAGGTTATAAAAATCTAGATGAGTTAATAAAAGATACGGTACCAGAAAAAATTCTTTTAAAAGATGATTTGGAAATAGGTGATCCTAATTCTGAATATAAAGCACTTAGAAAATTAAAAAATATTTCCAAAAAAAATAAAGTTTATTCAAGTTTTATAGGAATGGGTTATTATGGAACTTACACCCCATATGTAATTCTAAGAAATATATTAGAAAATCCAGGATGGTATACATCTTACACACCGTACCAGCCTGAAGTTGCTCAAGGCAGGCTAGAGATGCTGATGAACTTTCAACAAATGATAATTGATTTTACAGGAATGGATATTGCTAACGCTTCTCTTTTGGATGAGGGGACTGCTGCAGCAGAAGCTATGGGATTAAGCTATAGAATTTGTAAAACTAATTCTAATAAAGTTTTTGTCTCTAAAGATTGTCACCCTCAAACTATAGAAGTTATTAAAACTAGAGCTGAACCTTTAGGGTTAGACATAGTTGTTGGTGATGAAGACAAAGATATTAATGATGAAATTATTTGTGGGATAATTAATTATCCAGGAACATTAGGTGATATCAAGGATCCAAGCGAAGCTATAAGTAAAATTCATAAACAGAATGGTAAAGCAGTATTGATTTGCGACTTACTAGCTTTGGCAAAACTAAAAACACCAGCAGAATTAGGTGCAGATATTGCTGTAGGAAGCTCACAAAGATTTGGAATTCCCATGGGGTATGGTGGGCCACATGCAGCATTTTTTGCAACTAAAGACGAGTATAAAAGATCAATGCCTGGACGAATAGTGGGTGTTTCAGTAGATCGACATGGCAAAAAAGCTTATCGACTAGCTCTACAAACAAGAGAGCAGCATATAAGAAGAGATAAAGCTACAAGCAATATATGTACTGCCCAAGCTTTATTGGCAATAGTTTCAGCAGCATACACTATTTATCACGGACCAGAAGGAATTAAGAAAATCTCAGAAAGTGTTTCACAATTAACAAAAAATTTTGCTGATAAACTAAAGCAGTCAGGTTATGAACTTTATTCAGATTACTTTTTTGATACCGTTACAGTAAAAACTTTAGATAAAACAGATAAGATTTATAAAAACGCGTTGGATCAAGGAGTTAATATTAGAAAAGTAAACTCTGAAATGCTAGCTGTTTCATTTGATGAGAGAAAAAATCTTTATAGAGCAAATCAATTATTAAAGATTTTTAATTGTTCTGAAACTATAAAAGAAACAATGAATGAAGGTTTGTCTAATATACCAAAAAATTTATTAAGAACATCTACTTATTTAGATCATCCTGTTTTTAATAGTTATCATTCTGAAACAGAAATGCTTAGATATTTAAAAAGACTAGAAGATTCTGACATTGCATTAAATAGATCAATGATTGCTCTAGGTTCATGCACAATGAAACTGAATGCAGTTGCAGAAATGATTCCAGTTACATGGAAAGAATTTTCTCAACCACATCCTTTTTCCCCAGTAGAACAAATGGATGGTTACAGAGAGTTGTTTACAGATTTAAAAAATTGGCTTAGATCAATTACGGGTTTTTCAGGTGTATCATTACAACCAAATGCTGGAGCTCAAGGTGAATTTGCAGGTTTAATGGTGATACGTAAATTTCATGAAAAAAATAATGAAGATAATAGAAATGTTTGTTTAATTCCAAGTTCAGCGCATGGCACTAATCCTGCAAGTGCTCAAATGGTCGGAATGAAAGTTGTTGTTATTAAATGTGATCAACATGGAAATGTTGACTTTGAAGATTTAAAGAAAAAAACTGAAGAACATTCAACTAACTTGGCGGCTTTAATGGTTACTTATCCTTCAACACATGGTGTGTTTGAAGAAAGGATAACAGATATTTGTGAACTTATTCATAATCATGGAGGACAAGTTTATATGGATGGTGCAAATTTAAATGCACTAGTTGGAATTGCAAAACCTGGAAAATTTGGTCCAGATGTTTGTCATATAAATTTACATAAAACATTTTGTATACCTCATGGTGGTGGTGGACCAGGTATGGGACCAATAGCATGTAAAAAACATTTAGAAGTTTTTTTACCAAAACATTCAGTAATTAAGGATTGTGGACCTGCTACTGGAATTGGAGCTGTTTCCGCTGCACCATGGGGAAGTTCAAGTATTTTATCAATTTCGTGGATGTATATTAAAATGATGGGGTCTGAAGGATTAAAAAAAGCATCTCAAGTTGCTATACTTAATGCAAATTATATTGCCCATAAATTGAAAGATTCATTTCCAATATTATATAAAGGAAAAAATGGAAACGTTGCCCACGAATGTATTATAGATATCAGAAAAATTAAATTGGATACTGGAGTAACAGAGGAAGATATTGCAAAACGATTAATAGATTTTGGTTATCATGCACCAACAATGTCTTGGCCAGTAGCAGGCACAATGATGATAGAACCCACAGAAAGTGAAAGTTTAATAGAAATAAATAGATTTTGTTCAACGCTTCAAAAAATTAAACAAGAAATAGATAAAATTCAATCTGGAACTTATGATAAATTAGATAATCCACTTAAGAATGCGCCACATACTCACCTTGAATTAACATCGAACACATGGGATCATAAATATGAAAGAGAAGAAGCAGCATATCCATCTGAATTTTTAAAGGCAGTCAAATACTGGCCACCAGTTGGAAGAGTAGATAATGTTTATGGTGATAAAAATCTATTTTGTACATGCCCATCTATGGATGAGTACGAAGATACTGCTGCATAAATATTGTTAAAATGAAAATTGCAGTAGTAGGATCAGGAATCTCAGGATTAAGTGCTGCTTATTATTTGTCCAAAAAACATAAAGTAGATTTATTTGAAAGAGAAAATCAGTTTGGAGGCCATGCCAATACTCTTAAAGTTAAATATGATTTAAATAAAGAGATAGCTGTTGATATTGGATTTATGGTTTTTAATCAAAAAACCTATCCAAATTTGATTAATTTTTTTTTAGAAAATAAAATTGAAATAGAAAAAAGCGATATGTCGTTTTCGGTATCAGAAAATGGGAGTGATATGGAATATTGTGGCAAAGGAATATCGGGAATTTTTTCTAATAAAAAAAACTTACTAAATATCAAGTTTATTAAAATGTTTTTTGAAATAATTAATTTTTATAAGAAATGTGAAAAAATAGAAATTAAAAAAAATGATACAAAAACATTAGGTGAATATTTAAAAGAAATAAAGATTTCAAATTATTTTATTAATTATCATATTATTCCAATGGTATCTGCAATTTGGTCTATGCCCCCATACGAGGCATCACAAATGCCATTAAATTTTTTTTTAAGTTTTTTTAAAAATCATGGATTATTTAAATTAAAAAATCGACCACAATGGTATACTGTTGAAAATAGAAGCAAAACATATGTTGATAAAATTATTGACCAAATCAGTGGAGAGCATTTTAAAAATTATAATATAAGCAAAATTGTTAGAAATGATTTTGGAGTTAAAATTTTCTATGGTGGTGAGAATGAATTTTTTGATTATGATAAAGTTGTAATTGCAACTCATGCTGATGAAGCTTTAGATATAATTGAAAATCCAACAATAGAAGAAAAAAAAATTTTAAAAAATTTTAAATATAGAAAAAATACTGCCACAATACATTTTGATGAATCCATTATGCCAAAAAATAGAAAAGCTTGGTGTTCGTGGAATACAGCTATGAACCAAGGAGAAATAGGCAAAACATCTGTTACATATTGGTTAAATCAATTACAAAATTTAAAAATAAATAGAGATATTTTTTTGACAATAAATCCATTTAGAGAAATACCTCAAGACAAGATATTCAAAGAAGTAAGCTTTACTCATCCTTATTATGATATTGCTGCTCTATCTAATCAAAGTAATTTAAACAAAATTCAAAATAAAAAAAATATATTATTTTGTGGAAGTTATTTTGGTTATGGGTTTCATGAGGATGGAATAAGATCTTCAATTGAGATGTTGAAAGCACTTGATGATTAAAAATTCTTTTATTTATACAGGGAATGTAGTTCATAAAAGATTTAAACCTAAAATACATCATTTTAAATACAAAGTGTTTTCATTATTAATAGATTTATCTGAAATAGACCAATTAGATAAAAATTTAAAAATATTTTCATATAATAAATTTAATATTATTAGCTTTTATAATAAGGATCATGGAGCGAGAGACGGTAGCTCTATCAAAAATTGGGTGGTAGATAACCTTAGAAAAAACAATATAGATACCAGTAATATTCAAATTAAACTGTTATGTTATCCAAGAATATTTGGATATGTTTTTAATCCACTGAGCGTATTTTATATTTATGATGACAATTCAAATTTAATATCAATTTTATATGAAGTAAAAAATACATTTGGCGAACAACATACATATATTTTTAAAACAAATATTACTCATAATTTAATACAACATATGTGTAAAAAAAAATTTCATGTATCTCCCTTTATAGAAATGGATTGTATATATTTCTTTAGACTATTAAGACCAGGTAATAAAATTTCTGTTATAATTGATCAAAATGATGAAGAAGGAAAAATTTTATATGCATCACAAGATGGGGTGAAAAGCGAATTAACTAATAGGAATTTGATTAAATCTTATCTAAAACACCCTTTAATGACATTTAAAATTATTTTAGCGATACATTTTGAGGCATTTAAAATATGGACAAAAGGGATTAAGCTTATAAAGAAAAGAATTAAGATCAAAAATAATATAACTACAGAAAATTAATGTTTATATATAAGGCATCAGATAAATTAGTCTTTAATATTTTAAAACGAGTTAAATATGGTTATTTAGAAATAACATGTTTTGATGGAACTTTACTAAAATTTGGTAACATAAAAGATAATTTAAAAGCAAATATAATAATTAAAAAGCCAAACTTTACGTACAATCTTATAAGGGGAGGAAGTATTGGATTTGCTGAATGTTACATGAGAGGAGAGTTTGAAACAGATGATCTTTCAAATTTAATTGAATTTACAGCAAGGAATATTAATGTCGTCTATAAATTTTCTGGATTACTAGATTTTCCAATGATTAATTTTATAAAGAATAAGATAATTAAGAATACCAAAACTAGAAGTAGAGAAAATATTGCTAAACACTATGACCTAGGTAATGATTTCTTTTCTCTATGGTTGGATAGCACTTTAACTTATTCAAGTGCAATTTTTGAGGAACAAACAAAAAGTTTGTCTGAAGCTCAGAATAATAAATATCAAAAATTAATTAACTTAATTAAACCTAATAATGGTGACAAAGTTTTAGAAATAGGGTGTGGTTGGGGTGGGTTTGCTGAATATATGGGTAAAAAGTACGATGTAAAACTTGACTGTATAACAATTTCAAAAAAACAATTCGAGTATACCAAAGAAAGAATTCATAAATGTGGATTAAATGAAAAAGTAAACATTGAAATTAAAGATTATCGTGACTTAAAAGGAAAATATAATTCAATAGCTTCGATTGAAATGATTGAAGCAGTTGGTCAAAACTACTTAGACGGTTATTTCAAAACTATAAAAGATAATCTATCTGATGGGGGTAAAGCGGCTATACAGGCAATTACGATTGATGATAATTTGTTTGATAGATACAAAAATAAGCAAGATTTTATTCAAAAGTATATTTTTCCAGGCGGATTTCTTCCAAATAAAAATAGTATAAACAAATATGTTTCCGACAATGGTCTAGCTGTTAGCTCTTACATTTCTTATGCAGATGATTATGCAAGTACTTTAACTATTTGGAGAGAAGAATTTAATAAAAAATGGGATTTGATCAAAAACCAAGGTTTTGACTTAACTTTTAAAAGAATGTGGGAATTTTATCTATCCTATTGTGAGGCAGGCTTTAAATCAAAGAATATTGATCTTATTCAATTTTCACTTCAAAACAAATAACGTTTATTAAAAGGAGAGTTCTATGCGACATATAAAAATTATTAAATCAATTTCATTGATAATTGTATTATTCTTAATTACAAGTTGTTCAAACAACAGTGCAATGAAACCAGAAGATTTTAAAAATAAACAACCAAGACTAATTATTGAAGAATATTTAACAGGTGATGTTAAGGCTTGGGGAGTATTACAAAATAGATCTGGAAAAGTTACAAGACAATTCTCAGCTGATTTAAATGGTACGTGGGATGGCAAACAATTAATTTTAAATGAAAAATTTAATTGGGATGATGGTGAAATTCAAAAGAGAGAATGGACTATTAATAAAATTGATGAAAATAATTATGAAGGAACAGCTGGAGACGTTGTTGGTAAAGCAATAGGTTATTCCTATGGACCTGCATTCAAATTTGAATATGTATTGTTAGTTCCTGTAAAAGGTAAAGAAATGAAAATAACTTTTGATGACTGGATTTTTAAACAAGATGATAGAGTTGCAATTAATAGAGCTACAATGACCAAGTTTGGTTTTAAAGTTGCAGAGCTAACAGTTGTTTTTGTTAAAGATTAATTTTTCTTTTGATACTTTGTAAGTTTTCCAACCAAACCAAAATAAATTTTACTTGGTAAAAAACTGAGAACTTTTAATGTAACTGTAAGTACCTTAGGAAAATGTATTTCAAAAATGTCTTTGTTAATTAGACCATCATAGATTTTATTTGCAGCATATTCTGGTGTTTTTAAGAAAGGCATCTTAAAATCATTTTTATCAGTCATTGGTGTTTTTATAAATCCAGGAGAAACCAAACAAACACGCACATTAAATCTTTTAAAATCAAAATATAAGCTTTCTGTTAAGTTATTTAATGCTGATTTAGATGGACCATATCCCGTTGAATTTGGAAGCCCTCTGTACCCAGCTATTGAAGAAACAATAGTAATAATGCCACTTTTTTTGTCTTTAAAAAATTGCTCTACAGCTTTAATGCTATTTACTGTTCCAAAAAAATTAACTTTGAATACATCTTCAATCTGCTCAACATCTATATCCTTTTCTTTTTTTGGATTCCAAGTCCCTGTTGAAAAAAAACAAATATCAACGTTGGTATATTTACTTGTTATTTGATTAAAAACTTCTTTGCATTTGGTTTTATCTGTTACATCAAGAGGAAAAGCAGAAATGTTTTCATGCTGATTTGACAGTTCATTTAACAGCTCCTCACGTCTTGCTGAAACAGCAACGTTCCAACCTTCATTTGAAAACTTTATCGCTAAAGCCCTACCTATGCCTGTGCTTCCACCAGTTATCCAAATAGTTTTTTTATTCATTTTATGTTAATGTATAATACTATCATGTTTAAGAATAAATTTTTAACTTTTATCCTTTTTTTTGTTATTACTTACTCAGCCTCTGCAATTGGTGGGCTAGCCACAATAAATTTTAAAGAACCTTGGTATTCACTATTGGCCAAACCTACTTTTAATCCACCAGATTGGATATTTGCACCAGTTTGGACGACACTTTATTTAATGATGACCATTGCTATATGGAATTTCTGGCATAGTAAAAACCGAGACATGAATACTGTCTATATTTATTTCATTCATTTAATTTTTAATACAACCTGGAGTATTGTTTTCTTTGTTTTTCATAAAATGATTTTAGCATTAGTTGTTCTTATTCTTTTAATTTGTCTTATAACAATTCTCTTATTTAGATTTAGACGTGTCAATATGATAAGTTTTTACATGATGATTCCCTATTTACTTTGGTGTTGCTTTGCTCTAGTCCTCAACTTGAATTTAATTATATTGAATTAATTATGGATGATGTTGTAATTATTGGTGGAGGAATTATTGGAACTGCCACTGCTTATTTTTTATCTAAAGAAGGTAGAAAAGTTAAAGTAATAGAGAGAGATCCTACTTATAAAACAGCCTCTTTCCCTTTGTCCTTAGGGGGATTTAGAAGGCAATTTTTTCAAAAAGAAAATATTTTACTTGGAAAATTTGCAAGGGAATTTATTTTCCAAATTCCAGAATTATTGAAGACCGAAAAAAACCCTAATCCTACAGCCAGTATGGTAACTAATGGTTATTTGTTAATGTTTGGGCCAGAACATGCTGAAGAACAATACAAAGCTTTAGCAAATCACAAAGAATGTGATGCTGGCACAAAGAATATTAAAGGTTCAGAATTATCAAATATTTTTCCTTACGTTAATAATGAAGGCATTGAGACAGCTACTTACACAGATAATCAAAGTGAAGGTTGGATAGATCCATTTATGTTTCATGGTGCTTTAAAAAGTAAAGCTATAGAATTAGGTGCTGAATTTATAAAAGGTGAGGTAAAAAGTATTTCTGAAATTAAAGCTAAAACAATAATATCTGCCGCTGGCTGTTGGACTAAAGAATTACTTGAAGATATTCCTGTTGTTCCACAAAAACACACAGTTTTTAGAGTTAAATGCCCCAAATACATAAAAGAAATGCCTTTAACTGGAGATTTAACAACAGGTGTTTATTGGAGACCTGAGGGTGGAGAATATCTAGCAGGTTCACCTAATTCAGTATTTGATGCTAATGATTTAGAGCCAGCTTGGAATGATTTTGAGGAATTAGTTTGGCCAGCTTTAGCACAAAGAATACCAGTATTTGAAGAATTAAAATTAACTGGTGGTTGGGCAGGCTACTACGATTGCAATAAGTTAGATAACAATGCAGTTGTTGGCAAACACCCTAAATTTGAAAATGTTTATATGGCCTCAGGATTTACTGGAAGAGGATTAATGCAAGCACCAGGAATTGGAAGAGCCTTAACAGAATTGATTACGACTGGTTCTTATCAAACTATTGATATTAGTGATTTTGCAGTTGAGAGAGTTTTGGGAAACGACGCTAGACCTGAACCATACGTTTTGTGAGTTTTAAGTTCCACAAAAAGTTTGATATTTATTGTTAGAAGATGGTAATTGATAATCTTCAATAGCTTTATTAATATTATAAGGATTATTTATAACAGATAATAATCTATTAAATATCTCTAAATCACCTTTGTTTGCTGCATCTAAAGCTTCTTCAACTTTATGATTTCTTGGAATTACAATTGGATTAGAAATTTTCATAAGATCTAAAGATTTATCTTTTGAATTATTATTTTTTGATAGTCTTTGTTGCCACTCTCTTGACCAATTTTTAAAACTATTATCTTGATAAATTTCATCATTATTAATTTTAATATTCATTAAATAACAAAAAGTGTTTGTATAATCTGCCTTATTATTTTCCATCCAAGTCAATAAATCACTAATCAATTTTTTATCATTTACATCTTCTCCAAATAAACCAAGTTTATCTCTCATCATGTTTAGCCACTTAGATTCATAAATATTTTGAAAATTGTCGATAGATTCGGTTGCAATTTTAATTGCGTCATCTTCATTTTTATCAATAAGAGGAATAAGACATTCAGCAAATCTTGTTAAATTCCATTTAGTTATTGGTGGTTGGTTTGAAAACGAATATCTCCCAAATTTATCGATAGAGCTAAAAACTGTTTTAGGATTATAATAATCCATAAAAGCACAAGGGCCGTAGTCAATAGTTTCACCAGAAATTGCCATATTGTCTGTATTCATAACACCGTGAATAAAACCAACACGCATCCAATTTATAACTAGCTGACATTGTTTTTCCATTACAAGATTTAATAAATCTAACGCTTTATTATTGGATGATATAATTTCAGGGTAATGTCTATTAATAGTATAGTCGACCAAGATTTTTAAATCTTCTATATTTTGTTTTGCTGCAATATATTGAAAAGTACCAACACGGATATGACTTGATGCTACTCGTGTTAAAACAGCTCCAGGAAGCAAATTTTCTCGAACAACTTTTTCTCCAGTTTTAACCACTGCAAGACTTCTGGTAGTAGGAATTTTTAAAGCATGGATTGCTTCACTAATAATATATTCCCTTAACATTGGCCCTAAAACAGCACGCCCATCGCCACTTCTAGAAAAAGATGTTCTCCCAGAACCTTTAAACTGTATGTCAAAACGATTATTTTTATTAACCAAATGTTCTCCAAGAAGTACTGCTCTACCATCACCTAACATTGTAAAATGACCAAATTGATGACCTGCGTAAGCTTGGGCAATTGTATTCGATCCTTCTGGTAACAAGTTTCCTGAAAAAAGTTTTGCTAAATCTTTATTATCAACTTTTGAAAAATCTAAATTTAAATTTGTAGCTAATTTTTTATTTAATATTACTAGCTCAGGATCATGAACTGGTGTTGGTTTTATTTCCTCTTTGAATGTATTAGATAATTTTGAGTATGTATTATCAAAATGCCAACCTATGGTCATTTTAAATTAATTAACTTCAGCCTGATTTTCTTTTGGTTTAACTTCAGTCTTAAATTGATTTGAAATTTTCTGAACTTCAACAGATGATACTTTATACTCTGCACACATTGTTTCTTCATCTTTACCATGACCAGTAACCATATTGACCATATGTTCTGGAAAATGGAATGTTGTAAATACAATTCCTTCTTTAACCTTATCGGTCACTTCCACTTTTAAAGCAACTTCACCTCTTCCAGAATATAATCTTCCAATATCTCCTGTATTAATATCTCTATAAGCAGCATCCTTAGGATGAATTAAAAGAACATCTTCATCTACAATATTGATATTTTTAGTTCTTCTAGTCATAGTCGCTGCATTATAGTGCTGTAAAACTCTGCTAGTTGTTAATATTAAAGGATATTCTTTTTTATTGGTTTCTATTTCAGTAGATTCTTTCCAATCAAAATTTTTAAGTCTTCCTCTACCTAATTTAAAAGACTCGGTGTGTAAAATTTGTGTATCAGTTCCATCTTCTTGAACTGGCCATTGTAAACCAAGTTTACCAAGTCTTTCTCTTGTTACCCCTTTAAAGAAAGGAACAACATCTGCAATTTCTTTTAATACTTGATCTGCATCATATGAGGGTTGATCAAACCCAAGTTTTTGCATCATATCTGTTACAATAACACCATCTGGTTTTGTTCCTGGTAGTGGCGGTACTGCTCTATTTACTCTCTGAATTCTTCTTTCTGTATTGGTGAAAGTTCCATCTTTTTCTAAGAAAGTTGTTCCAGGCAATACAACAGTTGCAAGCTTAGCTGTTTCACTCATAAATATTTCTTGAACAACTAAAAGTTCTAATGAATTCATTGCCTCAACTACATGTGCACTGTTAGGGTCTGTTTGAACAATATCTTCTCCAATAATCCACAGACCTTTTAATTCTTTATCAATTGCAGCTTCAAACATTTCTGGAATTTTTAATCCAGGTTTTGTTGGATGAGTAACACCATATTTTTCAGTATAAAATTTTTGATTTTTTTCGTCAGCAACTTCATAATAACCAGCACCCTGGTGAGGTTGGCATCCCATATCAGCAGCTCCTTGAACATTATTTTGTCCTCTAAGCGGGTTCACACCAACACCTTTTCTACCAATATTTCCTGTAATCATTGCAAGATCTGCAATCAGCATTACTGTTTTAGATCCTTGCTCTTGCTCTGTAACTCCTAAACCATGAAATTCCATAGAATTTTCAGCAGTTGCATAAGCTATAGCTGCTTCTTTAACTATTTGTTTATCAACACCAGCAACTTTAGCTAATTGATCGACATCTTGTCTTTCAATTTCTTTAATAAAGTTATCAAATCCCTCAGTTCTATCTCTTACGAAGTCTACATTATATAGTTTAGATTTTATAATGAAGTGCAACATCATATTAAGAACAGCAACATTAGTTCCAGGTCTCAATTTAATGTGATAATCAGCAAGTTTTGCAAGTTCAGTTGTAATAGGGTCCAACACAATTAATTTTTTACCCTTCATTACTTGTTGTTTAATTTTTGCACCAGTTACAGGATGAGCATTTGTTGGGTTTGCTCCAATAACTATAAAGCAATCAGCATGATAAATATCTTCGGTAGAATTAGTTGCAGCTCCTGTTCCAAATGTTTGTTGCATTCCCCATGCCGTTGGTGAATGACAAATTCTTGCACAGCAATCTATACTGTTAGTACCAACTGCTGCTCTAATCATTTTTTGAAAAA
>Ga0209223_10001042_pt1 | contig 30992 bp, 26 predicted proteins | sample COG_06_FD_184750 | JGI IMG/M metagenome (GOLD analysis project Ga0209223, IMG submission 184750) | Pelagic Microbial community sample from North Sea - COGITO 998_met_06 (SPAdes) (version 2) | ecosystem: Environmental > Aquatic > Marine > Neritic zone/Coastal water | place: Helgoland, sampling...
ACCGCAGACCCAGCGGACGCTACTTCAGCAACCAACATCAGGACCCGGTCCAGCACAACGTCAAAGTCCACGTTTTGGCTGAGCCCTTCCGACAGGGTGTCGTGAACGACAGCAATAGCTGCTACGCGCCTCATCGCTTGCCCCAGGGCATCTTTGACAACATCGCTGTGGGTTCTGCGGGTCTGAATTCGCAACAGCGATGCAACTGTTTGAAGATTGTTTTTCACTCGGTGGTGAATTTCACGGATGGTGGCGTCCTTGGTAATCATTTCTTTCTCGCGAAGCCTCACCTGCGTGACATCACGACACAACACGATGGCGCCAAAACGCTCGCCATCCTTCTTCAACGGAATGGCCCGCAAGGTCACCGTCACCCCCTGGTTTTCAATATCGCTGCGCCACGGGGCTCGCCCCGTGGCAACAAGGGGAAGCGTTTCGTCAACAATGAGGGTTCCTGCGACCAGGCGTGCCGTTACTTCGGCTAGCTCTGTGCCCTCAAGTTCTTCCTGAAAACCCATCCGTCGAAATGCGGAAAGAGCGTTCGGGCTTGCGAAGGTCACCTTCGCTCCCACATCCAGCTTGATAAGCCCGTCAGATGCCCGGGGGGCGCCCTGGGCGGGCGCACTGGGCGCATCCGGGTCAGGGAATGAGCCTTCGGAAATCATTACGAAGAGATCATTGGCGCATTCATCAAAGGTCAACTCCTGGCGGCTCGGCGCCCGGGAGTCTCTCAGGTTTGAGTGTCTGGTGAGGACGGCGATAATCGGGTTGGCTTTGCTGTCACCGGAAGCTTTTTCTGTCATGCGGATAGGCACCGCGCGAACCTTAGTTCGACCTTCCTCGAGCCTGTCACTGCCCTGCGAATCGAGAATCTTTTCCTCTTCATACGCCTTTGATACCAAGGAGAGCCATTCGGGACGAATCTCGCTCTCGACAACATCGCGATAGAACAATGTCGCTGCCGAGGAGGGTCGCAGGTGGGAGACCGCAACAAAACTTCCTGTTTGAGTGGGGGCCCAAATGACAATGTCGGCAAAGGCTAAATCTGCAAGTAGCTGCCCCTCGCTAACGAGTTTGTAGAGCCATGCCACCTGGCGGTCAAAAAGTGTCGTCCTGGTGTAGACGGAGGCCTGAGAAATCACCCCTATAGGCTAACCGCTTCCGGATAAGTGCTGGGAAGAGACGAGAGCGCGCTTTCTGGGAAATACGCCTCGTGGTGGGTGCTGAGGTGACACTCCCTTCTCGTGTTCCCAGAATCTCGTGGGCCAGTGCCCGGATGGCCGGGGAGGAAGTCGATTCTGCTTGGTCTGTGCGAGCTGTGGGATTATCCAGGAAGGAAATTTCCTCACAGTCTGTGTACTCCCACAAGGTTTGTCGAAGGGCATCACGGGAACGAGACAGTGCCTTGCTCGGTGCTCGAACCAGTATTTTCCCAGAAACACGGGGTTCGAGGGCAGTAATCACGGACCATGCACGGATGAAGCGAGCGACCCCCACATCACTGGGATGTGTGATTCCCACCACATGAGTCGCTAGTGGGGCCGTTATCTCTAACATTCGATGGGTGGTTCCGGTAGATATCGCCGCGGTATCGAGCACACAATGAAACCCCTCCTCCACCACGCGTGAGAGGAGCCTCTCTAACGCCTTCTGGTCGAGAGATTTTTCCTCCCACGGAATTATTCCAGCGCTCAGAAGTCGGTAAGCCCCTTCGGGTTGATTCAGCACAATCATGGGTGCCAGAAGGGTGTTGATATCAACCCCCTCCACTCGCGCCGATCGAAGGGCTGCTTGAAAACCACCGATATCTTGTGGCACTGCAAGAAGGAAACCCAGTGAAGGTGCAGAATGGTCCGCATCAATGACGACGACTTTTGCAGATTTTTTGCTGAGCTCTCTGGCTAGCGACAGAGTCACTGTGGTGCGGCCTGGCGCTCCGTGAGCACCACAAACAACGGTCAGAGAACCCTTCTCGGATCCAATTTCTCGCTCAGAGATCACCTGCACCCACGCTGTTACATCCTCACGCGACGAGAGGACCACCTCACATAACTCCTCCAGAGCAGAGCTCTGGACGTTGTCCTCCAAGGCAATCCCCCCGATTGGCAAAAAGAGCTTTCGCGCCCGCTGCACCAGGTCAACCACCTCTTGGTGCTCGGACAGTTCGACCACCACCGCGTCGATGCTGTCGAAACTGGGTGGGGAGGCGGCTTGTTCTGTACCCCCAGATAGCAACACCGCATCACAGCCGATGTCCTTACAAGCTTCGGCAAACGCTTCCCACAACTCACCTCGCATGATGGCGCCAATTCGGGGACTCATTGAGTCGCTCTTAGCGGTGTGAGATGAAGAAAATAGCCATTGGCGAGGGAGTGAATGGCATCAGGGGCGTCCCGGAGGGGAATTCGCAGGTCCACCCTGCTCGATGCCCCATCGGCGGCAAACCCCTCGTCCACCGCAATCGCGTCGATCACGGCCTCGGGGCTCAGGATGAAGGGAGCCGAGAAAGAGTTTTCTGACGCGGGCGGTGCGACCCATATTTCCACCGTGGCACCACGGTGGAGCCACGAGGGGCGGCCAATTGACAGCGGAATGGTGATGACCGTGTCATCAAGGGTGGAGGGCTCTTGGAAGTCCCGTGCCCTCAGGAGCTCGTTGGGACCAATACTCCTGCTGGCAACCAAGCCATCCACGCTTTGTTCATCACCTTCGCTGAGATAGTCATCCCACAGCGTGGATTGTGGCACCTCCACGCGGGATAGGTCTGCTCTGGTCACAGGCTCGCCAGCTACGAGAGCGCTCGCCGCAATCACCACGGTGCGGGTTTCTCCCCTCGATTCCAAGACCAGGAAACTCGCCAACAGGGAACCAGCGATGAGGGAAATCCCGACCGACACGCGAAGTGTTGCGCGTCGCCGTGTGGAACGAGAGAGGGAGGACATCATTCCCTTAGTGTCACCAGACAAGCGCCAACGCGCTGTAGTTATCCACACCTAGGCGTCAGAACCTATTTCAAGCCACGCGATGCTCGCATAAGGCAGCACTTCCTCTCCACCGCCCGGGCGATGGATGCGAAGCCAGTCTGGTCCCGCCGAGACAATCTGGCCGCGTCGTGAATGCTGGGCGCTGTGAACAACCACTGGATCCTTTCGGGCGGCACAGGCCGCCAAGAGCGCTTGAAGCGGCGCCTTGCGGGTGATTTCATGCTGGGGCACATCTAAGGGAGCTGGATCACACCCCACAATCGACACAACGGCTGCTAGCCGGATGACATATCCAGTCCCCTGTGTTTCTGGGGGATAACCCGATATCCAATCCACACCGACTGCTTGCAGATTCAGTGATAGCTGATGCCCCGTCGACAGCGTCAAAAAGAGTGCATGCCCCTTTATGTTCCCGGCGGTGAGCACTTCACTAAGTGACGAATATTCCACTATTCCTACCGTTTCCCTGCGAGGGCGCGAAAAAACCTACCCTAGGCGCTGATGTGGCAGCGATAACGGGTTATCCACAACTTTGACGAAGTGTGGTTTTCTCATCTGATTCCATGCTTAGGTGGTGGCACCGCGGCCGGGGGAGCACCCCTCTGTCCAACCCTAAACAATGCGAAGAGGAGTGACCATGTCAAAGAAGACTCTGTCCCCCGAGGGGGACGAACCACATAACCGGCGTTCATTTTCGAGCGTTAATGCAAATGAAGAGTTTGGCCCGCAATCAACGCCCACCCACGAGCTACCGAGTCCGCGTGCTTTTGCCCTCAATGTGACCCATCGCGCGCTAGAGGTAATCTACGGCTCTCGCGACATCGGCCAACTTGCTCGCTGGGTGAGCGAGGATGTCTATCACTCCATGGAGAAGCACGTCAATGCGGAGCTGAGAAGGCGCAGTCACCTTCCACCAGCTGCTCGAATCCGGCAGGCACCCCTCTTCACCTTAGGCAAGACCCACCTCTTCTCTCCCCGTGATGGGGTGATGGAGGTGTGCGTCTTGGTTGAGACTCGCAACCGTTTCCAAACCGCCGCTTTGCGCATCGAAGGATGGGATCATCGGTGGCGGGCGACTGCCTTTGCCTTCCTCTAAGGCGCTATCGCTTGCGTTTCTTCTCTTGTGCTCGACGTTGCGCCCGATTAGCAGCCGGTGGGGCGGGACGTCGGGGCGCAGCAGGAGCTTGCCCACCAGAACCCTGCGGAGTGGACCCGGGAGCTTTAGTGTCGATCACGCCCGCGCCGAATGCTGAACCGGCTTTGGCCGGGGCCGTAACTACCTGGCCCGACTGGTTCCGAATCTCCACATCGCCATCAGCGCTGGGGGCAGAATAGCTCAACGACTGTTGAGGAACACCCGGTTGAACCAGCCCCTTCGCGGACACCTCTGGTCCACCGCCCGACACGGGAGCTTGGACCTGCACCTCGAGGTTATAGACGAAGCCTGTGGTGTCTTCCTTGATTTGGCCCATCATGCCGCCAAAGAGAGCGAACCCCTCGCGTTGGTATTCGACCAGAGGGTCGCGTTGCGCCATCGCCCTGAGTCCGATGCCATCTTTGAGGTAATCCATTTCATAGAGGTGATCCCGCCACCTACGATCGATCACGCTGAGCACCACCCGACGCTCAAGTTCGCGAATAGCCGCATCGCCCAATTCTTTTTCACGCCTGCCATAAGCAACCGCCGCGTCAGAAAGCACCTCTCGAGTGAGATCCTCACCGCTGAGATTGAGACCCAGTTCCTGGGTGACTTCTTCTGGAGTCAATCCGATGGGATAGAGGGTTTTGAGCTCCAACCACAACGCATCCCAATCCCACTCGCTGGCATTGCCTTGGGAGGTGTGCTCGCCCACCACAGTCGTAATGGTGTCTTCCACAAAGGTTTTCACACGGTCAGCGATATCGTCGCCTTCCAAAATGTGACGGCGGTCCCCATAGATGGCTTGGCGTTGACGATTGAGCACGTCGTCATACTTCAACACGTTCTTGCGAATTTCTGCGTTGCGAGCTTCGACCTGGCTTTGGGCCGACTGAATCGCCCGACTGACGACACGGGATTCGATGGCGAGGTCTTCCTCATCACTGGAGGTGCGTGCCATGAGAGCTTCAGCGGCACCGGCGTTGAACATTCGCATCAGATCATCGCGGAGTGAGAGATAGAAGCGGCTTTCTCCAGGGTCTCCTTGGCGTCCTGATCGGCCACGGAGCTGGTTATCTATCCGGCGTGACTCGTGACGTTCGGTTCCCAACACATAGAGCCCACCGAGTGCGCGAACACTCGAGGCTTCCTCCTCCACGGCGGCAACCATGGAAGCGAAGACCGCATCCCACGCGCCCTCATATTCCTCGGGACGCTCGGAGGAGTCGTGACCCAACCGGGTCATTTCGGCGACCGCCATGAACTCGGCGTTTCCGCCGAGCATGATGTCGGTACCACGGCCCGCCATGTTGGTAGCCACCGTCACCGATCCTTTTCGGCCAGCCTCGGCGATAATGCTGGCCTCTCGGGCGTGGTTTTTCGCGTTCAACACCTCGTGGCGCACGCCATTCTTAGCGAGCATCCCCGAAAGCTTTTCGCTCTTTTCCACGCTGGTGGTTCCGACCAACACGGGCTGACCTTCTGCGTGGCGAGCAACGATATCGGCAACCACCTGGCGGTATTTTGCCTCTTCGTCACGGTAAATCAGGTCGGATTGGTCTTTACGGACCATCGGCCTATTCGTGGGAATAGCGACCACACCAAGTTTGTAGGTGCTCATGAACTCGGAGGCTTCTGTTTCTGCCGTACCCGTCATACCCGAGAGTTTGCGATACAGGCGGAAATAGTTCTGCAACGTCACGGTGGCGAGGGTTTGATTCTCCGCCTTGATCTCTACTGCTTCCTTAGCCTCGATGGCCTGATGAATACCTTCGTTATATCGACGTCCGGCGAGAATTCGCCCGGTGTGCTCATCGACGATGAGCACCTCCCCATTCATCACCACATAATCTTTGTCGCGCTTGAAGAGGGCTTTGGCTTTCAGGGAGTTATTCAAGAACGAAATAAGTGGCGTGTTTGCGGATTCATACAGGTTGTCGATCCCGAGATAGTCCTCGACCTTTTCAATACCCGGTTCCAAAACACCGACGGTGCGCTTCTTCTCATCCACTTCGTAATCGCTATCAATGACGAGCCGTTCCGCAATTTTTGCAAACTCCCCAAACCAACGGTTTGCTTCACCGGAGGCGGGGCCGGAAATAATGAGCGGTGTTCTGGCCTCATCGATGAGGATGGAGTCCACCTCATCCACAATGGCAAAATAGTGGCCGCGCTGAACCATGTCTGACTGTTGCAGAGCCATATTGTCGCGGAGATAGTCAAACCCGAACTCGTTGTTTGTCCCATACGTGATGTCCGCTTGATACTGCAAACGTCGCTCATCTGGTGTTTGACCAGAAATGATGCATCCCGTGGTCATCCCTAGGGCGCGGAAAATCCGCCCCATCAGCTCCGATTGGTACTGGGCCAAATAGTCATTCACCGTGACAATGTGAACACCCCGCGCTGGGATTGCGTTCAAATAGGCGGCAAGAGTCGCCACGAGTGTCTTTCCCTCACCAGTTTTCATTTCCGAAATGTTCCCCAGGTGAAGGGCTCCAGCACCCATCAGCTGGACATTAAAGTGGCGAAGACCCAGGGTCCTCTTCGAGGCTTCACGAACAGCAGCGAAAGCTTCGGGAAGTAGGTCATCAAGGGACTCCCCTGCGGAATACCGGGAGCGAAGCTCCTCGGTTTCCGCGCGAAGCTCATCGTCACTGAGGTGAGAAAAGTCCTCCTCCAGCAGATTGACGGCACTCGCCTGAGAGGCCAATTTCCGAAGGACCCGTCCTTCACCCATGCGAAGGAAACGCTCAAATACATTCGCCACTTAATACCTCGCCTTACGCGATGAAAACCCTAAGAACAACAAACGCATTCTACCAACCAGCACTTGGTATCGACTACGACTGGAGCGAAAGAACTCCGTAGTCCCAGCCTTTCCTCCGATAGACAACACTGGGGGCGGCTGATTCGGAATCCAGGAACAAAAAGAAGTCATGTCCCACGAGCTCCATGTGATCGAGAGCCTCCTCGGCACTCATCGCTTGTGCGGGGAATACTTTCCTCCGGATAACGACCGGGGTATCCCCCTCTTCTGGGGCCCCCTGGGTTCCCTCTGCCACCACGGGGATGCTCCCGGTTGCAACACTGCGCAACACCTCGACGCTCGCGGGGGTGACATCGATATCGCTAAACCCGCTGGCGCTCAGTTCACTCAGCGATTCCTGGCGTTGCCTGCCGTGGTGGACCATCCTTTTGTCTTTCGCCCTGCGCAAACGGGTAAGGAGATGATCTAGCGCTTGGTCAAACGCAACATATTTGTCGTTGGAGCGCGCTTCCGCTCGAATGACGGGGCCTTTGCCAATCACGGTGAGTTCCACCACGTCCTCGGAGGCGGGGCCTCTGCTGGAGTTCTCTCGAGAGACCTTCACCTGCAGCGTCTTTCCGCGATCGGCCAGCGCCACCACTTTGTCTGATTTCTCCGAAACATAGTCGCGAAATCTCTCCGGGATAGCAACGTTGTGGGCGGCGAGAGTAATGTCCATCAGGTCCTCCTCAAAATCGGCGGGCGTCTTCGGTGACGTGCCCCCAGGGGAGCCCCGTTTGCTTTGAGGCTGCTTGAGGAACTCCCTTCGGGAACATGCGCCGCCACCACAGCGGCCACCACGACGTAGCCAGCGTCCATCAAGGCGGTGGCAGCTGCTCGAACCGTTGCTCCGGTGACCAAGACATCATCGAGGAGCACCACCCTCTCACCCCTCCCCCGGCGGGTAATGCGAACATCACGGCTGCTTCTCTGTAGCCGCGATGTTCGTGTGCTCGAAGCCTTTCTGGCGTGAAAGGCAAGCCCCATCCGCCAGCGTTGGACCACCAACCTCTTCCACACGATCGCCTTCGTTGAATGGCCGAGCGCTTGTGCGAGGAGGAGGGATGGCGCGTATCCTCTATTCCACATACCCCGCAGCGACGATGGAATGGGTGCAATATTTATCGTGGCATCTGTAAGAGAGGCGGGAGCACCCATTGCTGCCACAAGCCCACTCATGAGGGGCTTGGCGAGTGTGTGTTGGGATCCGTTTTTGAAATTCACCATCACTGATTGGCGCACGCCTTCATACACCCCACCCGAAAGCACAGGGATTCGACGACCCCGAATCGAAACACTGTGTTCCAGAATCATGGGGTCCTGATTGAGCACGGTCTGGCAATGAGAACAGAGGCTTACCTTCTTCGAGCCACACCCTGGACACGCAATAGGGGCCAACAGCTCAAAGAGGTCCGCCATCCACTCTCGCCATTGCACGCAACGACGCTAGAGGATTGCGTCACCGGGGTCTCTCCCCCACCCGCCTGCCTGCTACCGAGCGACAAGCCGATTGATTGTGGACAGTTAGCGCTGCGTGGCCAATACGTCGGCCCTATCGGTGGTGGCTTGCCACCCATTACCTCGAGGTTGATAGATGATGCCATCCTCGGAGAGCAACCGGAGACCAGAAACCCCTCCGATTCCCCCCACAAGGGTGACCGGCTTAGTCGGCTGGCCCAGGGAGGAAGAACTTCCACCTGTGTCAAAGACGATAACTTCGCCTTGCTGGGTCAGTGGGTCTTCCACCACAACCGCGACCGCTGAGTCATCGATCCAGGCAGCATCAACCCCGAATCCCTCCAGTGGCCCCAACTCAACAAAATCACTCAGCGCCTCCGGCACACAGTCCTCATCGCGGGTGACCGCCGCCAGGAGAGCCCGCACCCCTGTCTGGGTTTGAACCAGCAAGAGAAGCCGTGTGTCATCACGCGCTAACTCCAGGGACACCAGTGACACCAGTGACGAGTCAGCACCGAGTTCCAGTCCAAGCGTCGTGAATTCGCCATCCGGCGTAAATAACCGAATCGTTTCTTCCGAGGGGTTCGCACTCGATGACCAGGTAAAGCCACACGAATCCACGACCGCTCTCAGAAGGTCGGCCCGATCATCCAGGAGTGTCGGCTCGCCACTCATTCCCACCCGCCACAGACCATCAGATCGGGTCGCGAGGGCCTGATTGAAGCGGGATGAGTAGAAAATTTCCTCGGGAATGAGTGTCGCCACCGCCAGGGAGAGCCGATCTAGGGGTTCGACCCTGCCCCCCTGGAGATAGCCAAAGCTTCGATTAGCCAGAACAACGAGGCGCGAATCTCGCCCGGTGGCGAGGGTGGGGGTGTCCGAACCCAGGGCGGGGATAACGAGTTCATTTTGATTGACCGAAATTCTTGCCGAAGAGATTCCCTGGACCTGTTGCAAACTCGCCGTGAGCTGAACCAGCATCCGGTAGCGGGTGATGTCATCAACCCCCAACACTTGGGTGGTGAGATCCACCGTTGCCACCCCCTCCGTCACGGGGATGGGCGTGAGCGCAAGACCCGTTCCCTCGGGGAGTGCAGAAATGGTGGCCCCCTGGTCCAACCAAAAGGTCTGCTTTGCCAAGAGTGCCCGCACGATTTTGGTGGAAACTTCTCCCCGGCTGGCAAACCACCGAACGTCAGCAACCAATTCGCGATACCCCGCGGAGAAGTAATACAGGCGATAACTGGTGAAGGCTTCCCTAAAGGCCGCCTGGCTGAGCACGACCCCGTCAGAAAGCGCACTAATTCGCCACTCGCCCTCTTCGAGAACGAACTGAAACTCGAAGCTTTGCGCTGGCGCCTCGGGAGAGTCAAAATACCGGCCAAACTCATCAACACTCGCCCCCACAGAAAGGACATAGCTGGCAATATTTGCACCGCCTAAGGTGACTTCTGGTTCACCTGCTCGAATGTAAGCAACCGCATTGGGATTCCATGAATCTTGCGCCTCGACGCTGAGATAACTCCTCGCGACTCGGTAGTTATCTTGGGCAGCCGCTCCCGCTGCCATGAATCCCGCCAAAATGTCATCCTGGGTTGCGCCGGCAGAGGGGCCCGGGGGCAGCACATCGACCCCGTCAGAGGTCACCCGCGGACTGAAATCCGACGACATCACGGGGCCCTGTTGGGGGATTGTGGTGCAGGAGGCGAGGAGTGCGACCATGGCGAAGCAAACGAAGAATTCCCTCATGGTTGCGCCTGCTGGGGAAGCGCTCCCGTAACCGCGCCAGAGGGGTCTTCGACACCCTCCGGGGTTAGAGGCAAGGGTGATACCTGCCAGGAATCCAGAGGGATCCGGGGAATCGTCAATCTAAAGCAGGTGCCTTCGCCTTCTTTACTCCACACATCGATTCGCCCGCCGTGTGCGACAGCATCTTCTTGGGCAATAGCAAGACCGAGGCCGGTGCCCCCGGTGGTCCGCTGGCGGGAAGGATCGGCTCGCCAAAACCGGTCGAAGACGCGTTGAGTTTGAGCTTCGGTCATCCCCATTCCCCAGTCCCTCACCGCGATGGCCAACGCTTCTTCGTTGGAGTCGATGTAAGTGACAATCGGACGACCCTCGCCGTGATCGATGGCATTGCCGACAAAGTTCAGCACGATACGCCGGATTCTCCGCTGGTCCACTTCGGATTCCCCATAGCCGCCACGCACCTCGACCAATAACTCAGACCCTTTTTCTCGCGCAAGCGGTCCCAGCTGGTCTAAACAGTCTTCAATGAGCGGCACCACATTGGTTTCTTCCACTTCCAAAGCAACGGCACCCGCGTCGTAGCGACTCATCTCCAGGAGGTCGGTCAACATGATTTCAAAACGCTCAATCTGGGTGAGCAAAAGCTCAATGGTTCGAGCATTTTCTGCGCTGAAGCCCTCTCGCTGGGCAAACAACACATCGCCTGCCAAGCGAATCGTGGTCAAGGGGGTTCGGAGCTCGTGGGACACGTCTGACACAAATCGCTGCTGCACCTGCGAGAGATTGGCGAGTCGCACAATCTGGCTTTCCATGCTCTGCGCCATGCGATTGAAAGACCGGGAGAGAACAGCAATCACATCTTCACCGCTTTCGATGAGACGTTCTTCAAGAAAACCCTGCGCTAATCGCTCCGCCGTGCGCGCTGCGCGGCGGATCGGATCGATCGTCAGTCGCACCACAAAGAACGTGACCAAGCCGATGGCCCCCACCAGTGCCAACGACCCTGCAATCAGAGTTTGTTGAATCTCCGTCAACGTGGTTTGCACGTCACTCAAGTCATAGACCAGATACAACTCGTACTGGCCAGAACTTGGCACTTGCAAGGAGGCAGCAGCGACAATTCCTGGCACAGCAGCCTCTGCCCCAAGAGACACGGACTGATAGTGCAATTGGGAGGGTTCTCCTACCACCTGGGCACGCAAGCCACTCGACACCACCGAAAGATCGAGGCCAGCGGTAGAAGTGGAGGTCATGGTCTGGTTGGTGATTTGCCCCGGGGTTCTCAACAGGGCGAAGCCGCTACCGCCAGGGCTTGATTGAGCCGAACGAATAGCGGTCTGTGCCGTGGTGTTTGCGGTTTCTACATCAATCGTCCCCGCCGCTGTGACCGAATTGTCAAAAAGCGTCTGGGCAACGGTTGCAGCCCGGGTCGTTTCGCCCAAAATCTGGTCGGTGCGCCCGGCAAACAAGTTATCCGCGATGGTGAGGGACATATATCCGCCAATAAGGGTCACCGCGAGACCCGATAATCCCACCGTGAGGGTGACAGTGCGCGCCAGTAGGGAGCTCCGCCACATGTCCACGGGTGCCGCAAGTCCTTGGAGGAAGGCCCGCCAGAGGGCTCTCATCATGGCGCTTCGTCAGCTGCTTTCACACTCGCACCAGCTCGGTAGCCCACACCCCTGATCGTTTGCACGATGACGGGGTTATCGGGGTCCTGTTCCACTTTGGCCCGCAAGCGCTGAACATGCACGTTGACCAGTCGCGTGTCTGCTTTGTAGTGATATCCCCACACCTGCTCGAGCAACATCTCGCGCGTGAATACCTGCTCGGGCTTGAGTGCCAAGGTCACCAGTAACTCAAATTCCAACGGGGTGAGGTTAACGCGGCTTTCTCCGCGCGTCACTTCATGCGCGGGCACGTCGATGGTCACGTCTCCCACCACGATCACTCGCGCAACGCTCGCGCTCGTGGGGCGAAGCCTGGTGCGGATTCGGGCGACTAACTCTTTAGGGTTGAAGGGCTTCACCACATAGTCATCGGCGCCACTTTCCAGCCCGCGGACGACATCGGTGGTGTCTCCCTTCGCCGTCAACATAATGACCGGCACCCCACTCATTTCTCGTATAGCGCTACACACCTGAATTCCATCGAGGCCGGGGAGCATGACGTCGAGAAGAACAAGGTCAGGCTTCGCGTCAGGAAATAGATCTAGGGCCTCTTTGCCATCAAAGGCTTGAATCGGCACATAACCTTCGCCACGCAAGACAATAGAAATCATTTCAGCCAGGGCGACGTCGTCGTCGACCACCAAAATGCGAGCAGTCATGACTGGCTCCAATCGGCGCTCACGAGGGGTATCTCGATAGCGCCCAAGCCTACAAGGGCTAACTCTCTTCTAATAGCGGTAGTGCTCAACCTTGTAGGGGCCCTGCTTGGGAACCCCGATGTAGGCGGCCTGTTGGTCGCTGAGCTCGGTGAGTTCAACCCCCAACGCATCCAGATGAAGTCTGGCTACTTTTTCATCCAGATGCTTGGGCAACATGTGAACACCGATGGGATAAGCCGCTCCGTTGGTGAACACCTCAATTTGAGCAAGGACCTGGTTGGTGAAGGAGTTGCTCATCACGAAGCTGGGGTGCCCTGTGGCGTTACCCAGATTCATCAAGCGGCCTTCACTCAGCATCAAAATGCTTCGACCATTGGGCATCTGCCATTCGTGAACCTGTGGTTTGATTTCCACCCGAGTTGCACCGGCAAGAGACTCCAGTCCCTCCATATCAATTTCGTTGTCGAAGTGACCCACGTTGGCCACAATTGCTTGGTGCTTCAGCGCCAGCATGTGATCCACGGTCACCACGCCCAGGTTTCCGGTTGCGGTGATGAGAACATCGACCTTGTCGATCACCGATTCCAATTTCGAAACCTGGTATCCATCCATCGCTGCTTGCAGAGCCAAGATGGGGTCAATTTCTGACACGATCACTCTGGCGCCTTGGCCCCGGAGGGACTCCGCTGAGCCCTTGCCCACATCGCCATAGCCACAGACAAAGGTGACTTTTCCGCTCATGAAGGTGTCGGTTGCACGGTTGAGGCCATCAATCAACGAGTGACGGACGCCATATTTGTTATCAAATTTGGACTTTGTCACCGAATCGTTCACGTTGATGGCGGGGAAGAGAAGCCTTCCCTCTTTGAAGAATTCATACAACCTATGAACTCCGGTGGTGGTTTCTTCCGTTACGCCCAAGATGTCAGCGGCGATGTCGGTGAACCTGGTGGGATTCGCTGGGAGGCTTCTGGTGAGAACGTCGAGAATGACTTTCCATTCACCAGAATCGCCAGCGGCGGGCGCTGGAACAGCGCCTGCTTTTTCGAATTCAACTCCCTTATGAACCAGGAGGGTGGCATCGCCACCATCGTCCAAAATCATGTTCGGACCGCTGTGTCCGCTGTCGCTCCAGTCAAAAATCTGCTCCGTGCACCACCAATACTCTTCGAGAGTCTCGCCCTTCCAGGCAAACACGGGGGTGCCTTCAGGGCTTTCTGGTGTTCCTCGACCAACCACCACGGCAGCCGCAGCGTCGTCTTGGGTGGAGAAAATGTTACAGCTGGCCCAGCGGACGTCTGCACCCAGTGCGACAAGAGTCTCAATCAGAACTGCGGTCTGAACAGTCATGTGGAGAGAACCCGCAATGCGAGCGCCCTTCAGAGGCTGATGGGGACCAAATTCTTCGCGCAAAGCCATCAGGCCTGGCATTTCGTGCTCGGCGAGACGAAGTTGGTGACGACCAGCTTCGGCGAGAGACAAATCGGCAACGCGGTATTGGAGTGGGGTAAGAGTCAGCATTGTTCTATTCTGACATCAATTCAGCTGTGCAAACCCCGTTAACGCAACCGGTTTATCCCGTGGCGCGAATCAGCGCTAACGCTTCGTCCCGGACCGACTGCATCAGGGAAGAAGTCTCTGCTTCCACATTGAGCCGCAACAGGGGCTCTGTGTTCGAGCCGCGGACATTGAGCCACCACCAACCCTCGGGCGCGATGCCTGAAATAGTCAACCCATCCAGCACATCGATCTCACCCCGCTCAGCGAACACCGCCCGTATCTGAGCAATGACTGCTTGTTGGTCTTCGACCTTGGTGTTGATTTCACCACTTTCGACATAGCGGGAATACTCCTGCGCGATCGCGGAAAGAGCTTCTGTTCTCGCGCGCACTTCGGCAATCACTTGCAACGCTGCCAACATTCCATTATCGGCACCCCAGAACTCTGCGAAGTAGTAATGGGCGGAATGCTCACCACCGAAAATGGCACCCGTTTCTTTCATCTGGTCTTTGATCAGTGAGTGTCCCACCCTCGTCCTGATTGGGACACCACCGTTTTCAGCAATGATTTCTGCCACAGTCCGCGAACACAGCAGGTTGTGCAGGACAGGGATTGGTCCGGTTTCTCCCGAGTTACGAACTCGGACTATTTCCCGTTTGGCCACCATCGCTGCCACCGCACTCGGTGTCACCGGTTGCCCTAACTCGTCGATGACGAAGCACCGGTCAGCATCCCCATCGAACGCTAAGCCAAGATCCGCGCCCGTAGAAAGAACTGCGGCTTGAAGATCGACGAGGTTTGAGGGCTCGAGAGGGTTAGCTTCGTGGTTGGGAAAACTTCCATCCAGCTCGAAATACATCGGAATAATCTCGATACCGCGGGCTTTTCCAAAGACGGCAGGCACCGTCAATCCCCCCATCCCGTTGGCCGCATCGACCGCGATGCGAAGGGGTCGCTCACCCTGCAGAGGAACCAGGCTCGTGAGGTGCGCGGCGTAGTCCGCCAGAACCGAAAGTGACACCACCTCGCCGACACCATCTCCGTAGGGGGCGGTGCCCGCCAAAAACTCTGCCGCTCGGTCGCGAATCGACGACAGGCCCGTGTCCATGCTGATGCCTTGAGCTCGAGCCCGGGAAAACTTCAGACCGTTATAGCTTGCGGGATTGTGGCTTGCCGTAAACATCACCGCAGGGAGATCCCAGGAACCCGAGGCGAAATAGACCATGTCAGTGGAGCAAAGGCCTATGTTTTTGACACCGCCACCCTGGGATAACACTCCTTCAACAAAGGCAGCAGCAAGGAGCGGCGAAGAGTCTCGCATGTCGTGTCCCACAACTACATCGACACCGGGCCCAGAAATCACATCGACAAACGCAGCGCCCAACGCCTTCGACACCTCCGGTGTCAATTGGGTTTCGACAAGCCCGCGAACGTCATAGGTCTTGACAATGTCGAAAAGCGCTTTGTTGGTCATGTTTCAAGCTTAATCAGAAACACAGGCGTGCCCTCGCGAAGTGAAGCGTTACCGAACGCTCACAAAAACTGAGCCTTGTCGCTCCGGCGTGGGCAGCACCATGAGGCTATCGATGACGGTTTCACCCCGAAGCGAAAGACCTGCATACACCGGCAGGGTGGAGGAAAGTTCATGGCCGCCAGGCGAGACTTGCCGAGTTGCGAGCGATCGAGCCGGAACGGAAACGTCTCTGCCATCGAGTCTCACCGAGACGTCCTCCGTCCCCGGGTTGACCAGAGAAAGCCTGGCTTCGCCCCCCGCGGGCACGGCAAAGACCGTTTCTCCGATAATCAGCGGGGCGCTTCCCGCCCAGTCGGTGTCGGTTCGCTGGTCGGTCCCCACGCTGGTTCGAATCGATGCGACCACGGGGGCTGATGATTGAATAAGAAGGGCTAAATCGCCGCTGCCAAATTCATCCAGTAAGAGGTCTTTGGTCTCACCGGCCACCAGATCCACCGTGATGATGGAGGGCTCCGCTCCTACAAGAGCAACGGTTACCTGCGCACGGGTGTCTTCATCGGGTGAAAGAAGCCTCACGATAGCTCCAAAATCCTGATACCCATCTTTTCCGCGAATAGGCCCCGAGATTTCTTCCGGGGGCGAATAGGCCCCGGTAATCACCCTTTCCGTGCTGGGGCCTGGTTGTGAACCCATCACACTCAACCCATCTGCTTCGAGGCCGCGATAGATGGAATAGTGCAGTGCCGCAACAATCCCCACACCAGCACTAGTCACCCGCAATACCGGTGAGCGCTCCTCGGGAGCCAATCCCGCAACAGAGAGCACTCGCTGGGACATCGGAGCAACCAAAATCCCCCGCCCCAGGGGCGCCACGATGGGGCCTGTTTGACCCCACACAGAGATGTCGACCAGGGCGGCGATATCCGAGGGATTAATCAGCGATAGCGCGGTTTGTCGACCCACTGTGGTTTCTCCCCCCACCAGCCACGCCTCACGAGAGGGAATTTGGCATTCCGAGGTGGCAAGTCCTGTGACATTCAAGTTGTTCAGGGTCTGGGAACTAGATGCGGCAAGGGAACCACTGTCCACCGGTTGGGACACCACGACAGGGGGCTCAGCAATGAGAGCAGACTCCAAAGAAAAGCCATCCACCACCGTGGTGTCACGAATCGGGGTCACTGTGGTGTCGGAGCCTACGATCGTCTCGGTTGCTGGCCCGTAGCCCACTGCTGAAGCGCTCTGGCTGCCAAAGGAGAGTGCCGGGCCCATACACACCAACATCCGGTCTGGCTCAGCCGGAACTACCTCGACACTGGCAATCGGCGGTTTGGGGCCTTCGAAAGCGTTGACAATCCCGACCGGTAAACCTAGTGCCACGAGCCCGATGGAGAGGGCCAGAAGGAGAGTGGAGACAATCGCCGTGATGGTGCGAAGAGCGAGATTCCTGGCACCGTGTTGCGGAGTGTGATCAGACATCATCCGAGGTTTCCTCCCCGAGCGTTGGCAAAGCATCATCCCTGATGTCTGAAGTAGCCCGAACCCGTCGCTCCGTGGGAATCGCCAAAATGGCCACCATGGCAACGGCGATCAGGAAAAGTTGATTCCAAAGATTTAGAGAGGTGGTTTGGTCACTGGCTTCTGGCGCGGTCACCTCTGGCGCTTGCCAGAGTTGCCCCTGTCCTACAGTGCTGGCACTCACAAGGCCTGGCTGACGAGAAAGCGACAGCGCGGCTTCAGAGTCGCTGGCATCTTGTAAGAACACAAACCGAATCCCGTATTTCTGAAGTAGCGGAAGTGGTGTGGCAGAGCTTGGACGAATCAGCATCGCGGAGAGACGCGCAAGGTCTTCATCTGATTGAGAGAGGCCCTGGGACGGCGCGCGCACCAGAGTTGATGCACTCGACAGGCTGTCACCAGCACCTCGACGAAGCGAGACGCGATAAGCCTCGCCCGCTGGTTCAATAACGAGTGTCCCTACCTGGGGCATCAGGGCGGACTCTGCAGCGACAAATGCTGGAACGGTGCGCGAAGCCTGAGAGGGCGAGACAGGAGACTGGTGTGTCCACACCTGCATTCCCACCAGTACCGGCGCTACCAAGCTTGCAGCCACCACCACACCCACCGTGCCCCGCGCCCACCATTGGGCACCCCCGGACAAGAAATTGCCCACAGCATCCTGAAATACGACTCGATCAAGCAGCGAGCCCGCCCCGATCAGAACACCCAGAACCAGCAGGGACACTCCGGTCCCAGGCCACACAAAAGCAGGTGCCCCACCCTCATAGCCGGAAAACAATGCTGGCGCGCTGGTCGCCGTCACGAGACCCAGGGAAAACAAACCTGCGAAACCGGCGCTGGCCCGAGGCTTACCCAGGGCGAGCGAAGCGATCGCTGTGACCAGGAGCACACCCGTCCCCGCCATGATGGCAAGGGTTGCGAGCCCAGCGCCAAGTGCTCCCGCCGAGGGCAGAGTGCTGGGAATGCCCAACATCATCTGCCACCACGGTGCCAAAGAATAACTCGCTGGGACACCGGGATCGGCAAACAAAATGCCCCAGTTTTCCCACCATGCGCCGTTTCCTTGGCTCCACCAGAAGAAGAAACGCGGTGCTGCAAGCAACAGCGAGGGGATCAACACAAAGGGCAGAACCCCGGTGAACATGGCCAGCGGCTTACCCCAGCCTCGGACGATGACCAACCCGACCACCCCAAGGATGACAGCGGGGAATAGCACCGGTGCGCTGGCGGTGACCACAACTGCGGCTAAGGAGGCTGTCCCCACCCTTTGCCAGGATTGGTGGGCGCTCAAGAGCGAACCGACTAACCAGGGAAGCGCGAGGTGAGCCATGACCGCACCGATTCGGCCCTCGGAAATGGCCACAAGAAAAGTAGGGCTTAGCGCCCACAGCAACGCCGAGACTGTCGTGACAAACGACTGGCGAAAGAGGTGGGAAAAACCCCACCAGGCGATGGTGCCTGCAAGAGGAATGGCAACACCGAAAAGATTGACAACGGAGCTGGAGGGAGCCCACCAGTTGAGGGACCCCAGCAGAGCAAACAGAAGAGCGGCGGGGTCAGCGGGAAGGGCAGAGGCATCAAATCCCCATTGGGTGGGAATCAGGGACCAGGCCTGGGCCCACGCGTCCTGGATTGTCGCGGCGAGCGGAAGCGCTCCACCACCAATGAGCGCCGTGGAACCCCACCATGGACCGAACACGGCGCCGGCAACCGCCACCAGCGCCAAGACCAGCCACGGCAGTTGTGGCAGAGCCCGTGGCGATGGTTCAGCCCCCTCTTGTTCTTCTCGCTGGGCCCATTTCTCCTCCCGCGCAATGGCCCGTTTTTTCGCGACATCACGACAGCCCATCCGCAGGGCGTCAATGGCCTCCCACGAGGTAGTGCGGGCGTCATTGAGCTTTTTCCGGGCACTCATGACGGAAGGAAGCTGAACCAGGACAGCCAGTGCAGCTGACACTTCGGAGAACATCCGGTCGGGTCGCTTCGCTACCAATTGGCCCGCAGCGCGGATGACCGACCAGGGAAGCATCGCCAACAGAAGCGGAAGAAAGGCCCACAACGGGGTGTAGACAAGCCTTCGATACAGCCAGGCTCGGAGGGAAAGATAATCATGTGTGGCACCGGGGAGTTTCTTTCCCGCGTTCCAGTCCGCAGAACTTGATCCCACATCCACCACAGCTCGAGGGACAACGACAATGCGGTGTCCCTGTAGTCTCACCCGCACGCAGAGATCGAGGCCCGCATCGAGGCCTGGCAACGCCTCGTCAAAACCCCCCGTCGATCGCAGGGTGTCCGCATGTATCAACATTCCGGCTTCGCCCACCGCAAGCACATCGCTAAGGCGGTCATATTGCGCCTGATCCAGTTCGCGCTCCGCCAAAGCCACTCGTTGCCCCATCGGGGTCAACGTCTCCCCTAGTTCGCGCAGAAACCCGGGGCGATCAGAAAACCGCTGCTTAGGGCCCGCCACCCGGATAGAGGGAGCTCCATCGACACTCGCCGCAAGATAACCCAGAGCAGAGGGTCTAGCAACGATGTCATCCCGAAGTAGCCACAACCAACGGTCAGATTCGATTGTCCCTTCGCCGGGGTGAAGGTGATCGAGTGCCCCCTGTATCGCGAGAGGAAAACTAGTCCTCGAAGCTAGAACGAGCGTTTCTACCGGAAACGGGAGGCTCTCAAAGCCCTGAGAAAACTCATCGGCCACAGACCGATCCCCGGTGAGATCAGCGACCAGAACGCTTTGTGGCGGCAGCGTTTGTTCCTTCAAGCCTTCCAGCGCCTGAGAAAGGTGTTCGCCACCTCTGCGAACAACCAGAACCGCATCGATGCGAGAGCGCATCAGAACCGGCTAGGCGCGTCTGCGCAGACGGCGCCGCTCACGCTCGGAGAGGCCACCCCAAATGCCAAAGCGCTCGTCGTTGGAGAGAGCGTATTCCAGACATTCGGCTTTCACCTCGCACTGGCCGCAAATCTTCTTGGCATCCCTGGTGGAGCCGCCTTTTTCAGGGAAAAACGCTTCAGGGTCCGTTTGGGCACACAGCGCATCGGCTTGCCAGGATAGGGCGCCCTCTTCGTCTTCAACGCGTCGCACACCGGGAACGCCCAGAGCGACGGGGTCAACGAACCAGTTATCGGGAACGGAATTCCGATACTCGCTCACTAGGGCTCCTTTACCGCCGTCAACCGGCCTGCGACATGTGGTTGAATCCAATTACACCGCTGTAATTCGCTCCCGTCAAGTCCGGGCGTGTCGAACACTCAGGTGAGCGTTTAGGTTGGCGGGTCTCGCGCTAGAAAAGGGGGCCCAAAGCGTCAGCAAGAATCTGAGATGACCTCACCCAACCGGCCCTTAACTCGACGAGTCTCTGTGCCCGTGAGGTGATTGCTAATACTTCCTCTGGCGGTGAAGATAAGAATTTTTCAAGAGCGATAACCAGGCCGGCGGAATCCCCCACGGCAAAAGACCATCCGGTAATTCCTTCGCTGATCCATTCGGCGGACCCAGGGGTTAAGGAGCACACGACGGGGGTTCCTTGCGACATTGCCTCCATGACCGTGACGGAGGTTCCATCGGTTTTAGGGGTGACCACAACAGCATCCGCGGCCTGTAAGAGGGAGGAGAAAGCATCAGGGCTTTGCAGTGGAACCCAGCGCACGAAATCGTCGATTCCCCGGTGTGTGATTGCCTCTTTAGCCTCAGGTACGCCAGAACCCGACTCCACTAAGACAGCGACCACCTGAGGGTGGGAAGAAACAATCTCGGCAAGCGCCTCTGCGAAAACCATCGGGTCGTAGTGTGGCTCGAGAGACCTGGGATAGAGCACAAGGGTCTGCTCCTGCCCCACACCCACTTCCGCTCGAAGCCTGGAAGCAGTCTTCGGTGGGATATCTGAGCGGGGATTCTCTGGTCCCCAGGGGACACGGATAATCGCCGATTCCCTCATTCCCAGGGCAATCAGGGCATTCTCCGTGGCGTAATTGTCGGTAACGACAGCGTGCATCCCTTCGAGTGCTTCCGAAAGGCTCGCTCTCACCACGGAAGAACCCGCTGCACTGACCATGACATCGGTTGCCCACGAAATCCCCACGTGGGAATAGTCCCCGCCTGAAAGGGGGATGCTGACGCTATCTAGTGGGCCAGAAATTACTACGTCTGCGCCTTTGAGGTAGTCCTGAACCGCACTCCACCCAGAAAAAGTCTTTCCGGAATCGCGAACGCTGATTCCGTCCGCATCATCCAAGGCGAGAGAAAGAAGTTCATAAGAATCGCTGAGTCCAGAAAATAAGCGATCAAACCTGACGACATGAGAATCCGCCCTGTCGGTGACAAACACCCATCTCTTTGCTGACACGGTCAGGACAGGTGCTCTCGGGTGACCATCTCATGGAACTCGACATCTTTGATCAAAGTTTTCCCCACCACGTCCTCAAGGTGGTCAGGAGTGATGATTCCTGGCGTTGCTGGCCGCAGTGCCACCAGATGCTCTGCAGCAATAGAGATGCCTGCCTTCAATGGGCCCGCGAAACGGAGGCCACGTCGCTGAATGACGACCGTTTCCTTTTCATTCTCCGCCACAACTTTCAGGCCGCTTCCAAGTGCTGCCTCCAATTCGCGTGTGCGATCGACCATCTCGCGCCAGCTCACCGGGGTCATCGAAAAGTGATGGTCGGGGCCCTCTTGAGTAATGTCGTTGGTGAAGTGCTTCTCCACCACCCGGGCCCCCAAAGCAACGGCTCCCAACACAGTCACATCGCCGTGGGTGTGATCCGAGAGACCCAACAGGGCATCCGGGTATCGCTCTCGATAGGTGTTCAACACGTTGAGATGGATGTGGTTCATGTTCTCCGAAACACCCGTGTAATTGGTGTTGCACTGCATGACGGAATACGAAACCCCGTGGCGGGCAATAGTCGCCACCGCCTTATCAACTTCTTCCAGTGTTGCCGCCCCGGTAGCGAGGATCACGGGTTTCCCCTTGGAAGCAATATGGTCAATTGCTTCGAGCCAGGTGATGTCGCCCGATCCGATTTTGTATGCCGGAACAAATTCATCGACGAAGTCAATCGCTTCGATGTCATAGGGGCTGGTAAAGAAATCGATACCGATTGCCTTCGCGTGATCGGCGAGGGGTTTGGTCCATTCCCATGGAAGAGACGCGTCGTGATACACCTCGTGGACACTTTTACTCCAGCTGGATTGGTGGGACTGCTGCCCGCCGAGTTCCCTAAACCCTTTGTCGCTGACGATATGGTCGGCTCTGAAATGCTGGAACTTTGCCGCATCTGCACCGGCAGATGCCGCCAGCGTCATCAACTCGAGCGCGCGCTCCAAGTTACCGTCGTGATTGGCGGCAATATCCGCGATGAAATACGTGGGGTGTTCTGCTCCCAAAGTTTTCGAGCCTATTTTCATAACCACCTATTTCTGTTCCGTGCCCATGCCACCAAAGTAATCCATGACTGCTTTTCGCTCCGCGAGTGCTCGGGCGATTCCTTGGATAGTGGAAGGAATGGGATGACCGAGTAATTCGTGAAGTTTTGTCACCGACAATCCCAGGTTATGCCCCCGGTTGCCGAGCATCGCTTGGTCCGCCAGTAAGCCCTGGTGGACAAGCGACGCATCGCTTCGAAGCGCCTGTGCAACAGCAACCCCGAAGTCATATTTGGACAGTGGCGTGCTGGAGGTGAGATGGATGAGCCCGGCAGCTTCTTTCTTCACCGCTTCGACAAGAAGATCGAAAAGATCCCCCATATACAGACTCGACACGATGTAGTCACTAAACCCCGTCATCGCCGTGCCTGTTTCTATTCCTCGCGCAAAGAAATCGAGAATGCCCTTTTCGCCGCTCTGTGACCAGCCAAAGAAGTTCGTCCGAAACACCAGGGCTTGCGAATTGGCGGCGAGAACAGCCTGCTCACCTTGAAGTTTGGTTTGCCCGTACACGCTGGGAGGCAAAGCAACATCGCCCTCCCCATAGGGCTCATTGCTTTTTCCATCAAACACCGCATCGGTGGAAAAGTGAACAAATCGGGCTGAACTTTCCCCCGCAACCGCTGCCCAGAGCGCTGGGAGCTGCATATTGAGCAGGCGGGCTTCTTCAGGTTTTTCTTCACACGCTTCATGGTTTGCCAGAGCAGCACAGTTGATGATGACATCCCACTTACTCGCTCGAATAAGCGAAGGAACATCGTCTAGCCCTTCGATGGGTGCCACCGATGGATAAAACTCAATGGGCTTGCGAGAAACACCGGTCACCGCCCATCCCGCAGCATCGAGGGCAAAACCGGCATAGGAGCCAAGACAGCCTGAGGCGCCTAAGACAAGCGCTTTCACGAGGCGTTCAAGACGAATGCTCGATGGAGTGCTTCTGCCACAGCCCAGTCTTCTGGTTCATCCATGTCAACACTCGCCCAGTCCGGCAGAATCATCGGAATAAAGGGCTTCGCCATCATCGTCTCCCTCTCCCGCCAAATCTCTGCCGTGGCAACGTAGAGCTTCCCGGCGTCAAAGTACCTTTGGGGAAGATCCTGGGTTCTGGAGAACAGCGCGGAGAGATTTTCCAGAGCCATCTTCCCTCCCTCCGCAGCAACGAGCGAGCGCTCGAGGGGGGAGCGATGGCGCCCCACGCTGATGACCATGTCCTCGGGATGCTTGCGAGAAAGAGAAATTGCTTGATCAATCATGGAGCTCGTGATCGGAGCCGTGGGATACAGGCACATCACGAGCTGTTCATCTGACACCTTCTGCTCCGCGAGTGCATGCAGAATGACCGGAGCCGTGCCCGCTGTGTCATTGGCGAGTTCGATTGGTCGAACAAAGGGAACTTCAGCCCCACAATCGCTGCCCACCCGCGCAATTTCCTCTGAGTCAGTGGATATCATCACTGCATCAACACCCGCTGCCTCAAGTGCTGCACGAATGGGCCACTGAATCATGGGTACGCCATTGAAGGGCAGAAGGTTCTTGCCAGGAATCCGAGTACTGCCACCCCTGGCGGGAATCACGACCTGCGCGCCAGCATTCATGACTGTCCTAGTGGGTGGCTGATGGAGCCCGATTGGCGGACTCATCACCGAAGTGAGAACTGAGCCAGCCCTGCAGTTCAGGAACCGTCATCCACTGGGAGTTGGCGTCGCTGGTGTATAAAAAGTCGGGCGAGACCAATGATCCACCCTTCACCATGTTGGTTCCGGGAGACCACGTGTTGATCGTGGGAAGAATCTTGAAAAAATCACCGTACTCGTAGGTGTTGGGAGCATCTTCTGCGCCAATCATCTGTTCATGAAGCTTTTCGCCTGGACGAATACCCACTACTTCAGTGGGCTTTCCCGGTGCCACAGCCTCAGCAATATCCGTGATGGTCATCGAGGGGATTTTGCGGACGTAAATCTCGCCGCCCGCCATGTCCTCGAACGCTGTCCAAACGAGCTCAACACCCTGTTCAAGGCTGATCATGAAACGCGTCATTCGATCATCAGTGATGGGCAACGGAGAGTCCTTGGCCGCCGCATCGCGGAAGAAGGGAAGCACGGAGCCACGGGAGCCCATCACGTTTCCATACCGGACGACCGAAAAACGGGTGTCTTTGGAACCAGCGTAGGAGTTCCCGGCAACGAAAAGCTTGTCCGAAGCAAGCTTCGTCGCACCATAGAGGTTGATGGGGCTGCTCGCTTTGTCCGTGGAAAGAGCGACAACTTTCTTCACCCCCTTATCGATGCAGGCATCGATAAGGTTCATAGCCCCGAGGATGTTGGTCTTGACCGCTTCAAAGGGATTGTATTCGGCGGTAGGAACAATTTTAGTTGCAGCGGCGTGAACGACATAGTCAACGCCATCCACAGCCCGATAGAGCCGGTCCCGATCACGAACGTCCCCGATGAAAAACCGGACTCTTGAGTCAGCGTCGAAAAGCTTTGCCATTTCCCACTGCTTCATCTCATCACGCGAGTAGATGATGATTCGCTCGGGGTCATATTTCTCCAGTGCCATCGGCACAAAGGCGTGCCCGAAGGAACCAGTCCCTCCTGTGACAAGGATGGTGGAGTTTTTCAGTGACATGGGAAACAGGCTCCTGATTTTTTAGGTGATAACTACCCTACCGAGGGCACCGGGCTAAAGGGCGGCGAGTGTCTTCCTAGCTTCCCAAGCCGAGGCAATCATGTCTTTGAGGGAATGAGTCATGGCCCATTCTAAATCCCGGGTGGCAAGTTCTCCCGAAGCAACAACGCGTGCGGGGTCTCCGGCTCTTCGGGCTCCCCGGGTAGGAGTGAAATCATTTCCGGTTACCAGTGCGATTGACGACATCATGTCTGCAACCGATGTCCCCGTGCCGCTTCCCACGTTGTAAGCGGGTTCAATGGTGCCCCCGCGATCCATCCGCGAAGCCGCAGCAACGTGAGCATCTGCTAAGTCGCCAACATGGATGTAGTCCCTGATACAGGTCCCGTCGGGAGTGTCATAGTCATGACCAAAAATTATGGGGGCTTCGCCTCGCTCTAGGCCTGCAAACACCATCGAGAACAGGTTGTGGGGGCTCACATCAGGAAGTAACGTGCTTGCGGATCCGACCACGTTGAAATAGCGAAGGCTAGTGTGCGTTATTCCTTTCGCCACCCCTTGGTTCCTGAGTAACCACTCACCAATCACCTTGGACTCCCCATAGGGCGATGTGGGGTTGAAAGGGTGGTCTTCTCCCACCAACCCGGAGGCAGCGTTCCCATACACCGACGAAGAAGACGAGAACACAATCTTCATGACACCGACCCGCTCCATGGCGCGGAGAAGAGACATCATTGCCGTGACGTTTTGTTCATAGGTGTGCACTGGCTGCTCGACGGAGATTCCCGCGAACTTGAACCCAGCAATGTGAATTACTCCCTCGACCGAATGGTCTCGAAGGGCAGTCTCCACCACATCGGTATCGAGTAGCGTCCCCTCCACCAAAGGCACCCCTTTGGGGACGAAGGAACGGACCCCGGTGGAGAAGTCGTCCAGAACGACCACGGGCAATCCCTGGCGAACAAAGCTCGCCACAACATGAGATCCGATATAGCCGGCTCCGCCGGTAACTAACCACGTCATGATTCGAGGCTATCCCGTCGCAGGCTGCGACCTTGAGACGCCAAGTAGGACACACGTCGCGCAGCGATCGCAGAGGCCAAGGCCACTGGCTGGTTCCAGAGAGGTGAGACCCACCTCAACCATGGCCGAAGATAACGTTTCTTTACCGTCATTGCTTCCCGCGCGGAAGCCCGTCGATCAGAGACGGTCAACGATTCTGAATGCCATCGAAACTGTGCCGTCGCGACCGGGACAGCGAGAAAGGCGCCCAACTTCCTGAGCCTGAGAAACAGGTCAAGATCGAGTGCATAAGTCAGGTTACTTGCGAAGCCCCCCACTTGTCGAATTGCCTCCATGCGGACGATTGTCCCGGGATGGGGAATGAGGTTGGGGCCCCAGGGAAGCAGAAACTTTGCCACAGCGCCGGAGCGATTGGTCATAATGTGTGCGCCACCACTGTCGATATATTCACACTGCCCATAGGCCACCATAGCGCGTGGGTGATTCTCGAGAGCGTGAACAGCCACCCGAATTCCCTCGGCAACCAGAAGGTCATCGTCGCCCAGCCACACGTAGTAGTCGTTACCTCCGGCAGCCTCGAGTGCTGCATTGATAGCGTCGGCCATTCCTGAACCGGGGTCATCGACGACTTGGGCACCATATTTGGCACCCAGTGCTCGAGCACCGATGGCGCTGATCGGAGACACAAGGAAAACAGTGAGGGAAATGTCGGGAGGAAAGTTCTGGCATGAGCGCAGTGCATGCTCAAGAGTTTCCAGGCGGTGGCCCAGAGTGGGGAGCGCCACCATCACTCTTGCCGGTTCCATAGCGTGCCTTTCCGTCATTCGCGCTTTAGGCTAGTAAGGTTCACCTCGAGCAAGGACACCATGAAGCATACGGATAAGGTCTACATCGCGGGCCATCGGGGCCTCGCCGGTTCGGCGATTTGGCGCCATTTCGAAAAAGCCGGCTATACAAATCTGATTGGTTTCACCTCTGCCGAGCTCGATCTCACCGACCGAAGCGCCACCCTGAAGGCATTGAAGAGCCTTGCGCCTGATGTCGTGATTGATGCCGCCGCGAAGGTGGGCGGAATTCATGCCAACACTACCTACCCCGCTGATTTTCTGAGCGACAACCTGCAAATACAGGTGAACCTAATGGATGCCGCCCATGGCGCCGGTGTCGACAGACTTCTTTTTCTTGGGTCTTCTTGCATTTACCCAAAGTTTGCACCCCAGCCCATTCAGGAAGCGGCTCTCCTCACAGGAGTGCTGGAGTCAACCAATGAGGCCTATGGAATCGCCAAAATTGCAGGGATTCTGCACGTTCAAGCTATGCGTCGCCAACACGGCCACCGGTGGATTTCCGCGATGCCCACCAACCTTTATGGTCCAAACGACAACTATCACCCGGAAAACTCTCATGTGCTTGCCGCCCTCATCCGCAAGTTTCATGAGGCAGTGATTTCTCGTGCCGACGAGGTGGAAATTTGGGGCTCAGGAACCCCTTTGCGCGAGTTTCTCCATGTTGATGATCTCGCTTCGGCCGTGGAGTTTTTGCTCCTCAATTACGACGATGGCGAGACCATCAACATTGGGTCAGGTCAAGAAGTATCTATTCAAGACCTAGCGGGAATTATTTCTCAGGTTGTGGGGTTTGGCGGAATCCTGCGCAACAACGCCGAGAAGCCCAATGGAACCCCCCGAAAGATGCTCGATAGCTCGCGTCTCACGGCGCTTGGATGGCAGCCTTCCTGGAACCTCACAGCGGGCATCGCGGACGCCTACCAGTGGTTTGTGAACAACGAAGCATCACTGCGCTCGGTTTAAACCTGGCTTATTTTTGCGCTCACAACCCAGAGCGAACCTTCCCCACGAAAAGAAATTTCCTGCTCGTCCTCGGACACAAACACGACATCGCCTTGAGTAGCGCTGTGGCTCGATACTGATCCCGACACCTCCCCATGAGCGTCCTCGAAAACAATGACGGCAGAAGTGTGATCGAGTAGTACTGAACCACCCGAGGTGAGCCGCCGAACCACAAAGGGAGCGCGGAATCCGCTGTAGTGGGAGACACTGCCATCATCCAACGGGTCAACGACAGGAGGCCTGTCTACTGGTTCGCAGGTCGCAAGCGCCAGAAATTCGTCGCCGTCCGTATGCTTTGCGGTTAGCCCCGCCCGCACAACATTGTCGCTTGGCAACATCACTTCTAAACCAAAGCCCTCGATATAGGCATGGACCACTCCCGCATCCACAAACACCGCTTCTCCGTGACCCAAGGCGACGTGGTGCATGAGGAGCCCAAACACCAGTCCCTTGTCACCAGGGTGGGCGCTGGCAAGCGACGCCATGACGGCGCGCTCGGCGGCAGTCACGTCAGGGAGGGGCAAATCAATCTCGCCCAACGCCCATTCGCTCAGCCCAGAACCACACCTTCGCACTGCTTCTTCTTCGAAAACGATCCACTCCACACACTGGCGAGTAGACATTCCTGCCAGGTGCCTCGCGCTGTCTGCGGTTCCCCCATCGAGCCCTGCCTCTTCCCATCGCTGAATCCGTTGGGCGAGGGCTTTAGGAGTGTGAAATCCCACCAATGCCCGAAAAGCCGGGGAGAGTGAAATCATGAGCTCTGGCTTCGCTGATGAATCCCGATAGTTTCTCGCAGCTGACACTCGTGGCACACCCTTGCGCTCTTCGGCCTCGAAACCTCGAGCTGCTTGCTCGGTGTTGGGGTGTACTTGGATAGACAGCGGAGTTGCTGCCGCGAGCAGTTTCACCAAGAGAGGGAAGGACGTGCTCGTGCCCTTCAGCCACCGACCAAACGGAACGTCTCCCTCACCCTGCAAAATAGTGGTTCCCGCCAACGGGTGGCCACCAAACCACTGCTCAGCCTGGGGTGAGCCCGTAGGACCTTGTCGATGAAAGTCAGAGATTGCTGATGCTGACCCCCATCTATAGTCCTTAATCGGAGCATGAAGGCGAGCGAACATACCCTGAGCCTAATTGCCCAGTGGGCCCCAGAGCGCCACTATGAGCCGGCCACTCTGCCAGAATAAGGAGGTGATGTCCCCCAAGAAGACGAGCTCTGCATCCTCGCCCAAGAACCCTTCGGTGTGGGTGGTTGTGCCTTTGTTTAATGAGGCCGAAGTGATTTCCGGTGTGGTCGAGCAACTGAGATCAGAGTTTTCCCACGTTGTCTGCGTCGACGATGGTAGCAGCGACAACAGTGCAGCCCTGGCAGAAAAAGCTGGCGCCCGAGTGTTACGTCACCCCCTTAATCTTGGTCAAGGAGCTGCTCTTCAAACAGGTTTTGATTTCGTATCCAGCCAGCATGGCGCCAGCCACATCGTGACGTTTGATGCGGACGGGCAGCACCGAGTAAGAGATGCTGTGGAGATGGTCGGACTTGCACAGCGCAAAAGAATCTCGGTGATTTATGGGTCCCGTTTTCTCGACAAGCGGACAGAGCCAGGCATCAAAAAGCGGGTTGTTTTGCAGGTTGCTGCGCTGATGACGCGGGCCATAACGGGTCTGCGCCTGACCGATGCCCATAACGGCATTCGTGTATTGAGCATGGAAGCGATAGGCAAAGTTCAGCTCGAGCAGAACGGCATGTCCCATGCCAGTGAGATTGTTCACCAGCTGGCCAAGTCCAAATTGTCGTGGAAAGAATACCCGGTAGAAGTTCTTTATACGGATTACTCCAAACAAAAAGGCCAATCACTTCTCAACTCAATCAACATCCTTATCGACCTTTTAGTGAGGTAGGAACAAAACATGCTTAGTCAATGGGTTCTTGTAGCAGCACTCCTGCTCGTTGGTCTTTACCTCTTGAAAGCCAAGCGGTCCGCCAACCAACAAGCCATTAGGCGGCTATTTATCGTCGTGGGGCTTATCGCCGGGTTCATCGCCGTGCTCTTCCCCGAATACACCAACATCGTCGCTGGGTTTCTGGGGATCGGGCGGGGTGCTGACCTCTTGCTTTATAGCTTCGTTGTGTTCGGACTGTTCTACGCGGTCTACCAATACCGCAGACAGCTGTGGCAGGAGAAGGTCACGACCGATCTTGCCCGCGCGCTCACCCTGACGGGAGCCCAGCTGGATGAGCTTAGACGCTCGCGAAAAGACTAAGAAAGTCGGACGAGCGTTCCCACTCCGATCTCGGCACCACTTTTCAGCGAGGCATTCAAGGACAGCACCGTTGCCAAGGCAACTGACCGGCGTTCAGCAATGCGCTGAGGCGTGTCGCCAGACTGTGCTCGGTGATAAGTCATCGTCTGCGTTGTTGTGCCGACTCTCAGCTTCTGGCCCTGATAAATGCGGTCGCGATTCGAAATGGAATTATCCGCCACCAATTTTGACACCGTCGTTGTGTTCCTAAAGGCAATTCGAATCAACGTATCGCCGCGGGCAACAGTGTAGGAAACAGCGTTCGTCGACGTTTCGGTCACGACAGGCTCCAAGGCCGGGAGCTCCTCTTGGGAATCGCTCGAGCTGTCCTCAGCGGGGGCGTCAGGCTCACTCCCGGGTTCTTCAACCACCTCGGGTGCTGATTCTGAATCACCAGGCGAATCCTCCGCCGGTTCCGCTGGTGTGTCCGACTCTTCAGGGGCGCTCTCGTCTGCTGACCGCCCCGCGGAGATAACAATCGAGGGATCCAGGCGGACAGGCGAATCAAAAGTTTTCACCACCCCGCGTTTGGTCATTGTTAAGGTCTGCCCGACCCGGATTAGGGAACCACCTCTGGGGAGATTGTTCTCTGACACCACAGAACTGACGCTGACACCGTTAGCCCGAGAGATGCGCCACACGGTGTCGCCAGAGGCGACGGTGTGGCGGGTAACGACGTCTTGCACGACTTCCGTTGTCTGCACAACCAACGGTGACCATTCCGAACCATCGCTGGATTCATAGGCAGTTCCGTCTGTGAGGAGTACCGCAAGGTTTCCCGCAGAAGATTGGCC
>Ga0209223_10001054_pt1 | contig 30783 bp, 28 predicted proteins | sample COG_06_FD_184750 | JGI IMG/M metagenome (GOLD analysis project Ga0209223, IMG submission 184750) | Pelagic Microbial community sample from North Sea - COGITO 998_met_06 (SPAdes) (version 2) | ecosystem: Environmental > Aquatic > Marine > Neritic zone/Coastal water | place: Helgoland, sampling...
ATATAGCACTAGGCCATGGCAACACGTATTGGAGCCACTTAGTGGTTATTTAGCACTAGGCGTAAAAGTCCTTAAAAGAGATGAAAGGTGCATTAATGGAGCTTATAATTTTGGGCCAGATTCGAGAATTAATAAAACTGTAGGTGAATTGCTCGAGGAATTTAGTCTAAATTGGCCAGAGGGCCGGGGATGGACAGATACTGGGGTTAGCAATAGTGCCGAATCAAACCTACTCAAGCTTTGTTGTGATAAAGCCAACATTCACCTGGACTGGTATCCTACTTTAAATTTTCAAGAAACTGTTGAATTTACAGCATCTTGGTATAAAAGTTTTTATGAAGGAAAAGACGTAGCACATTTAACAAATGAGCAAATCGAAAAATATACTGAGTTGGCCTTAAAAAGAAATTTAAATTGGATAAAATGAAAAACGGTTTGCCTCTTGGTTTAGAGATTAAGAAGTTAAAAATTATTGAGGATAGTCGGGGAAGTGTAAATCATTTTTTAAATGAAAAATCAGATTCATTCGAAAGGTTTGGTGAGGCTTATTTTTCAAAGATCAATCATGGCGTCATAAAAGGTTGGAAAACTAATCTTGGTTTGACTCAAAATATGTGCGTAATCAAAGGTGAGGTTCTATTTGTGTTCTATGATGATAGAAAAGACTCGAAAACCTTTGGGTATTTTAAAGAGATACTACTTAACGATTCTCATAACTATTGCCTTTTAACCATCCCTAAAAATTTATGGTACTCCTTTAAGTGTCTTTCGCAGGAGACAGCAATTGTTGCGAATATAATAGATATGCCGCATAATGATTCTAAATCAAAGTCAATTGCGCTTGATGATACTATGATTCCATACAATTGGGTAGTATAGATGAATCTTTTCCTTTATAGCGATATTGAGTTTTTGAGAAGATCAGAGTTTGATCTGGTTCACTTAAATTCCTTTTGGCTGAATAGTGATTTGGAATTGCCTTCAGATAACTTTAATAAGGATAAACGAGACTTATTTAAACTCAATTATTCCAAAGAGAGGGATTTTATATCACTTTACAATAGTGTTATTTCAGAACTGGGTCGAAGCTATAACAAAAGGAATAGAAGTAACTATTCCACAAGGTTTTTTGATATTATTTTAAATAATTCTGTTTCACCAATTTTGACGAGCTTTTTGGGTGCTACTCAAGATTTAAAATATTTACAAGAAAATGAATCTAAAATATTAAATAATACAAAAATAGCTTGGTTTGATATTGCTATTCCTGAAATAAAAACCCAGCATAATCTTCATGATTTTTTAAGTTCACGAAATGGAAAACAATATATTTTCGAATTCTTAATTCTAATGGACCCTCAATTTGCGTCATTAAAAAAATATATTTTAGTTTTAGAGAAGTTATCACCGCAACCAATTGAAAAGACAGCAAAAAATTTCAATCTAATAGATTTATTCAATAAGCTTTCTTTAATAATTCCTTTAAAAAAAAAAATAATCATTTTTGGTTTTGCTGAAAGCAATTTCAGCGCATTAATAAAGAATATTTCATCATCTGTTTTAAGATATAAAGTTAGACCTCAATGTCTCTCATCATTGGTTTCTGAAGAGGATGCCTGGGATCCCCTTTCAATCACGAACAAATTACCATCAGGTCTAATTCAAATTTTGAATAGGCTTCTCCCGCTAGAACTTAGCTTAAGGAATACGGAGTTTGAAAAATTATTTAGGGTAATTGGATTGCCAATAAATGTAGAACAAATTTATAGCACAAATATTTATACGGGTTTTATTACGAATTTATTCATAGCTACGATGGCTGATAAGGGCGCTAGTTTATATTGCGTTCAGCATGGGGGTGCATATAAAGTTTACCAGTTTTCATTTCATGAATATATTGAAAGAAAAATATCAGATTCTTGGATTTCGGCAGGAAGGTTAATAAACACCAATGATGCCTACACGAATAATGTTCTTGGCAATAATCTGTATCGTAAGTTGTGGAGGAAAAAAAGAAAATCAAATGGGTCCAATATTATTACATTCCAATTATATGACATCTATTATAATGAGGTTCATATAAATTCTGAGCTGAATTCTAGATTAATGCCTGAATATTTTAAACGAGTATCACTATTTTTTTCACATCTCCTTTTATCAGAGACTAAAAATAAATATTTGCTTCAAGCATATCCAATCAAATTATCTGACTATGATTTGATAAATCATCTAAAAAATAAGTATCCAGCCCTTAAAAATTGGAGGTCTGGCAGAAGATTAAGTGAAATTAGCCCAATGTCGAAGCTTACAATTTTAACCTATTTTTCTACTGGAGTTCTTGAGTTGGCAGCATCCAATATTCCATTTACTATGTATTTAGATAAAAGATCAAGATACTCCGAGGAGTCTAGATTCCTACTTGAGCAAATGAAAGATGTTAATCTTATTTTTTACTCATCTGAAACTCTTGCTTTTTTTATAGAAAACACTAATATAAACATGTGGTTTTACAATAAAACTACTCAAGTTGTGATTAAAAGTTTAATAGAGCAATTAGTTTTAGTTGATAATAATGAGTTTTTAAGCTTTCCTTATGTCAAGTTTAGTAAATAGATACAGTAGTAAGCTAATTTCTAATATAATAAGTATTGGCGTTGGCATTCTTACAATGATGATAATACCTCGTTATTTGGGTCCAGCTCTTTATGGAATATATGAGCTTGTTAATGTTAATATTCTAGCCATTATTTCAATGGCTAATTTTGGAGTGAATTATGCATTTATTTCTAAAATTGCAAAACGGCCTTCAGATATGGGTCTAGTGAGGGTATATGTCAAGTTTATGGCATTATCAGCTACAGCTGTTTGTCTCGTCTTATATATCTTGATTGCTTTAGGATGGTTTTCAGAAATGCTAGATTATGGATATTCAATTTTATTTCTCGGGCTAATTTTTTCCATTTTGACGGGTTGGCAATCGATTACTAGGGAGATTAATGATGCATATTCGCTAACAGTTTCTAGTGAAAAAATCATTATTTTTTTTAAGGCTTTTGGTTTTGCTTTGCTGTTAATACTGGTCTTCACAGATTATATAGGAATATTATCTGTTTACATGATGAATATATTTGTTTTGACAGCCGTTTTGATTTTATTAATTCGATCTTTGATAAAAAATTACACTAAAAATTTTAGAGAATCTAAATTTCAATCTTCGACAAAACATGTCATACGCGAATTTTGGATATACTCTCGACCCTTACTTATAGTGTCTATCTTGACGGGTTCAGTAACAATATATGAACGAGGGATTCTTGAAAAATTCTCCGGCACCATAGAACAAGGCTATTTTAGTATTGGCTTAAGATTGGGTTCCGTTCTTTTAATATTTGCTTCAGCTCTGACGCCTCTGTTATTAAGGGAGGTTGCATATGACTCAGGTAAAGGTAATTATGGCAAAGCATTGAAGTTATTAACGTCTTCTTTAAAAGGAATGTCTTTTTTGGTATCAGTAGGTGCAATATTTCTATCGGCCTATAGTTTTCAGATCATTGATTTGATTTATGGTGCACAATATCATGAGTCGGCTATGATTTTATCGATCATGGCGTTTTATCCAATATATCAAGTATATGGACAATATACTGAAGCTTACTTATTGGCTTCCGGAGAAACAAAAGTTATTCAAGACGTCACCAAGTGGCAAGTTTTGATAACTATAATTTTAACATGGTTTTTTATTGCACCAGCCCATTTTTATGGCCTTGGCATGAATGGCTTGGGGTTGGCACTAAGCACTGTGATTTCAACTATTTTCGCAGTTTCATTTCGAGTATTTAAAATATCTAAATTAATTGACTTAAGTAAGGCCAGTTTGGTACTCCATCAAGTAATTATTATTGGTTCATTATTTTTTTTGGTTAAAACATTAAAATTCGCAGTTTCCCATTTTTATGAAAATCATATTTTCTTTGTTCTGATTATTTATTTGGCATCAATTTTTATGATTATTCGAATCAGACCTGTTTTTCTTTTTGCTACTGGAATAGAATTTGAGGATTTCATGACAAACATGAAGAAATTAATAAACAAAAAGTGAGAATTAGTAAATTTCTATTGTTTATAAACCTAATAATAGCTGGTCTGCTTTTTTATTTTACGATTGGACAAAATGAGCTAGATATATCAAAAGTAGATCTTATTTGCATTCTACTAAACCACTCTATTTTTTCAATATTGTTCATTAAGCATTTTAAGAAAAAACCTTTGGTGTCATTTATGTTCTGGTATGTTTATGTGTCGGGATATATTTTGCCTTTCATTTATCTCCTTTATAGGAAAGAGGGGATGTTGACTCTAATACCAGGATATCAAGGCGAGGGCTTATTCTTCCCAATTTTTTTCAAATTAAATATTATTTTTTTTTTAGTTTCATTACTAATTTCAAAAATAAAATTAGGGCCGTCTTTTGTAAATAATGTTCGGAAAATTGGGACTCAAAGGTTATTTGTTCTTTTGACGTCCCTTTATGTTATCAGTATTATTCTAACCCTAGCTAATTCATCTTTTTATCCTTATTACTACATTCTTTTTAATGGTCAAATTATTCTATACATTTTAATAACATTTTATGTGTTTTCAGAAAATAAAAAGTCATTAAGTTTTTCTTTTTTGATATTTATTTTAATTTATGTTTTATACACAATATTTGCCGGTTCAAGAAGTGGTTTATTTAATGTGGTATTCTTTACTTTACTAATAAGTCTTATTCATCAACAAGATTTTTATATCAAAACCCGAAGGCTTATTACATTTTTATTCTTAGGTGCCTTTGGTATGATAATGTATCCAATAGCCACTTTGTTTAGAATGGCTCGTGATCAGGGAGTTCCTTTTAGAGAAATTGAATCTATTTGGTATAAATTGACAACTTCGAGAGCAGGTAAAGATATTCTGCTCGATATTCTAGACATGATTGTGGCTAGATTTTGCATGCTGAATTATTCTTTTTTAATTGATAATAATTTATTTAATGAATCTTTATTTAATAAGTATTTCACATTTTCTGCAATGTTTAAGAGTGCAATTAATTCAACTTTTCCTTTGAATATGTATCCCGATGTGATCACAACTAGTACTTATTTAAGAGTTATTCATGAAAATGTCAATATTTCTCAATTAAGGGCAGACTGGAGCTCATACAGTTCGATATTACTTGATTACAATACACTCTACTTTGGGAAGTTTTCATTAGTTATTACGATAGTGTTTTTTATCATGATAATCAAAGGTTTCAATTTAATATCTAGGTTAAGGGGCATCCATCCTTTTATTACAATTACCACTCTTTCTATACTTCCAACATTGTTCATTTTCTTTGGGTATGACTACTTAATTAAAGCAATAGTACATGGGTTAATTGCGGCATTATCCCTTATATTCGCAGTGAAAATATTCGTTCCGAAATCTTGAAAAAAGCATTAGTTAGTGTCATAATAAATTGTTTCAATGGAGAAGAATATCTTTCGGATTGCATTGACTCCATTCTATGTTCCAGCTATCATAATTTTGAAATAATTTTTTTTGACAACGCCTCAACTGACAATTCATTAAAAGTTGTTAACGCATATTCTGACTCTCGAATAAAAAAGTGCATTAGAAAATCTAATGTCCCTCTTGGTTTAGCTCGAAAAGAGGCTTTAAAATTGACTAATGGCGAATTGATTTGTTTTTTAGATGTAGATGATATTTTAGATTCAAATGCTTTTAAAAATTATATTGATGTTTGGGAAGAAACATCTTTTGATGTTTTTTATGGTGGTATTTATCGAATAAATGCGACCTCCGAAACAATCGGATCATATAAGCCATTAAGAAATACCAATGTTTTAGCAGATGATTTATTGAAAAACTTTGATGTTAATGTCCCTTCCTTATGTATCTCAAAAAAAGCTTTGATTACTAAAGGTGTTGAATTTGATCCATCTATCAAGTGCTGTGAAGAATTTGATATCATGATTCATATGATTTCTAAAAATGCTCTTATTATATCTTCACCAGAAATTTTTAGTAGTTACAGAATTCACGAAAATAGCCTTACCGCAAAAAACTTAGATGTTGCTGCATTTGAAAGAAGATACATTTTAGATAAGTATAAAAAAACTTCTGCGATTCTTGGTTCTAAATATTATAAACATGCATATTTGAAATCATATTACTACGAGGCTAGATATTATTTTGATTCGGGTAATTTAGACATGGCAAGAGCCAACATGAAGAAGACGAGGTCTGGAAGTTTAATATTTAAATTACTTTATGCTTTATTGATCATCTCACCCACCTTATGGTCTAAATTTCATGTATTGAAGGGTAGACGAGTTATCAGAATTTATGGGTAAAGTTAAAATCGTTAGTGTTATAATCTTAAGTATCATTTTAATATGTGCTTTATCATTTTTGAAAACAATTGAGCCAGGAAAAGGCGAGACTACAGATGTTCCTGCGTACAATTCAAATGGTCACCTAATTCACATGATGGATGTTTCCGATACAATCATGAAAAAGATTATTTCTCAAAATTCAGTATCAAAGAAATCAACAATATTACATCTGGGTAACAGTCAAACGCAATCAATAAATCAGTTTAAATTTGGTCAAACTAATTTTATATCAAAGCTTTCTCATCTTGATACTTCACACCATTATATTGCATCAACATTACCGAACATAAATCTAGAGGAAGTGAAATTTCTTTTTGATCTATGGGATCAGAATATTGAAATCGACAAGTTGTTAATTCCTGTTTTTTTCGACGATTTACGAGAAACGGGATTGCGGAACAGCGTGTTGAGATTCAATTGTTGTCATGATAAAGATTCCTCTGATAATTATGATTTGGATAATAAAAGTTTTTTCTCAATTAATTACCGTATCGGTGAGGCTATTGATTTAAATTTTACAGATTGGTTGTCAAATTTTTCTTTCTACAGCGTGAAATCAGAGATACGGTCTCAACTTTTTGTATATCTATATAAAATGAGAAATACTATTTTTAGAATTAAGCCAACTACAGAAAGGAAAATGATTGCTCCTTCATATGAAAAGAATTGGCGAGCTCTAGAAAGTTTAATTTTAGATTCAAAGAAAAAAAATATCCTCACTTTTTTATACATCCCTCCAATTCGTAACGATGTTCAGCCGCCATATGATTTAATTGAGTACAATGAATTCAAGGAGAAATTGAATTTAATTTCAGAGAACAATTCGAATGTTTATTTAATGAATTTTGAAAATATCGTTCCTTATGAATTTTGGGGGATGAAAGCAGGAACATCCTTAGAAAATTTAATGGAAATTGACTTTATGCACTTCAGAGACGAGGGGCATCAAATACTTGCCGCTGAATTAAATAAATTCTTGAATTAAGTATGGAGTTTAATTCTGTTACTTACATACTTTTTTTGCTTATAATTTTGGTATTGTTTTACTCTGTAAAACGTAATCTTCGTGTTCCAATTTTACTTTTATCTAGTTTTTTATTTTATATCTCTTGGAGTATTCCATTTTCTGCGCTACTCATAATTTCAGCAATTACAGACTTTCTTGTTTCAAATAGAATATTTCGATCCAAATCTTTCAGAATAAAGAAACTTTGGTTGACGTTAAGTTTAATTGTGAATCTAGGACTTTTAATATATTTTAAGTATCTAATGTTCTTGGCAGAAAATACTTTTTCCATATTGGAACAATTAGGATATCAGGGCTCAAGTCCTGCGCTTGATATAATGCTACCATTTGGAATCAGCTTTTACACTTTTGAGACTATCAGTTATTCTGTGGACGTGTACCGCGGAATACTAAAGCCAGAAAGAAATTTTTGGCGTTATGGTTTATTTGTTGCCTTTTTCCCGAAATTGATAGCAGGGCCAATTCAACGAGCAGGCGATTTACTTCCACAGTTTTCGTTTTCTTCAAGATTTTCCTGGGTTAGGGTTAAACTATTTTTAAAACGTATTTTATTTGGTCTTTTTCTGAAGGTAGTATTAGCTGATTCTCTATCTCCTATGGTGGATTCTGGATTTGCTAGTGAATTTGCTTTGTTATCCGTTGTTGATATAATGACTCTCGGTGTATTATTTGGGCTTCAAATATATTTTGATTTTGCCGCATATTCAAGTATCGCAATTGGGACTGCTGGTCTTTTTGGTATTGACATCCCTGAAAATTTTAATTTCCCTTATTCTGCCAGTTCCTTCCGTAGTTTTTGGAAGAGATGGCATATATCTCTATCATCTTGGATAAGGGATTATCTTTATTTACCTCTAACAGGGGTTAAGGTTTATGGAAGTAGCTCAAAAACTGGGATTGGAGAGTCATTTAAACTTTCTCGCAATAGAAACTACGCTCTATTTCTGACTTGGATCATAATGGGCTTTTGGCACGGTGCAAATTGGAATTTTGCTCTATGGGGTCTCATTCATTCAGTTGCAATTTACTCTGAGCGTCTAGTTCAAAAAGTTGTACCCGATGAAATTATTTCTATGCGATTTTGGAAAATTTCCGGTTGGATAATTACAATGACTGTTCTTGCTTTTTCTTGGGTTATATTTCGTGTCGAAGGCATAGATGATATGCTTACCGTCTTATGTAAATTTTTAGTCCCAGAAAATTTAGTTTCTTTGAATCTTAGGGAAAATAATTATCTCGTTGCTTTTACTTTTGTGATCTTAATGTTTTTATGGAATTGGTTGCATGAAACTCAATTACCATTTGTTCTTTTCTTAAAAAATTCTTTCTTTATGAGAGTAGTATTTTATACCCTAGTTACGTCTCTAGTATATATTTTTTTCGATACAAAAGCACAATTTATTTATTTTCAATTTTAGATAATTCATATGAAGGTTTTAGGACTCAATTGTTACCACGCAGACTCATCTGCAGCTCTTCTTGCTGATGGAGTCATAGTGAACGCTACCGAGGAAGAGAGATTTACTAGAATAAAGCATTGGGCAGGGCTTCCCTTCAACTCAATAGAGTTTTGCTTGAATGATGCAAAGTTATCTATCAATGAAATTGATTTCATTGCTATTGGGAGGGATCCAAAAGTTAAGGTTTTTAAAAAAATTGGTTACTTCCTGAAAAACCTATCCTCGTCATCAGGAATGTTAAAGAGTAGATTAGAGAATAGAAATAACGTAGTAAGCATAAAAAATAAAATTGAAGATATCTACGGTTATTGTCCTCCAATACTAAATGTTGAGCATCATCGGTCGCATCTTGCAAGTGCTTTCTATGCCAGTAAATTTAAGGAGGCTACTGTTGTATCCATAGATGGTTCAGGTGATTTTTCCACTCTAATGATAGGTAAGGGCCGGAATTCAGAGATAGAGGTGTTAAGATCTGTAGATTTTCCTGTTAGTATTGGCTTATTGTATTCGGCATTTACTCAATATCTTGGTTTTCCTTACTATGGTGATGAATATAAAGTAATGGGTTTATCACCTTATGGAGAAGCCAAATATTTAAAGGAGATTGAGCAAATTCTCTGGTTTGACGAGGAAAAGCTGATAAATTGGGATACTTCTTTTTTTGATTTAACTAGAGGGGCTATTAATTATGAAAATAATCAACCAATAGTTCCAAGAATTTATAGGGATAATTTAATTACTCTATTAGGTCCCTCAAGAAAAAAAAATGATCCGATCAATGATTTTCATAAAGATGTTGCGGCGAGCCTTCAAAGACATGTGGAAAGTATAATTTTTAAAGTTTTGAATAAGGCATTTGATTTAAACAAAAGTGATAATATTTGCATTGCTGGGGGTGTTGCTCAAAACAGTGTTGCTAATGGTAAAATACTGGAGAATACTCGCTTTAAGCATTTGTATATTCCGAGTGCTGGTCATGATGCAGGAATATCTTTGGGGGCGGCACAATACGTTTATTTTCATAAATTGAAAAATAAAAGAACTTCTGCTCTTTATGATGCGAACCTAGGGATAGAATTCAATAATGATCAAATAAAAAAAATATTAGATGATCAGAAATCTCAATATACTTTCATGAAAGATGAATATCTTTTTCCGTTTTTGGCTAAGAGAATTAGTGAGGAAAATGTCATTGGATTTTTTGATGGAAGAGCGGAATTCGGTCCCAGAGCGCTAGGTAGTAGATCTATCATAGCTGATCCAAGAAATCCAAGAGCCCAACAACTCTTAAATGAAAAAATTAAAAAACGTGAGTCATTTAGACCATTTGCGCCAAGCATTCTAGAAGAGTTTGGCTCCGATTACTTTATTGACTACCAATTTACACCATTTATGGAAAGGGTTTTAAAAATACGTGAGGATAAGCGGAGTTTGATTCCTGCGGTAACGCATGTTGATGGTAGTGGAAGGCTTCAGTCAGTTAGAAAAGACCTAAGGCCAAGATACCACAAACTGATTAGTGAGTTTAATAAGCTAACTGGGATTCCCATACTGATAAATACATCTTTTAATGAGAACGAGCCGGTGGTAAATATTCCCCAAGAAGCTATTGATACTTTTAATCGAACGGAATTAGATCTTCTAGTTTTGGGTAATTTCGTATTATCTAAGGGGAAGATTAATTTTGAATAAATCATTTAAACTAACCAATCTAAACCTAATGTCAAAAACTGTTTATTTAGCAATGAGTGCCGACATATTGCACATCGGTCATATTAATATCATTAATGAGGCTATTCGGCACGGAAAACTAACAGTGGGTATCCTCACGGATGATGCAATTGCGTCATATAAACGCCTCCCAACTTTAGATTATGAGACTCGCAGTAAAACGGTAGCTAGTATCAAAGGTGTTAATAATGTTATCCCTCAGGGAACTTTGGATTATACAGATAATTTAATGGAACTTAAACCCGACATTGTTGTTCATGGAGATGATTGGAAGCATGGTGTTCAGTCAGCAACTAGAAAAAAAGTTCTAGCGGTTATAGAAAAATGGGGAGGGCAATTGATAGAACCAGTTTATACTAGTGGTATATCTTCTACTCAAATCAATAAATCTCTACAAGCTATCGGAACTACGCCAAGTATTAGATTGACAAAGTTAAAACGATTAATAAATTCAAAAAAAATAGTGCGAATTTTAGAATCGCACAGTGGGCTTACTGGTCTAATCGTAGAAAATAGTAATTATACAGATTCAGATGGAAGAGTTAGAGAATTTGATGGTATGTGGTCTAGTTCATTAACAGATTCAACATCCAAGGGGAAACCAGATATTGAGCAAGTTGATTTAACAACAAGGTTGCATGCTATTAACGACATGTTAGAATGCACTACAAAACCTATTATTTATGATGGTGACACCGGTGGGAAACCTGAACATTTTGTTTTTACTGTTCGAACTTTAGAACGTCTTGGTATTTCAGCCATTATAATTGAAGATAAAACAGGTTTAAAGAAAAATTCTCTTTTCGGCACTGATGTAAAACAAACCAGAGATACAATAGAATCGTTTTCTAATAAAATAAAAATGGGAAAAAATGCTCAAATAACGGATGATTTTATGATAGTTGCAAGGATTGAGAGTTTTATTGTTGGAGACACTTTAGAAGATGCTATTGAGCGTTCGCATGCTTATGTCAAATCTGGCGCTGATGCTGTGATGATTCACAGTAAAGATAAAAGTGGTGAAGATATAAAAGCATTCTGTTTAAGTTTTAGAGAAAAGGATACCTCGACACCTATTGTGCTTGTACCAACTTCATATAATCACATTCAAGACACAGAATTGGCTAATTGGGGTGCTAATGTTGTTATTTACGCCAATCATTTGTTGAGATCTTCTTTTCCTGCAATGAAAAGTGTTGCAGAGTCAATTCTAAAGCATAAAAAATCTGAAGAGGTAAATGAGAATTGTCTATCAATAAAAGAAATATTAGAATTAATACCTGGTACTAAATGATTAATCCATTAAGTTTTTATAATAGTCTAAAGAAGCATACAAATTTCATTACCGGAGTTCCTGATTCTTTACTAAAAGAGTTAAACTCCGTAATTTTAGATAAGCATGATGAAAATAATCACATAATTGCACCAAATGAGGGTATATGTGTCTCATTAGGAATTGGAAGTTTTATTGCAACAAATACTATTCCAACTGTTTACTTGCAAAATTCTGGACTTGGAAATACTATAAATCCATTAATTTCATTAGCCGACAAAGACGTTTATGGCATTCCAATGGTTTTGATAGTGGGATGGAGGGGTGAACCAGGTTTACCTGATGAGCCGCAGCACTATAAACAAGGACTTATACAGGAAAACCTAATGTCTTCAATGGGAATCAAGTATTTTATCATTTCTAGTTCATCTCTTGACTATGAAGATATTATTTTTAGGGCTTATGACTACGCAAAAAAAGAAAAGACACCTGTTTTCATTGTTGTTAAAAAAGACACTTTTTCAAATTATCTGAAACTAGATAACGGAATAAAAAATGAAAATCTTGATTCAAGAGAATTAGCAATTTCGAATATTATAAGTTTATTTGATGAAACAGACTCGGTAATTGTAGCTACTACAGGAAAAGCCTCAAGAGAGTTATATGAACAAAGAAAATTCATTGATGATAGTTCGAATAATTTGGATTTTTTGACTGTAGGTGGAATGGGTCACGCTTCTTCAATTGCCACGGGAATTTCAATGAGCTCTGGTAAAAGAGTCATTTGCCTAGATGGGGATGGTGCATTATTAATGCATATGGGTAGTTTAGTCTCAAATGGAAAATATGCAGGGAATAACTTCATTCATTTTATTCTGAATAATGGGGTGCATGAATCTGTTGGAGCACAGCCAACATTAATAAATAATGTTGATATACCTAAGCTGGCCCTGTCATGTGGCTATAAGTCAAGTTTAAGGGTATCATCTATGAAAGAATTATCCGAATCCAAGGATGTATTTTTGGTTAAAAGTGGTCCTGTTTTAATAGAATATGTCATAAAACCTGGATCACGAGTTGACCTAGGGAGACCTCAGGAAAAACCAGTTGATAACTTAATGAATTTAATGCGACAAATTAGACTTTGAAAACTAACAGTATAAAGGATCTTAGTCATTTACCTGAGAGCGTTATAATTACTAGTAGAGGAGTAGCATCCAGATCTTCACTGCTATCTATCCCTGAAAAAAATATTTTTGTTTTCGATGGAGTGAGTCCAAATACAAAACTCACTGAGGTAAAAATATGTTTGGGTAAAATTAAAAAGTTAAAGTATAAAAATATCATTGGGATCGGCGGAGGGTCAGTATTGGATTTTGCCAAACTAATTGCAACAATAGATTCTATTCCCGAACATGGTATTAGGTCGCAGATTGAAAATAACAGAGTCTTGAAGAGCCGTTATAAAACTCTTTTTCTTATTCCAACTTTATTTGGATCTGGAGCCGAACAGACGCCTTTTGCAGTTTGTTATATTTCTGAAAAAAAATATTCTGTTTCTTCTCCAGCTATGATTGCTGATAAGGTTATCTATGACCAAGAACTCATTAATTCAATACCTCAAAAAATAAGGTTGGCTAATATTTTAGATTGCTTTTGTCAGGCTTTTGAGTCTATGACAACGGCAAAAGCAAATTCTGTCTCTATAGTTTATTCAAAAAAAGCAATTCAATTATTGATAAATTCGGCGCCTGATTATACCGCTGGAAATAACTCCCAAAGTGAGGATATCATGTTAGCAAGTGAATATTCGGGAAAGGCTATTGCAATAACAAAGACAACAGGTCCGCATGCATTTAGTTATTACCTAACTTCAAAATTACAATTACCTCATGGGATTGCAGTGGCATCAGTTTTTATTATTTTTTTTAAACTTTATAATCAATTTTATCGAAATAACGTTAAAATAGATTTAGCACTTGAATTTCTTTCAATAGAATTTAAGAGTTCTGATACTAATGAATCTCTTTACGCTTTTTTTAAAGATTGCGGCTTAAATATAGATAAAATATTCAAGGAAATTATTGCTAAAATAGATTTTAAAGATTGGTTCAAAAATGTTAATCTCGAACGTTTGAATAATGGTCCTGAGATGAAAACCGAATATCTTAATTATCTAGCTTTTAAAAATTATTTTGTAGATGTTGCAGAACAATAAAAAGTTATTCTTCCTGCGGATTTTATTTTCCTCAAATTGATCTTCTTTTTATTGATGACCTTTCTTTTTACTTTTCAGAATAAATTTTTATTGCGTCGATAACAAATTGAATCTCTTCTTCTTTCATTCCAACAAACAATGGAAGACTTAACACATTATCTGAAAGCTTCTCAGCTACTTGGAAATCTCCCAGAGAATAACCTAGTGACTTATAACATTTTTGAAGATGAGGTGGAATGGGGTAGTGAATAAGTGTTCCTATACCGGATTCATTTAAACTTTTTTGAAGAGAATTTCTGGTATCCGACTTGATAACATATAAATGATAGCTATGCGATGATTTATCAGCAACATCAAAGAGTTCAATGCCTTTGATTTGAGATAATTGATCATTATAATAACTTGCAATTTTTTGCCGTTCTAGTGTCCAAGAATCTATTTGCTTTAACTTAACTCTCAAGAATGCTGCTTGTAATTCATCTAGGCGATTATTAAAACCAATAATTTCATTTTCATATTTTTTATTGGAGCCATAATTTCTGAGAGTCTTTATTTTTTTTGCTAAATTTTGATCATTAGTGGTCACTGCTCCCCCATCACCCAAAGCTCCAAGGTTCTTGCCAGGGTAAAAACTAGTAGCGTTAACATGTCCAATTGATCCAGTTCTAAAGCCATTGTGCATGGCTCCATGCGCTTGAGCATTATCTTCAATGATAAATAAATTATTTGAATTAGCTATTTCAATAATCTTTGTCATTTCGCATGCCTGTCCATACAAATGAACTGGCATTATAGCTTTGGTACGAGGGGTAATAGCTTCTTCGATAAGGTCTGGATTAATATTTGCTGTTTCTATCCTGGGTTCTACAAAAATTGGAATTGCTCCTATATTTGTTACTGCTAAAACGGAGGCTATATAGGTATTTGATGGAACTATAACTTCATCATTTTTGCCAATTTCTAAGGATCTAAGCGCTAGGGTTAAGCCATCTAAACCATTACTAACCCCAATGCAACTTTGGACGTTATTCCATGCGGCATATTCTTTTTCAAAATGATCAAGCTCTTTTCCTAAAACAAACCAATTTGATGTTAATACATTTTTAAATGCATTTTGTAGTTCATCATTAATCGGGAGATGGATCCTTTTAAAATCTATAAAGGGTATTTTCATTGTTATATTTTCCTAAGGTTTTGGTCATAGACTTCCCATTCCTGATTTGAATTATCCAGATAAGTATTTCTTTTAGTTTGTTTCATTTTTGTTCCATCTTCATTTACCCAGCCAGATAATCTGGCCGGGTTTCCGATGAAAATAGCTTTTGGAGGAACATTTTTAGTTACAACACTTCCTGCTCCAATCATACAATAAGAACCAAGCTCTATTCCTGGAAGAATTGTTGCTCCAGCACCAATGGATGAAAAATCTCTAATTATTGTTTTTAAAAATACTTCAGGCGGTTCTTTAGACCTAGGACTTTTATCATTGGCGAAAGTTACGTTAGGGCCAATAAAAACATTATTTCCAATTCTTAATCCATCCCAGACTTGGACTCCTGATTTAATTGTAACATCATTTCCTATTTGAACATCATTTTCTATGAAAACATAAGAATTTATGTTGCAACAGGACCCGATTGTCGCATTTTCAAGTATTACGCAAAATTGCCAAATTTTGGTATCATCTCCAATATAAATACTTTGTACTTCGCTGGATTTATGAATTTCCGCCCTCATATGCCTTAAAATTTAAAAAATCCGTGAAATCTCTGATATAGTCATTTTCATCAAAGACTTGATTCGTTATGACCAAACAGATTGATGATGAGCTAAAGTTTTCTTCGCTAGCCCATATCCCTGGTGGTATGTGCAGTCCAAAATTTGGTCTATTAAGCGAGACTATTTGATGATTTTCCCCGTCATTCAGTTTGACATCGAAAGATCCGGTTGCTGCTATTAAAAATTGATGACATTCTTTGTGAGAATGAGCTCCACGACTTTCACCGCCAGGTATGTCGTATAAATAGAAAACTCTCTTTACTTCAAAAGGGATTTCTTCTAATTCATTAATTGAAGTAATTATTCCATTTCTGTCACCAATTTTTGGTAATTCAATGACTGAGCAATTATTTATTGTGGTATTCGAATTATTCATTTCTATCCCATAAATAGTCAAGTTTATTGAAAATAGTACTGGATAAATGAAGGCTTACCGAATTCGTACTAAAATTCTCCAAACGCCTCCATTGGTTTGGTGGTATGTATAATCCTTGATATGACCGATTCAAATTAATTGTTGAAAAACCTTGATTTTTCTCTTTTAAAACTATATCAAAGGAACCAGATAATGCAATGATTAATTCATGCTGGGTTTTATATGAATGTCCACCTCTTTGAAATCCCCCGGGCACATCATATGTTAAAAAAACTCGTTTTATTTCAAAAGGGATATTTAGAGGATTTTCCAAAAATGTCAAATTTCCTCTTGGATCTGATATTTTTGGAAAATCCATCAATTTATATTTCATCAAATGACTATTTTGATTGATTTATCATGTTTATATCTTTTCAGATTCTTCTCAGTCAATTATTGAATCTAAAGATAGTCTATCTCCCTTTGAAAGATCACGTATTGCTGATTTACCGATAATCAAATTATAATATTTAGGATGTAAACCGAAACCTGGTCTTATGCTTTTAATGTTGTCCTCATTTATTATTTCTCCTTTCTTAATATCTTTCACGACATAGAGTGAGCGGGAAAAGCTCTTTCCCTGTATTTGTTTTTCGGTTAATTTATAATCTATTTTTCCTATTGCTTTCTCTGCCTCTCTAACCGAAATAACCATAGACTTAAATTCTTTTTCGTTCATTGAAAATGAGGCGTCCGCCCCCCCAATTGACCTATCTAGAATGAAATGTTTTTCAATAATTCTAGCTCCAAAAGAGGCTGCGACTATAGGCACAGTACTTCCAATAGTATGATCCGATAAACCCGATATTACATTATATCGTTTAGTTAAATCTTTTACCATAGAAATATTAGCTTCCTCAATTGGAGCTGGGTAGCTTGAGGTACATTTTAAAAGAGCTATATTATTATTTCCAGATCTGCGACAAGCATCTAGAGCCAACTGAATATCACTCATGGTTGCAATTCCTGTTGATAGAATAACCGGTTTGCCTTTGGAAGCTACATATTCAATCAATGGAATATCAGTAATTTCGAAGCTTGCAATTTTATATGCTGGGGTATTTAAGTTTTCCAATAAATCAACAGCAGTTTTATCAAAAGGAGATGAAAAACAAATTAAGCCTTCTTCTCTGGCACAAAGGAACAACTTTTCATGCCATTCCCATGGGGTGTAGGCGCTTTCATATAGATCATAGAATGTTTTACCATCCCAAATAGATCCTGACTTAATAACAAAATCCTCTTTATCTGATTGAATGGTTAATGTATCTGCTGTGTAGGTTTGTAACTTAATTGCATCTGCACCAGCACGCTTTGCTGCCCGAATGGTTTCCAAAGCAGTTTCTAAGCTACCGTTATGGTTAGCGGATAATTCGGCAATGATAAAAATCGAGTCATTATTTTCGAAATTGAAGTCTTGTATTTTCATTTTCCAAGTATTTCGCCCACTTTAAGATGGTTTTTTAAGTTGAGTTTCCTTATCCTAGCCAGTTTGATAACACCGTTTGGTGTTTTAATACAGATTGGATTCAAAGATACAATTGACCCATCAGCATCGCTTTGATTAAAACCTAAGTCAATATATGAAACCTCGTCAATAATTATTTTTTCACCATTATAATAGGTATATGCACCAGGATAAGGACTAGCTTGGGCTCTTACCCAATTCCTAATTCTTTCTTTTTGCCACCCCCAATTTATTTCTCCATCTTCAGGACTCCGCTTTCCAAAAAATGTGGCTTTATTATTATCCTGGGAGACTCTGTTAATATTATCCGATTCAAAATCATCAATTAAACTATCAATTAGAGGCAAATAGAGTTTATTGAACTTTCTAAGAATGTCGTCTCCAGTATCGTTATGGTTAATTGGTACTTTTATTTGATTGACAATATCTCCTGTATCGCAGCCATCGTCAATCAAATGAGCTGTTATCCCGGTCTTAACTTCATTATTAATAATTGCCCAAACATGAGGTGTTCTTCCCCTATACTTAGGTAATAATGAGCCATGAATGTTTATTGCAGGCCGGGCTTTTGAGAAAAGTGGTCGTTCAATGATAAATAAGTAATTTACGGACAATATTAAGTCAATGATATGGTTATCGATAAAGGTTAAAGCGTCAACTTTTCTTGGGTTACCAATATAGAGTTGTATTTGACTGGCATTAGCTAGTGAGATAATCTCAATAGATTTTGAATCAGTAAAGACACATTCGATGCTAGTTATGGAATTCAGTAAATGTTCAAATACTCTCAAGCCTAAACCTCCACCAACAAATAAAGCTAACTTCATTGGTTTATTAATTTAGAGTAGATGACCACTTCCTTAAACTCTCCTTCAACAAAACAATGGTCTTTTAAGCGAGCATCTAAGAAATACCCATGAGCTTCTAACGCCTTGTATAATTTAGGCCTAATATCGAATGCATAAACGAATATTTTGTGGAAATTAAGCTCTTTGAAGGCTAATTGCTCAAGGCAATTCAAAAAATTGGACCAATTAGACACGAATGATTCTTTTTCGTGATGAGTATTCATTATGAATGAAATCTCCGCATTTTTATCAGTCCAATTTATGTGAACTAGTCCTCCGTAACCTATGCATTCTTTATTTTTAAGAAAACTAAAAAGGAGCTGTTTAGGAAGTTTTTGATCAAAAAGATCTGAAATAGTCTCGTCGAAATATTTATTTTGTGACTCTGTAGTCAAGGGCTTTATTTGACGCAAATGATAAATTTGTTCATTTCTCCATTTTAATATAGCCATTCGGTCTTCATATCTGATTGGAATTATAGAATATTCACGATTAGAAAACTTTTGATTATTTAAAACTTTGTAGGTGCTCATTAATAAAAATTTAGTTTAATCTTTTAAAACCGGAATGACAGACAGGACCATCTAATAAATCATGAATATTCAGTGATCCAGATTCACATTTATGAATTGTTTTATAAACGGTTTCTAAAGCATTAAAGTAAGATTCTAAGTGAGCATCAGTATGTTTTGTTGAGGCATAAAAATGAGTACTAGCTAAGAAGCTTTTTTTCAGCATTTCTTGAGTGATGAACGTTTTGTAAGCAGCTGCATTAGGACTATTAAAACTATAAGTTGTCATTGCTGATAGTCCTGATACGGATATATTTAAATGGTTAGCCTCTGCTAATTTTAACCAACCTCTCTGCATTTTTGTTCCAGTTTCTGTAATGGTTTCCCATGATTTTTCGCGTTCCATTACCTTTAATGTAGCAAGCGCAGCAGCTGGGCCAATACGTTCGGTCCAAAATGTACTACTGATAAATGTTGATTGAGCAGCTTCCATAACTGATTTTCTTCCTACTACAGCTGTTAATGCATACCCATTACCTAGGGTTTTTCCAAACATAGCTATGTCAGGTTCAACATTGAATTTTTTAAAAATACCACCAAAAGTCTCTCTAAAACCAGATGAGCACTCATCAAAAATGAGTACTATATTTTTTTTAGTAGCTAAATCTCTAACTTTTTGTAAGAAATTATCTTCTGGACCAAAATTTCTGAGAACTTCCATTTTAATGACTCCAATATCATTTTTCTCGACAATATCTAGCAATTCTTGAAAATTATTATAATGAAACGGAAAAACTGAATTCTTTAAATTTTTTGGAACGCCCTTAGGGCTCAATCCGGGAATTAAGTGCCCTGATAAATCATCATCTCCGTTATGATTAGCGGATAAATACCAATCGTGCCATCCATGGTAACCACATATCGCTACATTATCTTTTTCCGATGCCGCTCTTGCAATTCTTATTGCTATTGCATTAGCTTCTCCTCCAGTCCTTGCAAATCTAACCATATCAGCCCAAGGATTAATCTCAATTAACTTTTCGGATAAATAAACTTCTTCTGGACAGTTTAAACTACTCATGTTACCTTTTTTAACTGTTTCCATAACAGCGGCATCTACTTCATCATTTCCATATCCAAGTGTATTAGTGCCAATTCCCATAATCGACATGTCCAATAATTCGTTCCCATCTAAATCCCATACCTTACAACCTTTTGCTTTGGAAAAATATGAAGGCCAATGATCAGGTAAAAACATTTCTGGACGTTTAGATAGAAGCATTGTTCCACCAGGAATTAATGTTTTCGCTTTTTTATATAAATCTTGACCTTTACCCATTTTACTTTTCATTCTTAAGTGAATTCAGATAGCCCTCATTTCTTTGAATATTCATGTTTACTAGTTTATCCTTGTTTTTCAACATGTGCTGCACGTATTCAATCCAGGATTTATTAATTCCCATCTCATTGATAAGCCAACTAATCATATCTAGATCATCAGATTCGTCAACTGTCATTCTTAAGTGGTTGAAATTAGCATGACACGAAATATCCTTAGCTTTAAATAGTTTACCCCCTTTTAAGTCAGAATGATTTTTGATATATGGCGTAACATGTTCTCTTTCAGACGATAAAATGGCATTATCCCATGCTTTTTTTAAAGCGTTAAATTTAAAAACCTCTACATCTTGTCCGTCAGGAAAATCCTCTATTATCACATTGGAACAATAATCTACATTGCTAGTTTTCGCTTTTTCAATTATGTGATCAATAAGTTCAGGGTCTATTAGTGGGCAGTCTGAAGTCACTCTTACAATCCATTCTGGTTCATAACGATATGTCGCCTGGTAAAATCGATCAAGAACATCATCTTGCGAGCCTAGAAAATATCTGATTTGATGTAAACTTGCTATTTTTATAATTTCTTTGCTTCTATTCTCATTTGTTGTTGCTAAAATTATAGCATCGGCTGATTTACTCATTTTTAGCCTTTCTAAGTGAATGTCTAGAATAGTTTTATCCCCAATTTTTTTTAGAACTTTTGCCGGTAGCCTAGAAGAACCGACTCGAGCTTGAGTCACTATTATTGTGTTCATCTCTTCCAATTTACAGGATTAAGTAAATTTGGACAATCCACAATTATCGAATCAACTTCTTCAAACGCTAACCAGTTCATTTCATTATTAAATGACTTTATGTTTGAGCTAAGTTGGTCCAATGAATCAACACCTATTAAAACAGTGTCAATGTAAGTTTTGGAGAGAACATAAGACAATGCTAGCTGTTGTAATGAAATTCTATTTTTTTTAGCAATTTTTTTTATTTCAGTCAAAAAAGGAACTAGAGGTATTAAGTTGAGTGGAAGGTCTCTATGGTTTTTAAAAATAAGGCCTTGAAGAAATATTGATCTAACTTGAATTTCAATTCCTTTCATTTTTATCTTTTTAAAAATTAAACCTCTCTTGGATTGGTTGTCTAAAAGATTAAAAGGAGCCTGTATAACTTCAATTAGCGGGTCATTTATGGCTTTTTCTATTTCTTCATTTGAATGCAAAGAGACCCCAATTTTTGTTACATATTTTGGTTTTTTATTTAGATTAAAAAGTAAATAATCTTGAAAGGAGTGGAAAAGTAAACAATCAATATTCGATACGCTGAGCCTAATTTTAGAATCACTTATTTGCGACTCCAAAGTTCTTGTCGATGAATATTTCAATTTAGTAGTAATACGAAAGCTATTAAACTCGCTATTAAACTCCTTCAATTTCCCGATCATTTTTTCTGAGTCACCATATACAGCAGCGGTATCAATATTTTTGATACCATAACTCAAAGATGACTTCAGAATCTCATTGGCATCTTTAAAGCTAATTTTTCCTGAGCTATTATTTATACCATAATCTAATCCAAACTGAGCTGTACCTATGGAGAGTTTATTTCCCATAGTATTCTTTTATTTTATCGATAACCAAAATTTGATCCTTTGAGGAAAGTGTCGGGTAAATAGGCAAACTGATGCAGTGTTTATAATATTTTTCGGAAAACACCCTTTGTCCATCATTCCAGCCGAGTCGACGATAGTAGGGCATGAGATGAAGAGGAATGTAATGAATTTGACATAAAATATCGTTATTCTTTAAAAAATTAAAAAGTCCTAAGCGATCAGTTACTTCAATTATGTATAGGTGATATGCATGACCCTCTATTTCGCCGGATTGACTCTTTACAAAATTGCTATTTAAAAAAGCAGCATTATAATGAGCAGCGATTTTTTTTCTTTTTTCTAAACCCTCTTTTGCTCTTTTTAATTGACTTAATCCAAGGGCTGCTTGAAAGTCTGTCAAGCGATAATTATATCCCAATTCTTGCATCTCCATATACCATAATGGAAAATTTTTAGCTCCTTTAAATCCATTAGCAAAATCTATTGAGTTGGTGAAAATTTCGTTATTTTTAATAATTCCATGCGTTCTAAGACTAATAATCTTTTGATAAAGTGATAGATCATTCGTGGTGATCATTCCTCCTTCGCCAGAAGCAATATGTTTTACTGGGTGAAATGAGAAAATAGCTAAATCTGCAAACTCACCAGATCCGCAATGAGATTTTTCACCATTTGTTTTCGAGAAAAAACCTCCAGGGGCGTGGCAAGCATCTTCAATGATCCAAAGATTATATTCATTAGCAATTTTTCTAAATTCCTGAAGGTTAATTGCTCTTCCTGCAAAATCGACAGGAATAATCCCTGAATATGTTCCTTTGGGCGATGATTCAAGTAGACTTTTAACCGAATTAATATCTAATAAATAGGTTTTGGGATTTATATCTCCAAAGACTATTTCTCCTCCACAATAGAGAACAGAATTCGCGCTTGCAGCAAATGTAATTGGGGTAGTTATAACTTTTTGACCTGAATTCACATTAAGTGCCAATGAGCATAAATGCAAAGCTGAGGTCCCGTTTGATACTGCGATGGCATATTTTGACCCAACATAAGAGGCAAACGCGTCTTCAAATTCTTTGATTTTTGGACCTTGAGTGAGATAATCACTTTTCAAAACATCCGTTACAGCATCAATATCTTCTTGAGTAATGTTTTGCTTACCGTATGGGATTTTTCTGGTCATACTCTAAATTTTGGGTCTACGTGCTCTTTAATTAGTTTACGTATCGACTCTACATTCTCCCAATTCTCATTTGAACCTGAATTATAGTTAAAACCTTCGGCTACTTTTTTTGCCAAAAAGTAAGATTTAAAATCTTTTAAATCCCACGGAGTGATAGCAGGTAGTATTACATAATATTTACCTAAGTCGTATGAATTGTATGAATCTGAAGAAGTGATCATTTCTTCATGGATCTTTTCTCCTGGTCTTATTCCCACGATATTTTTTTTGCAATTTGGAGCAATTGCTTCAGCAACATCCATAATCTTGTAGCTTGGAATTTTTGGAATAAAAATTTCACTACCCCATGCATTTTGAAGGGCATGTATCACCATATCTACACCTCCTTGGAGGCTTATATTGAACCGAGTCATTTTTTCACTTGTTATCGGTATCAGACCCTCTCTTTTTTTATTCATAAAAAATGGTATCACAGAGCCATTAGATCCCATTACATTACCATAACGAACAACACTAAATTGAATATTTTGCTCACCTTTAAAATTATTGGCAGCAACAAATAGTTTATCTGATGCAAGTTTAGTGGCTCCGTATAAATTTATTGGTGCACACGCCTTGTCAGTCGATAATGCAACAACTTTTGAAACATTTGATTTTAAGCATGCTTGGATAACATTTTGGGCTCCATCAATATTAGTTTTTACGCATTCATCCGGATTATACTCGGCGATATGAACATGCTTCATAGCAGCGGCATGAATAACATAATTAACGCCATACATTGCTCTTTCTAACCTTTGGTAATCCCTTACATCGCCGATGAAAAATCGAATTTGAGGATAATCAGAGACAGGATATTCCTGCGCCATTAAAAACTGCTTTTGCTCATCACGGCTATAAACAATCAACTTTTTTATTTCAGGATGATTGGATAGAATATGATCAGTTAATTTCTTACCCAATGAGCCAGTCCCACCGGTTATTAGGATTGTTTTTCCAATCCAAAAATCAGTTTGTGTAGTTTTCGTATTCATAGTTTCGGTAAATATACTTTAAGGCTAATTGAGAATATATTTATTATATAAAAAAGTGTTGACAAAATCTATAATTTATAAATATGTAGTTTAGGTTTAATTTATTTACAATCGCTTATCTACATGGGATTTGGGGTAAATGCCTTTTAAGTCAAATATTACTTGTTGATAGGAAGATTTCAGATTCAAAGCGTGAAATTCTGTATGAGCTACTGCTATAATAACACCAGAGTAATCAGAGAGTTTATAAGTTTCTATAAGTTCTATTTTTAGTTCTTTTTTTACTTTGTGAAAATCAGCACAGGGATCATAAACGTCAACTTGAACATTGTATTGGATTAATTCGTCTACAATATCAATTACTCTTGTATTTCTTATATCAGGACAATTTTCTTTAAAGGTAATTCCCAAAATTAAAGCCTTACTTTTTTTAATGGGGAGGTTTTTAGAAACAAGAAGTTTTATAAAAGTACTAGCAACATGAATTCCCATGGCATCATTTACTCTTCTGCCAGATAGAATTACTTGAGGCTCATAACCAGCAGATTGAGCTTTGTGTGCCAGGTAATAAGGGTCTACTCCAATACAGTGCCCACCTACTAATCCTGGAGTATAATTTAGAAAGTTCCATTTTGTAGATGCAGCATCTAAAACCTCACGGGTGTCGATATTCAAACGATCAAATATCAGAGATAATTCATTAATGAAGCTGATATTCACATCACGCTGAGCGTTTTCTATGGCTTTTGATGCTTCTGCTACTGCCATCGAGGGCGCTAGATGTGTTCCCGCCTCTATTATGCTGTCATATAGACTATCAACAAATGAAGCTGTTTTTGGGTTTGAACCAGAGGTTACTTTGATAATTTTAGTTAGCGTATTTTTTTTATCTCCAGGATTGATTCTTTCTGGACTGTATCCGCAATAGAAGTCCTCATTGTATTTTAGTTGACTTGATGTTTCTAAAATGGGCACGCAAAATTCTTCAGTACATCCTGGATAGGTGGTGCTTTCATAGATTATAGTATCTCCCTTTTTTAAAACAGCCCCCAACATTTCACTTGCCTTTTGAAGTGGTTTTAGATCAGGAGCTTTGTCTTTGTCAATAGGAGTGGGAACAGTCACAATGAATACATTGGAAGAATTGATGGATTCAAGATTATTTGAGAGAGTAAGACCATTATCTAAAGCTGACTTCAAGGATTTACCATCAACTTCGAGAGTAGAATCACTACCATGATTCAGTTCATTGACTCGACTTTTGTTAATGTCAAAACCAACAGTTGAATATTTTTTGGAGAATTCAACAGCCAAGGGAAGACCTACGTAGCCTAAACCGATAATAGCAATTTTTGAGTCTTTGAGTTTTTGCATTTCAATAGTTTGATGCAAAAGTAAGATAACTGGCTAGATGTTCTAACTCAAAGGCTTAAGGCCATTCCAAACAATACCGCTGCAGTTATCCCTATTATATAAAGTGAGCTTAGTAGGTGGTTTTTGTTTGTTTTCATCATAAGCCAATGGTGGACATGGAGCCTGTCCGCAATAAAAGGGCTGTTACCCCGAAGTATTCTTCTAGTGTATACCTGCAGTGAGTCGAATAGGGGATACCAAAAGATGATAACGAAAATGAAGAAAGCGGGAATTGTGAAATCAATTTCGCCCAATGATATCGAAGATTTCGGGACAATTTGAATAATTCTAGTGGTGGCGGTGGCTGCTATTAAGCCAAGGACGGTGGAGCCAGCATCACCCATAAATGTTTCTGCTGTGCGACGGAAATTAAAATATAGAAATGCAATAACTCCTGCTGTCATACTGGCGAGGATATTCTTTATCTCAAGAGAATCGATACTTCCTGACCATAAGTAAAGAAAAGAAAATACCAGAACTATGTAACCACCCAATAATCCATTGATACCATCCATAAAGTTTATGGCATTGATGGTAAACTGAAAAAAAGCAATCATTAGAACCCATCCCCAGATGTTACCAACTATATTGATACCAAACGCACCTCCGAAATCCAATGGAATAAAGTTCCAAAAGTGAATTACAATCACGCTCGCTAATATTTGTAATGGGAGTTTTATTTTGTGGCTTAATGGTTTTCGGTCATCGATGATACCTAAGATGTACATTAATAATATTGAAAATGATAGACTCATAACTTTTTCATCGATTGAATCTGACATTTTAATCAGCCAACTAATCAAAGCAATTGGAATGAAAACCATTCCCCCAATACTCGGGGTGGGATGCTTGTGTATTTTTCTTGCCGATGGCGTATCAACAACTCCGAATTTTTTGGCGTAGATGATTGCTAATTTCGTTAATACTGCTGTTGCTAGCATGACAGCGAAAAAGAGGTAAAGAAGATAAGATTCAATATTCAGTAGATTTCCTGCCCAGTATAGGATGAAAGCAAAAACTATAAAAAATACAAACAGTCTCATCTGAAAAAATAAACCTTAATGTGACCACTCAAATGAGAGATAAATAAACATTAGATTTTTAAGCTTGATTCAAAAATAAGGTAATTGTATCTCTCAATCGTATACTTGTAATATGAAGCAACTATATTTTTTTATTATTTTTTGCCTAACCCAGACATTATGTTTTGCAGATTCTGAACCGATAATTAATAAACCAGGGCAAATCATTAAAACCTTGCTTTCAAAATACGATGACAAAGTTTACATTTTTTATGAAGATCATTTTGTGTGTATCGACCTAGATACCAAGGAGAGAAGAAAAATGAAATTTATTAGTAATGGGGTGAACCTCAAGTCATTTCGGACCTTAAGTTCTTCTAAAGCTAATTATTTTTTAGATGGCCAGGGAGGTGGGGTTTATCTCTTTGAAAATGATTCTTTACGTAAAATAGATAATTCATATGAGCATAAAATGCAAATTGATGCTTCCTTATTTTCATACAAAGCAGATATTTATAAATATGGGGGCTATGGTTTTTGGTCTCACCGGGACTTTATAACTCGATTTGAGAGGGAAACTAAAGAATGGGAGTTGGTTTCTTTTAACAAAAGTGATGTTTTGCCAAGGGGAAGAGAAGATGCTATAGTTAAGGTAATTGGGGATGATTTATATATTATTGGTGGCTATATACTGCCGAGAAAAAACCCTTTATTATCTGCTGTTCAAACTTATGATGTATGGCGCTTCAATATGATCACTGGGGTCTGGAACAGCTTGGGTGATATAAAAAATAAATCTGAGCAGCTTTTCGATTTTCATAGAATTGATTTTAATGATAAAATAATAATTGATAATGTGGAGGATGATATTCTAATGGTCATTGACCTGGAGAAAAATACGGTAAAATCATATCAGAGAACTTCGTTCATAAGAAAAATATCTAATCATGCCATCGCAAGCTATAATACGTTTTTTCACAAGGATAAGTTTTATGGATTTTTTAGAGAAAATAATGATTTAGATGAGATGAATCTTGTATCTCGTAATTCTGATGAAATATTTGGAAATCTCTTGTTAGAGGATAAATTTTATAAGCAGAAGACTAATTTTTTAGCCTGGATAGGTTTTCTTTTGGTTCCTTTCTTATTTGTGTTAATTGGGTTTGTTTTTAAAAATCAAAGGATAAAAAATAGGAAGTTGATTTTTAGAAAGGGCTATTTATATTTCAAAAATGAAAAAATTGAAATTGAACCTATTGGTCTTTTGGTATTGAATCATATGCTTACTTCGAAAGTACAGGTTTACTCAAAGGACATTTTAGAGTGTCTTGACAAGCCTCATTTAGACTACTCACACAAGACACGTTTAGTTAAAGATATTTTATATAAAATCAATTACAAGATTAAAAGTGTAATAAAATCAGATACTGATCCTATTCAAGTGAATAAATCTAAATTTGACAAAAGGTTAAAAGTTTATTCTTTAGATAAATCACTTTTCGCAAATCATTGATCAATAGTTAAATCAGAATATGTCTAAAGTTGAAATTTTTAAAGCGGCTCCAAAACATGGCTATAAAGAAGAGTCAATTTCTGTTGACCATGATGCTTTTAAGGCTGTAGTTGAAAGCCGAAGGTCTGTTCGGGTTTATGATGAAACAACAATACCTGAGAGTATAATGCGCGAGTGCCTCAGGCTTGCTTTATTGGCTCCCAATTCTAGTAATCTTCAAACATGGGAGTTTTATTGGATACGTGATGAGGTTAAAAAAAAGAAATTAGTTAAGTATTGCTTGAGCCAACCCGCTGCAAGAACGGCTGCAGAGTTAGTAGTTGCGGTCGCGAGACCTGACCGATGGAGGGAGACCAATGCACTGATGTTGTCTAAGTTTGATGAAGCGAAAAAGGTGAGGCTAAAGGCAGCCTATCAATATTACTCGCGAATTGTACCGATGGCATACAATATGGGTCCATTTGGGATTTATGGTCCTTTTAAGCAATTGTATGTCTGGTTCAGAGGTTTATCCAAGCCCACACCAAGAGGTCCTTATTCACTCGCTGGTATGCGACTTTGGGCTCAAAAGTCTACGGCACTTGCTTGCGAAAACTTTATGCTGGCTATTAGGGCCTATGGTTTTGATAGCTGTCCCATGGAAGGGATGGACGCAAAGCGGGTGAAAGATTTATTAAATCTGCCAAAGGGAGCAAGTATATGTATGGTCATATCCGCAGGAAAGAGGGCTGATAATGGGGTCTACGGTCCCCGTGTGAGGTTTGATCAGAGCCTATTCATTAAAGAAATATAATGGATCGAAGATCACATGATGTTTTTTTGCCATCTCCAGGCATCTTTCAATGCATCTTCAAGCGTCTTTTTAGATTTCCATCCAAGTTTCTGCTCCGCAACCTTTGTATCAGCATAGGCTGAAATAATATCTCCTTTTCGCCTTCCAGCAATTTTGTATTGAAGCTTTTCTCCAGTTGCTTTTTTAAATGCTTCTATTACTTCCAAAACACTATATCCATTTCCAGACCCTAGGTTGTATACTTCTGTATTAGACTCATTGTTATCGGCCAGCAATCTTTCTAGAGCGATAATATGAGCCTCAGCAAGATCTACCACATGTATATAATCTCGAATTGCTGATCCATCAGCAGTAGGGTAGTCATTTCCCCAAACATTTAATTCTCCGCGAATACCAGCTGCACTCTGAGTAATAAACGGCACAAGGTTTTGAGGTACTCCGATAGGTAATTCTCCAATCTTACCAGAGGGGTGGGCGCCAATTGGATTGAAATACCTGAGGGCAATGCACTTAAGATTATACGCAACTGAGCTTTCCTTAAGGATTTTCTCACAGATCTGTTTTGTGTTACCATAAGGTGACTCAGCAGTTTTTATCTTGGCATTTTCTGTAATGGGTAATTTTTCAGCTTCTCCATACACAGAACATGATGAGCTAAAAATAAAAGAACAGTTTACATTTTTTTTAATATTGCTAAGCACATTTACCAGGCTAAAAATATTATTCATATAATATTTGAGGGGATTTTTTACAGATTCACCAACTGCCTTGAATGCCGCAAAATGGATAATTCCATCAAAGTTTTGATTTTTTAAATAATCATTACTTTTACTTTTATCTGAAAGATCTAAATCAATCCATTCTGGTCTCTGCCCACAGATACTTTCGATACCATCTAATACTTTTTCTTCACTATTGCTAAGATCATCTATAATAGTGACATCATAATTCCGATTGATGAGTTCCACAACCGTATGAGAGCCGATGTAACCTAAACCTCCAGTGACCAATATTTTTTTCATTTTTTACTGAATTTCTCAAAACCTCTATGCTCTTGCTTGTTCAAGTCGCTTTGAGATAATTTTTTAAACGCTTCATAAGTGATTTTCAACCCTTCAGATCTATTGACCCTGGGTTCCCATTTAAGTATTTTTTTTGCCTTTGATATATCGGGTCGTCTTTGGGTGGGGTCGTCTTTTGGAAGTGCTTTGAATATTATTTTTTGTCTATTTCCAGTGAGATCTAGTATTTCATTGGCGAAATCAAGGATTGATATCTCATTTGGGTTTCCAATATTTACAGGATGTGAATAATCACTTAAAAGCAATCTATCTACTCCCTCAATCAAATCATCTACGTAACAAAAACTTCTAGTTTGAGATCCATCTCCAAAAACAGTCAGGTCTTCACCTCTGAGTGCTTGTCCTATAAAAGCAGGAAGTGCTCTCCCATCGTTTAAGCGCATTCTTGGTCCGTATGTATTGAATATCCGGACGATACGTGTTTCTAAACCATGATAAGTATGATAAGCCATGGTAATGGCCTCTTGAAACCTTTTTGCTTCGTCGTAAACCCCTCTTGGACCGATTGGATTAACATTCCCCCAGTATTTTTCTGTCTGCGGATGGACTTGAGGATCTCCGTAGACCTCTGAGGTTGAGGCGATGAGTATTCGAGCTCTTTTATTTCTTGCTAGGCCCAAACAATTAT
>Ga0209223_10001055_pt1 | contig 30765 bp, 33 predicted proteins | sample COG_06_FD_184750 | JGI IMG/M metagenome (GOLD analysis project Ga0209223, IMG submission 184750) | Pelagic Microbial community sample from North Sea - COGITO 998_met_06 (SPAdes) (version 2) | ecosystem: Environmental > Aquatic > Marine > Neritic zone/Coastal water | place: Helgoland, sampling...
TCCGATCTATTATCACTAACAGGTACAATGCTCAACCCAATAGATTTGTCAAGAACCCTCATTTTATTAAAATTAGATATCTCAGCCTTATTAGGTTATACTGGAGCTATTTTTAAAAAGTTTTTTGGAACTAATTTTGGGTTATTTACCTCCTTTTGTATGTTAATGGTTTGGGTAATTCTTCCAGTTATAAGAATTGTCGTTAAATCAAGAAAGAAAGATTTTTAGAAATCAAAAAAGTTATCTCTACCCAATTTGTGGAATCATAGCATTTCCGAATTTTTCTTGCACTTCATCAAAAGCAGCAAATACATCTTTTGGGTCGTCAGAAGTTACCATTTTTAAGCGATATTCTTTAAAATGAGGAATTCCTTTAAAGTAATTTGTGTAGTGCCTTCGGGTTTCAACGACTCCTAAATGCTCACCTTTCCAATCGATAGCCATTTGTAAATGACGACGTGCCATTTCAGTTCTTTCGGCTATGCTTGGAGTCGTTAAATATTCTCCAGTTTTAAGGTAGTGTTTTACTTCATTAAAGAACCAAGGATAGCCAATTGAAGCACGTCCAATCATGGCACCATCCAACCCGTAAACATCGCGCATTTCTTTTGCCTTTTCAGGCGTGTTAACATCACCATTTCCAAAAACGGGAATGTGCATTCTAGGATTGTTCTTTACTTCAGCAATAGGACTCCAATCAGCATTTCCTTTATACATCTGAGCTCTTGTTCTACCATGAATAGAGATTGCCTTACAACCAATATCTTGCAAACGTTCTGCTACTTCAACAATTTTTATTGAATCATGATCCCAGCCCAAACGAGTTTTTACAGTAATCGGAAGATTTGTGTGTTTTACCATGGCTTCTGTCAAAGAGACCATTAGATCAATATCTTTTAAAATACCGGCACCAGCACCTTTAGAAACCACCTTCTTCACAGGGCAACCAAAATTGATATCGATAATATCGGGATTTGTCTTTTCTACAATCTCAACAGATTGTAACATGGAATCTAAATTGGCACCAAAAATTTGAATTCCAACAGGACGTTCTTTTTCGTAGATGTCCAACTTCATCACACTTTTGGCGGCATCTCTAATTAATCCTTCAGAGGAAATAAATTCAGTATACACAACATCGGCTCCTTCATCTTTGCACAATGCTCTAAAAGGAGGATCACTTACATCTTCCATAGGAGCTAAAAGCAAAGGGAAATCAGGAAGTTCTATGTTGTCTATTTTTACCATGCTGCAAAAATACGTGATTTTTTTCATTCGAATATTCCAATTTAAAGAATGAAAAAAACCACATATTAACGCAGTGGTTCCTGAAGTAAGTGCGAAATTTAGCGTTTTCTATAGAAACAAAAAAAGCCTCTGGAAAGAGGCTTTATTATATATATGAACTTCATTTAGAATACACGAACAACGTTAAATCCGAATAAGATATCTCCTTCAGCATTGTTAATGAATCCAGGTTCGTTAGTCGATTGTGCGTTTGTAAATAAGAGCTGAAAAACATGACCTCCAGTTTCAATATCTAAGCCAAAAGCATAAGAATTTTCGAAAGGAGAACCACTAGCTCTACTTGTATTGTAAATATATTCAGCATTGAAACTCATTCGCTTGCTTAATTTATATCGTCCACCAAAACCAATAGCATATTGATTGTGTTTTGCTTCTGGGACTACATTTAAATTTTGAAGGTTTTCTCTTATATAAGTTGGAGCTATTTCAAAAGAGAAGTTATCTGAAAATCTTCTTGAAATTAGTAACTGAGCTGCATAACTAAATTTATCTTTCGATTGTAATGCTGGGAAAACAGTCTTATCAACAAGTGTGTTGATGTTTAGTGTTCCATATCCAACGATATTAAAAGGAAAATTTTTCGATTGTCTAGCCAAGCGAAATTTAGTAGAGCTGGCAATAGTTCTGTTGTATGATTCTCTACTAATACTAAATTGAACTCCGTCCCAAAAACTCCAAAGCAATTGAATTTTTGTATTGGCTTCGTCCAATCCTAAGAAGGTTTCAAATCCTTCTTTTAAAGCACCAAAACGGTGCGATACAATTAAATAAAAGTCGCCCTTATCGGCTATTTTAGTTGATTGAAGGTTTCCAATTTTCATCGCTTTAAAGGCGGGTAATTCATAAGAAGTGTCTACAGAATCATCATTTAATTCACTTAGCAAATCATCTTGAGCATATACAAAAGAGAAAGTCAAAAATGAGACTACTAGTAAAAGCTTTTGTTTTTTTAACATGATGGGTTTTTTATGGTTGTTGTTGAATAATACATTGGTCTAATTTTAATTCTTCTAAAAGATCGTCATACCCAATGACCCTACCTTTTATAGAAATATTTTGATTAGCAGTTAGCGAGCTCACTTTTAAAGAATCTCTAAGTTGACAATAAATACTTGATGAAAGCATAAAGCCTTTATCGTCTATGCCTGTAATTTTGCCAGATATAATAACGACTTTATCTTGCCATTCTGCTGCATTCTGTTGAATTTTACTAAGCAGTTCATCAGATGATCCAGTAAAATCTACTTTCTTGCTCTCTATTTTTGCTGGTGGTTGCATGGAATATTTATACACTGCAAAAACAGCAATGATAATTATAACAATTATACTCAGAATAACCTTACTTTTTTTCGACAAGCTCATAATCTAAGTTTACGTTAATAGTTCCGGCTATTTTCTTGCTAACAATCTTTGGGATTTTAATTTCAAAGTCTTCAGGTTTTATAGAAAAAGAAGCTTGCAATCTTAATTTTTTACCTTGCTTGGTAAATTTCCCAATCGTTTCAATTTCTTTTTTAACCCCTCTTACGGTTAAAGTACCTTTAATGGTATACTCTTTTGAACTTGAAATTTCTGAAGCATTGAATCCTTCAATTTTTCCCTTAAAAGTTGCTTTAGGGAACTTGTTAGAATCCATGTAGTTTTCATTAAAATGTTCTTGCATTAGAGCAACTCTAAAACGAAATGCTTTTACGAATAGAAGTGAAGCAATGTCTCCAGTTTCTGCATTCAGAACAGCAGATGTACTATTATTTTTTGCTTCTACAGGCTCAAAAGCTTGTACTGAAGCCTTAAATTCTGTAGAGCCAGTTTTGGTGTAATATTTTTGAGCACAAATAGAGAGGCTCAAAAAGAAAAACATTAATAAGGTTAGTTTTTTCATAATTTCTAGTTTTCTATATATCCATCAGCTGCCCATTTTTCAATAGTAGCAATTAATGTAGGAGACATTTGCCCTCCCTGTGGCATTGGATTTGAGGCACTATTAATACGCGTTAATAGGTTTCCGTTTTCAGCTGCTGCTTTAACATTTGCATACGTTTCTAAGTTTAAACCAGCGGATGGACTTGAACCTGCATGACATGGTAAACAGTTGTTAGAAATAATGGTTCTTACATCTGTATTGTAAGTCACGGCATTAACAATAACAACTTCTTCTATAACAGCATCTGAGCAACTAGACATTGTAATAGAAAGTAAGAGACTAAGTGCGAATAATTTTTTCATAAATTCAAATAATTGATTTTCAAATATATATATAAATATAACGTTTTTAACCTGTGATAGATTAATGACGATACAAACTAAAGGCATCATTGATTTAGAAGCAATTAAAAAGAGGTAAAATGGAAAAATAAAGCTTAAAGAGGAATTTTTGCGCTAAAACTGAATCTCAGATTTTACACTTTTTCCATTTCTATTGACGATAACTTTGGCTTTATCACCTTTATCAAAAATAGAGAGAGCTTTCATATAACTCATCATATTGGTCACCAAGCTATCTCCTAATTGAATCACAACATCTCCTTTTTGTAGACCTGCTTTTTGAGCAGGTTTTCCTTCAGATACGCCATCAATTCTCATCCCCTTTCCATCGAAAAGATAATCGGGAATCACACCCATTCCAACTTTAAATCGAGGAGTACTTTCACTTTCATTCTTGGTTTTTCTAAAAGCAAGTTTACTATTGTCATCTAAATCAGAAATAAGATCAAAGATATATTCGGAAATCATTGCCATTCCGTTATAGTTTAGTTTTTCAGAATCATCTCCAGGTTTGTGATAATCGGAATGTTGACCTGTAAAGAAGTGCAGTACAGGAATATCCGCTAAGTAAAAACTAGTATGATCACTTGGTCCAACCCCAGATTCATTTTCAATTAGTTTAAACTTGTTATTGTGAGCACTTAATACTTGTTTAAAGATAGGAGAAGTTCCTGTTCCATAAACAGCCAAAGTACTGTCTTGTTTTAATCGCCCTACCATGTCCATGTTAATCATGTATGAAACGGCTTTGGTGTCAATTGTTGGGTTCTTTACAAAATAGTTAGATCCTAATAAGCCCATTTCTTCACCAGAAAAAGCCATGAAAAGATAATTGTTATTGATGTTTTTATTTTTAAGTTTTCTTGCTAAGTCTAACATTACTGAAGTTCCACTAGCATTATCATCAGCACCATTGTGAACAGCTTTGATAGAATCTCTATAGAGAGATCCTTCACCTCCATAACCTAAATGGTCAAAATGAGCTCCAATAATAATGGTGTTTTTGGCTTTGTTATCAATATATCCAATTACATTTCTTCCAGTAATTGTCCCATCTTGGTTCTTTGTGAACTGAACCTCAGAATGTGGATCTGTTTTTGGTAAAAAAGAAAACTCTTGATAAAAACCATTAGTTCCCTTTGCTGTCAATCCCATATCTTTAAAACGATCGGCAATGTATTCGGCAGCCTTTTTTTCACCTTCTGTTCCTGTTTGTCTACCTTCTAATTTATCGTCAGCTAAATAAGCAACATCCTCTTTTATAGTTACAGAAGGGTTTTTTTCGGTTGAACAAGAGATTAGTACACAGAAAATCAATAGAAAAAATAGGTTTCTCATGGTAAAAAAGTATTTTTGCTAAGTTAAAATAAAATACAAAATGAGAGTACTTTATATCTTATTAATTGCTTTTTCAATCCTTGGTTGCAAGACTGAAAAGAAAGGAAAAACAGATGCAACATCTGGAGAAACTAGAAAGTGGGATGGAAAATTAATTTACCCTAAAGAAACTCATTTTAAATCGATGAAGCAAATTACTTTTGGTGGAGATAACGCGGAAGCTTACTGGAGTTTTGATGATAAACAAATCATTTTTCAATCTAATAACAAAGAATGGGGGGTTGAATGTGATCAGATGTTTATCATGAATGCTGATGAAATATTTGAAGATAAGCAACCACCTATGGTTAGTACTGGTTTAGGAAGAACCACCTGTTCTTATTTCTTACCAGATGGAAATATTATTTACTCATCTACACATGAAGGAGGCCACAAATGTCCTGATGCTCCATTGAGAAAGAATGGTAAATATATCTGGCCAATTTATGATACCTATGATATTTATTTAGCCAATCCAAAAGGAGAAGTTATTAAGAAATTAACAAATGAAGAGGGATATGATGCAGAGCCAACAGTTTCTCCGAAAGGAGATAAAATTGTATTTACTTCTACAAGGAGTGGGGACATCGAATTGTATACTATGAATATCGATGGGACAGATATAAAACAGATTACAGATCAACTTGGATATGATGGTGGAGCTTTCTTTTCTCCGGATGGAAGTAAAATTATTTTTCGTTCTTCAAGACCTAAAACGCCTAAAGAAATTAAGGAGTATAAAGATTTGCTAAAGCAAGGGTTGGTTCAACCAACAGAAATGGAATTATACATCTGTAATGCAGACGGATCTGATTTAAAACAGTTAACGCATTTAGGAAATGCGAATTGGAGTCCATTTTTTCATCCTTCAGGAAAGAAAATTCTATTTTCTTCTAATTTTGAAAATGATGGAGGTTGGCCATTTGATTTGTATATGATTGATATTGATGGGAAAAATTTAGAAAAAATAACTCACGGAGGTTCTTTTAATGCATTCCCAGTATTCTCTAACGATGGAAAAAAGTTGATCTTCTCATCCAATAGAAATAATGGAGGAGGTCATGATACGAACTTGTTTATTGCAGAATGGCAAGAGTAGCTCTTAAGATTCTGAATATAAGCAGTAGTTTGCTCAAGCCTTGAATTAGCGTATATTTGCGCACTATTTTAGAAATCAAATTTAACAAATGAAGAATATTAGAAACTTTTGCATCATCGCACATATCGATCATGGTAAAAGTACGTTGGCTGACAGATTGTTGGATTATACTGGTTCTGTAACTGATAGAGAAAAACAAAATCAGTTATTGGATAATATGGATTTGGAACGAGAGCGAGGAATCACAATTAAATCTCATGCAATCCAAATGGATTATACACATAAAGGAGAACAATACATTCTTAATTTAATTGACACTCCTGGTCACGTAGATTTTTCTTATGAAGTTTCTCGTTCTATTGCTGCTTGTGAAGGAGCATTGTTAATTGTAGATGCTGCGCAAAGTATCCAAGCACAAACAATTTCTAATTTATATTTGGCTTTAGAGAATGATTTAGAGATTATTCCAATATTAAATAAAGTGGATTTGCCTTCTGCAAACCCTGAAGAAGTTACGGATGATATTGTTGATTTATTAGGATGTACACCTGAAGAGGTAATACATGCAAGTGGAAAAACAGGTTTTGGAGTTGGTAATATTTTAGAAGCTATTATAGATAGAGTTCCAGCTCCTGAGGGAGACCCTGACGCTCCATTGCAAGCGTTGATTTTCGATTCAGTATATAATTCTTACAGAGGTATTGAAACCTATTTTAGAATTATGAATGGAGAGATAAAAAAAGGTCAGCAAATAAAGTTTATGGCTACTGGCAAAAACTATTTTGCTGATGAAGTGGGAACTTTAAAGCTAAATCAAGTTGTTAAACAATCCGTAAAGACAGGTGATGTAGGGTATTTGATTACTGGAATTAAAACAGCAAAAGAAGTAAAAGTAGGAGATACTATTACAGATGCTGCGAATCCTACAACCGAAATTATTGATGGATTTGAAGATGTAAAACCGATGGTTTTTGCAGGAATTTACCCTGTAGATACTGAAGACTATGAAGAGTTGCGCTATTCTATGGAGAAGCTACAACTAAATGATGCTTCTTTGGTATTTGTTCCAGAAAGTTCTGCGGCACTAGGTTTTGGTTTTCGTTGTGGATTCTTAGGGATGTTGCATATGGAGATTATTCAAGAGCGCTTAGAGCGTGAGTTTAATATGACTGTTATTACAACGGTTCCAAATGTTTCTTATCATGCCTACACAAAAAAGAATCCTGATGAGATTTTATTACTAAACAATCCAGCTGATTTACCTGACCCTTCAAGATTAGAGCGAGTAGAAGAACCATATATCAAAGCTTCTATTATTACAAAATCAGATTTTGTGGGTCAAGTAATGAGTTTATGTATTGAAAAACGTGGAGAAATTACCAATCAAACGTATTTAACTACAGAGCGAGTTGAATTAACTTTTGACATGCCTTTAGCTGAAATTGTATTTGACTTTTATGATCGACTAAAAACGGTTTCTAAAGGATACGCTTCTTTTGATTACAATCCGATTGGAATGAAACCTTCTAAGTTAGTTCGTGTAGATATCTTACTAAACGGACAACCTGTAGATGCCCTTTCTGCATTATTACATGCTGATAATGCGTATAGTATTGGTAAAAAAATTGTTGAAAAATTAAAGCAATTAATTCCAAGACAACAATTTGATATTCCTATTCAAGCTGCTATTGGAGCAAAAATTATTGCCAGAGAAACAACAAAAGCGTTGCGTAAAGATGTGACGGCGAAATGTTATGGAGGTGATATTTCTAGAAAGCGTAAGCTGTTGGAAAAACAAAAGAAAGGTAAAAAACGTATGCGTCAGGTTGGAAATGTAGAGATTCCACAAGAAGCATTTATGGCTGTCTTAAAACTGAACGATTAGTATCTTTAGTTGTCTTTGCGATTATTGCGCTTGAAGCGTAAGAAGCAATCTCTCAAATTTTCAATAGGAAAGTCTTTCGTAAATATATTTTCAATGACGATTATCATTGACAATTGATAATTATTTATTGATCATTGAACCTAATACTCTTTCTTCAGTAGTTTCTTCTCTTTTTTCTTTTCTTTTTTTTTCTGACTTCCTGGGAAAACCAAATCAGTGCTTGAAAATGTAGTGCCAAAAGTAACATTTGCGCTATACACCTGTTTGATAGCATCTTTTACTTGAGCTTCAGAAAGTTCTTTTAATGGATGAATGAATACCGACCAAAGAATATCATCTGCAATAGCATATTTTACATCCAAAGCCGAATGAAAATTAGCAACCAAAGCAGCACTCTTTAATTTTTCATCGATTTGTTTAGCTTCAGCGATTGGAGAAATAATTCGCATTCTATTGTGTTTGGTATCTGTGACACACATAAAGACAACTTTCTTTATTTGAAATTGCCATTGACCATTTCCGCCTTGAATAGAGTCTGCAACGCTCTTAAAGATTTGACCCATTTTTTCAGTATTCATGTTTTGAGAAGTTCCTGTTTGAATCCATAAAAGAATAATAAAAGAGGCGAGTAATTTTTTCATGTTGTATATTAATAGGTGTAGGACTTTAGACGGAAAGAATTTTAATAGATAACAAAAAGGAGCTAAATATTTAGCTCCTTTTCATTGATGTGTTTTTTATAAAAAATTTAATCTCTACCTCCTAACACTTGAAGTCCCCAGTACAATAGCATTGCTAATGAACCTATGGCTGCTACCAAATATGTTCTTGCAGCCCATTTTAGAGCATCTTTAGAACCAGCATATTCTTGTTGACTTACCATATTTTTGTTTTTTAACCAAGCCAAAGCTCTATTGCTGGCGTCATACTCAACAGGCAAGGTGATAAAGCTAAATACAGTTGCCATTGCCATAAAGGCCAATCCTGTGATTGCTAAGTAAAACCCAAAACCAGTACTCTCTGTCGCTGCTCCCAATATCAAACCACCAAATACCAACCATTGAGAGAAGTTTGAAGTAATACTTACAACTGGTACAAGTTTAGAACGCATGGTTAGCCATTGGTATGCTTGTGCATGTTGAACAGCATGACCAACCTCATGAGCAGCTACTGCTGCTGAAGCCGCATTACGCTGATTGTAAACAGCCTCACTTAAGTTTACCGTTTTATTTTTTGGGTTGTAGTGATCTGTCAGTTTTCCTGGAGTAGAAGTTACTTTAACATCTTTAATACCATGGTCTGCCAACATTTTTTCAGCGATTTCAGATCCGCTCATTCCATTTCTTAAATGAACTTGGGAGTATTTTTTGAATTTACTTTTTAATGTATTGCTAACCAGCCAACTTATTAAAGCAATTGCGCCAATTAATATATAAAATTGCATCATCATATTCTATAATTTTAAGATTGTTAATCTGTTTTTCTTTGATACTTTTATAGCATAAATTATTCCAAATGAAGTTTTCATCAAATGAATGACAAAATGGCAAACAAACGAAACATATTACTAATATATACAGGAGGAACGATCGGAATGGTAAAAGATTATGATTCGAATGCATTAAGGGCATTTAATTTTAGTCAGATTTCAGAAAACATCCCTGAATTAAATCATTTGGATTGTAATATTGATTCAATTTCATTTGATGAACCTATTGATTCATCAAACATGAATACTCAGTATTATGTTCAAATTGCAGAAGCTATTGAAAACAATTATGAAAAGTTTGACGGCTTTGTGGTATTAACAGGATCAGATACTATGGCTTATACCTCTTCGGCAATTAGTTTTATGTTTGAAAATTTAACAAAACCAATAATTTTCACAGGCTCTCAATTGCCAATTGGATATTTAAGAACTGATGCAAAAGAGAATTTAATTACCTCTATTGAGATTGCAAGTGCGTATGAAAATGATCAACCTATCGTAAGTGAAGTTTGTCTGTATTTTGAATACAAACTTTACAGAGCGAATAGAACAACAAAATTAAGTGCAGAACAATTTGAAGCTTTTGCATCGATGAATTATCCTCCGCTTGCCGAGAGTGGTGTTCATTTGCACTTTAATAAAGAGTTATTATTAAAATCTAAAGGCAGTAATAAGCTTATTGTTAGGAAAAACCTAGTTACCGATATCGCAATACTTAAATTATTCCCAGGTATTTCTGAAGGTGTTGTGAAAAGTATTTTACAGTCGCCTAATTTAAAGGGAGTCATCTTAGAAACTTATGGAGCTGGAAATGCGCCAACCGAAGATTGGTTTATTCATTTATTAATTGAAGCGATAGAAAAGGGTATTCATATTATAAATGTTACTCAGTGTGTAGGAGGTTCTGTAATTATGGGGCATTATGAAACAAGCACAAGATTAAAAGAGATTGGAATCATAGGCGCAAAAGATATGACTACTGAGTCTGCTGTTGCGAAATTGATGTATTTGTTAGGTGTTGGATTAAAAACGCAGGATTTTGTTCGTTCTTATGAAGAATCTTTGCGAGGAGAAATCACAAATCAATAGAGATTTTGTTAAATCTTTTTATTTTTTAGATTTCTTAGATAAATACCTTTTATTTTTTTTTAAGAAATCAACTATTTTTTGTTACTTGCTATCCGCAATCGGGGTAGGGTTGTAAAAACACCAGTCTTTTGAATGTTTTTAAACATTATTCCATTTGTATTTAAATCATTATTTAACACGTTAACTATTAAAAATTAATTATAACAACGATGAAAAAAGTAGTAAAATTCCTAACAGTAACAGGGTTTATGTTTTTTGGAGCTATTCAATCAATTTCAGCTCAAGAAGTTGCTGAACAAACTTTTCACCAAGTATTAAAACAACGTTTTATTGAGGGTGATCCTGGATTCATGGGTATTGTATTAGTTGCCTTAATTTTAGGTTTAGCAATTGCTATTGAAAGAATTATTTATTTGAACATGGCAACAACAAACACTAAGAAATTACTTGCTAGTGTAGATGATGCCTTAAGTTCAGGAGGAGTTGAAGCAGCGAAAGAAGTTTGTAGAAATTCAAAAGGACCAGTTGCATCTATCTTCTATCAAGGTTTAGATAGAGTAGACGAAGGCGTTGAAGCTGCTGAAAAAGCTGTAATTGGATACGGTGGAGTACAAATGGGACTATTAGAGAAAAATATCTCTTGGTTATCTTTGTTTATTGCTTTAGCACCGATGTTAGGGTTTATGGGAACAGTAATTGGTATGATTTCTGCGTTTGACTCTATTGAAGTTTCTAATGATATTTCTCCAGCAGTAGTAGCAGGAGGTATTAAAGTAGCATTATTAACGACTGTATTTGGTCTTATTGTAGCGATTATTCTTCAAATTTTTTACAACTATATTATTTCTAAAGTAGATAGTATTGTAAACAGTATGGAAGATTCGTCTATCTCTTTGATTGACTTATTAGTTAAATACAAAAAATAATCATCCTTATGAATAGTAAATTTTCAAAAATATTAACGATAATAATAGCGCTTATTTCGGTTATTGGTATTGCTCTGTTCATTAATGTTTCTATGCAAGATGAAGGATCAGAAGGTTTAAGTTCTGCTGTGAATTTGTTGATTCCATATTCTACATTTTTGTTTTATGCTGTAGTAGCTATTACTGTGGTTTTATCAATTTTAGGATTGATTAAAAATCCAGATAACCTTAAGAAAACCTTACTAGGGTTAGGAGTTATGGGAGTATTGTTAGCAGTGTCTTATCTTTTAGGAGATAGTTCGGCTGTATATGATGCCAAAGGAGCAGTCTTAAGTGGAGGTGAAGAAGGAGCTTCTTCTACTCAATGGTCAAGTACTGGGATATGGTATAGTATCATTTTAGGAGCATTAGGATTTGCATTCTTTATTATAGATTTAGTAAAAGGATTAATAAAATCATAAGCCATGGCTAGAAGAGAAAATCCAGAAATTAATGCAGGATCGATGGCAGACATCGCTTTCTTGTTATTAATTTTCTTCTTAGTAACAACTACCATGAATGTAGATTCAGGTATCTCTAAGAAGTTATCGGAAAAACCACCACCAGATTATAAACCACCTATTATCAAAGAGAAAAACATCTTTGAAGTGAACATTAATAGAAATAATGAATTACTAGTAGAAGGTGATAGATTAGAAATTAAAGACTTGAAAGAGGCTGCGATTCAGTTTATTGATAATGGAGGAGGATTAGGAAAGCCAGGAGAAGACGGAACACCAGGTACAACTTGTGATTATTGTAAAGGAGATAGAAGTGAATCTTCATCAGATCATCCTAACAAAGCAATTATTTCTGTGCAAAGTGATAGAGGTACTGAATATGGCACGTATATTGAAGTACAAAATGAACTGTTAAAAGCATATACTGTCTTAAGAAATAGATTAAGTCAAGAACGTTACGGAATGCTCTTCACAGATCTTGAGAAAGCGTATAAAGACAGTCAGCGTACAGATGAAGATTTGAAGAAAAAAATTGATGATATCAAAACAAGTTTTCCTCAAATAATATCTGATGCAGAACCAACTTCTGCTAATTAATTTAAACCTTATAGATTATGTCTAAGTTTAAAAAGAAGAAAAAAGGTTTGCCAGCAGTGAATACTGCGGCACTTCCAGACATTGTATTTATGTTACTGTTTTTCTTTATGGTTACAACAACTATGAGAGAAACAACATTACAAATTGAAACTCCTGTGTTACCAAGTGCAACTGAGATAAAAAAATTGGAGCACAAAAGTCTAGTGAGTACCATTTATGTTGGAAAAGCGAAAGATGCTAAATACGGTACAGGATATAATAGAATTCAATTGAATGATAAAATAGCAACTCCAGATGACGTCCCAGCATTTATTTTTAAAGCGAGACAAGATGTATCTGAGGCTGAAGTTCCTTTTATGACAACTTCAATCAAAGCAGATAAACAATCTAGTGTAGGAATTATTATAGACATTCGATTAAAATTAAGAGATGTAAATGCTTTAAAATTGAGTTATTCAACAAGCAAAGGTTCGGATAACTAAATTTTAATTCATTTAGAAATAATAAAAAGGGAATTCAATTTTGAATTCCCTTTTTTTGTTGCTATAAACAATAATATCATCTAAACTAAAGTTGTATTTTTGAACGTATTCAAGACAAATGAAAAAACAATTCCTTTTCTTATTTTTTGGGTTTTTATTTACTTCAATAAACGCACAAAAAGATTCTCTGCAATTAGGAGATCGCTATGCTGAAGATCAGTTGTATGTTTTAATCTCTTATAATCAGTTATTCGATCAACCAAACCAAGTAAAAGGTAGTGGATTTTCTTATGGATTGTCTGCGGGTTTTATCAAAGATTTTATTCTTAATAAAGAGGGAAGTTTCTCAATAGGATTAGGATTTGGATATAACTTTGATTCCTTTAATCACGGGTTGAAAGTTTCTCAAATAAACAATGAAGTGACTTTCGAAATAGATAATGCATTAACATCTAATAAGCTTTCTACAAGCAATTTGGAATTCCCTTTCGAGATTAGATGGAGAGGTTCTAATGCTAATAAGTATCGATTTTGGAGAGTTTATGCAGGTGTAAAAGCTACGTATAATTTGTCCAATAGCTTTAAATATAATAATGGAGCACAATCCTTTGTCTTTAATAATGTCTCTAGATACAATAAGTGGCAATACGGACTAACATTATCAATAGGGTATGATGCGTTTACCGCTCACATGTATTATGGATTAAATTCTATCCTTAAAGATTCCTCTATTGGAACTACCGATATATCTACGAAGATTATGAGAATTGGATTGATATTTTATCTTTTATAGAGATAAGGATACTAAAACAGACTTATAACACAAATAAAAACCACCAAAAATTTTGTTTTTGGTGGTCGAAGTTACTAATCCATTAAGAGCAATATGTTAGCTCACAAATAGAAGGAATTTCTTCTTGATAATCAACACACAGTGTGCCATCACACATACATACATGATGAGGGCCACATGAAGCGTTTTGGGCTGAACAACCAGTACAAACACTTTGGTTCCCGCCGCCTCCTGAAATTGATTTCAATTCATTGTTGTTTAAGATAGACGCACCGTCTATCCCTAAAAGTTCTTTTTTCATAATAAAAGAATTTAAAAATTTAAAAATCCTTATTTTTTTAAAATGCTAAGGTGATACATTTATCTTCGCGAAAGATGTTTCAAGTTAATAAAAATAATTCAGATTGGATTTTAAATTTTGATAATAAGGGTGTTAGATGTTTGAAACGTTTGTTTCTATAAATAAAAGAAAATTACAAGTTGACTGATGATGCCAATTGAAAAACCTAAAAAAAGCTCTTTAGGACTATGAGCTTTTAAATACAATCTGGAACTTGCTAACAAACCTGATAATAAAATAAGAATCATTATTATAGGAAGGATTGATAACGAGTAAAGATTTGAAATAATTAAAAAGAAACACACAGCATTACCCATAGAAACTAAATGTAAGCTAGATTTTAATTTAAAACTAAATAGTAAGTAGATACAAGAAAGACTTAATGAGGTTCCATAAAAAAGAAACTCAAGGTCTTCTAATACTGAACTTTTGCCTAAAATATTCCCTAATAAATAAAACAAAAAAATCATAAAAATGACAGGGAAACGCCTTTCTTTAATGGTTTTTACTTGAAAGTCCTCAATAAAATTCAAAGCTTTTAATAGAATAAGTGATAAAATAGGAACGATGTAAGTAACTCCAAAAACTAACACTAAAATTAAAAGTTGTTGCTTTCTTAGGATGGTGTTGGGAACAAAAATAAAATAGAGTAAAACACCCAAAGTAGGAATCACAATTGGATGTAAAATAGTAGATATAATTTTATGAAATCGCATTAGATTTCCTTTCTTAATCGAGCGACGGGGATATCCAATTGTTCTCTATATTTGGCCACAGTCCTTCTAGCTATTGGATAGCCTTTTTCTTTAAGAAGTATAGAAAGCTTGTCATCTGTTAACGGTTTTCTTTTGTCCTCTTCACCAATAACAGTCTCTAGAATTTTTTTAATTTCTCTAGTAGATACATCTTCTCCTTGATCATTTTTCATCGACTCAGAGAAGAATTCTTTGATTAATTTTGTTCCATAAGGAGTGGAAGCATACTTGCTATTAGCAACTCTTGAAACCGTAGACACATCCATCTTAATTTGATCAGCAATATCTTTAAGAATCATTGGCCTTAACTTTCGTTCATCACCCGTTAAAAAATAATCGTATTGATAGTGCATGATAGCATTCATTGTAACCAGCAAAGTCTGCTGTCTCTGTTTAATGGCATCGATAAACCACTTGGCAGCATCTAATTTCTGTTTGATAAAGATTACAGCGTCTTTTTGAGATTTACTTTTCTCTGAAGATTCTTGATACCCTTTTAGCATGTTATTATACTCTCTAGAGATATGAAGTTCAGGAGCATTTCTAGCATTTAATACTAAATCTAATTTTCCATCTAAAATGCTAATGGTAAAATCTGGAACAATTTGTTCTGCAATTTTATTATTACCAGCATATGAACTCCCTGGTTTAGGATTCAACTTAGATATTTCTGCAATAACATCTTTTAATTCCTCTTCGGAAATATCAAATTTTTCAAGGAGTTTTTTATAATGCTTCTTTACAAAATGATCAAAAGCAGTCTCTAAAATGTTAATAGAAAGTCTCCTGATTTTATCTTCTTTTTTTGCTTTTAGTTGTATAATCAAACATTCTTTTAGATCGCGTGCTCCAACTCCAACAGGATCTAGTGTTTGAACCACATTTAGTAAAATACCTTCAACTTTGCTTTCTGTTGTGAAAACATTTTGAGTAAAAGCAAGATCATCAACTAGGTCTATGAGACTTCTTCTAATGTATCCGCTATCATCAATACTTCCAACCAAAAATTCGGCAATCAAACGCTCTTCTTCATCAAATCTAAATGTGTTTAGTTGATTGTTTAAAGATTGATGAAAACTAACTCCGGCAGCATAAGGCACATGTTTGTCTTCGTCGTCAGCAGAGTAGTTATTCGTTTGCGTTTTGTAACTAGGAATTTCATCGTCACTCAAGTAATCATCAATATTGATGTCTTCAGTATCAATCTTTTCAGTTCCATCATTGTCATACTCGTCGGCAAGAGTATCTTCAAAATCTTCAGGTTCCTCTTTCCCTGTATCTAATGCTGGATTTTCCTCAATTTCTTGTTTTAAACGCTCTTCAAAAGCCTGAGTTGGCAATTGAATGAGTTTCATCAACTGAATTTGTTGAGGAGAAAGTTTTTGTAAAAGTCTCTGATGTAAACTTTGCTTTAGCATATGATTAAAGGTACGAAAAGAAGGGGATTAAAACTCAGCGTTCTGAGGTGTTCTTGGAAACGGAATAACGTCTCTAATATTACCCATTCCAGTAGTAAACTGAACCAAACGCTCAAAGCCTAATCCGAATCCAGAATGCACAGCGGTTCCAAACTTACGCAAGTCCAAATACCACCATAACTCTTTTTCGTCGATTCCCATTGCTTGAATTTTCTCTTTTAAGATATCAAAACGCTCTTCCCTTTGGCTTCCACCAACAATCTCTCCAATACCAGGAAACAAAACGTCCATAGCTCTTACTGTTTTTCCATCGTCATTCAAACGCATGTAAAAAGCCTTGATTGAAGCTGGGTAATCAAATAAAATTACGGGACATTTAAAGTGCTTTTCAACCAAAAACCTCTCGTGTTCTGATTGTAAATCAGCACCCCATTCATTAATAGGGTATTGAAATTTCTTCTTTTTGTTAGGCTTAGAGTTTCTTAAAATATCGATTGCTTCAGTATAGCTTACTCGTTTAAAGTTGTTGTCTACTACAAAATGAAGCTTCTCTAACAAGCTCATTTCACTACGCTCTATTTGAGGCTTGCTTTTTTCTTCTTGGGTTAATCTTTGATCTAAAAATTCCAAATCATCTTTACATGTTTCAAGAATATCTTTTAACACAGATTTTATAAAGTCTTCAGATAAATCCATATTCCCATCCAAATCCATGAATGCAACTTCTGGTTCAATCATCCAAAACTCAGCTAAATGACGCGTTGTATTTGAATTTTCTGCTCTAAATGTTGGGCCAAAAGTATATACTTTACCAAGAGCCATTGCAAATGTTTCTGCTTCTAATTGTCCAGAAACTGTTAAATTAGTTTCTTTCCCAAAAAAATCTTGAGAGTAATCTATATTTCCATCTTCAGTTAAAGGAGCTTTGTTAGGCTCAAATGTAGTTACACGAAACATTTCTCCAGCACCTTCAGCATCAGACCCTGTAACAATTGGAGTATTTACATAGTTAAATCCATTTTGCTGAAAGTATTTATGAACAGCAAAAGAAAGCGCAGAACGAACCCTCATTACAGCGCTAAATGTATTTGTTCTTACTCTTAAATGAGCATTTTCACGAAGGAATTCAAGACTATGTCTTTTAGGTTGAATAGGATACTCTTCAGGATTAGAGTCACCTAATATTTCAATTTCAGAAACCTGAATTTCTACTGTTTGCCCTTTTCCTTGACTCTCTATTAGAGTTCCAGAAATACTTACTGAAGCACCAGTGGTAATTCTTTTTAATAATTCTTCATTTGTATTTTCAAAATCAACAACGCATTGAATGTTCTTGATGGTAGATCCATCATTTACAGCAATAAAACGATTGCTTCTAAATGTTCTTACCCATCCTTTTAAGGAAACTTCTTGCAAAAATAAATCCGATTGTAATAATTCGGCGACACTATTAGTTTTCATTGATTCGAAAATTGATTTTGATTACTCCTTTTAAACAAAGCAACAAAGATACTTTTTTGAAGTAAAATGAGCAATGAAACCAACAGTAATAAAGTGTGTACTTTAATGGCTAATTATTTATTTTGCTCTTCTTGTGGGATAATCTTTATTGTAAGCTCTTTCAATACTTTTTTATTTGCAATCTTATCTTCAAAGGTTAACAGTAAAGAAGGGAGTAATAAAAGATTAGAAACCATAGCAAATAGTAGCGTAATAGAAACTAAGCCTCCTAAGGCAATTGTTCCTCCAAAGCTAGAAACTGTAAAAACTAAAAAACCAAAGAATAAAACTATAGATGTATAAAACATACTAACCCCAGTTTCTCGCAAAGCTGCATATACAGATTTTCTAATTTTCCAGTTGTTAGCTATTAATTCTTGACGGTACTTTGCTAAGAAATGTATGGTGTCATCTACCGAAATTCCAAAAGCAATACTAAAAACTAAAATAGTTGAAGGCTTAATAGGAATGTCAAAAAACCCCATCAATCCAGCTGTAATTAATAAAGGTAACATGTTAGGGATAATAGAAATTAAAATCATTCTAAACGACCTAAACATCCAAGCCATGAATAAGGAAATTAAAAAGATGGCTAGTGATAACGAAAAAACGAGATTACTTATAAGGTAATTAGTCCCTTTTAAGAATACTAGCGCTTTACCAGTTAACGAAACCTCATACTTTTCGGCAGAAAACTCTTTATCTATTACTTGCTGTAACCTTTCTTGGATATCGTCCATTTTATCGGTGCCAATATCTTTCATAAACGTTGTGATTCGAGCATATCGGCCAGTTGAATCTACAAAATTATTTAGCATATCGGTATTCCCATCGGAATTTTTAGTATAAGCAAAAATATAGCTCTGTTCTTGTGACGAAGGAAGCTGATAATATTTTGGATTTCCCTTATAATAGGCCTGTTTCGAGTACTTTACAAGATTTACAATTGATACTGGTTTTGAGAGTTCTGGAAAAGACTCAATAGCGTCATTAATTTTTTCCATTCGCTTCAATGTAGAGAGTTTCATAACCCCCTTTTCTTTTTTTGTATCAATCAAAATTTCTAAAGGCATAATGCCACCAAACTCCCTTTCAAAAAATTTAATGTCTTTGTAAAAAGCTTTTCCTTTAGGCATATCTTCTATCAAACTTCCAGAAACTCTTATTTGATATAGGCCGATGATTCCTAGAATTATAATAATAACTGTGGTGATATAAATAGCAATTCGTTGTTCTTTCACCATTTTTTCCATCCAGTTCACAACATTTTCCATCCATTTTCTTTCCAAATGACTTAAATGCTTTTCTTTAGGAAGTGGCATAAAACTATAAAGAATAGGAATAATTAGAAGCGCTAAAATGAAAACACTAATAATATTAATTGAAGCAAGAACACCAAACTGTCTTAGCAGTTGACTTTTCACAAAAACAAAGGTTGCAAATCCAGAGGCCGTTGTAATATTGGTCATTAGTGTAGCATTCCCAATCTTGGTAATTACGCGTTGCAAAGCCTTGGCTTGCTGACCATGATTTTTTATTTCCTGCTGATATTTATTGATTAAAAAAACAGCATTTGGAACCCCGATTACGATGATTAAAGGAGGGATCAAAGCTGTTAAAACAGTAATCTCATATCCTAGTAAACCAATAAAACCAAAAGCCCAAATAACACCAATGGTTACGACTAACAATGTTATGAATGTAGCTCTAAATGATCGAAAGAAGAAAAAGAAGATAAGAGCTGTAATTAGTAATGCGCCTCCTACAAATAGGCTAATTTCATCAACAATATTTTGAGAGTTTACAGTTCTGATATAGGGCATGCCTGAAATGCGAATATCTAAGCCAGTTTCTTTTTCAAACGCTTCAATAATTGGTTCTAAATTATCAAAAACAAAAGTCTTCCTTGCAGCTGTATTAACAATTTCTTTATTAATGTAAATAGCTGTTTGTAAAGTTCCTGTTTCTTTATTATAAAGTAAATTGTCATAAAAGGGAAGTTTTTCGAAAAGCTGTTTCTTTATGTCATTTACTTTTTCCTCAGTCTTTGGAGCTTCTTTATATAGGGGTTCTAGAATAAATTTCCTATTTTTTCTATCTGCCGTAAGCTTTTTTACATCAGCTATTGATAGTGTAAAGTCAACTTGTTTTAATGTGTCAAATGATTTCGCAAGCTGATTCCAAGCATTAAACTTTTTTGGTGTAAAAACTGTTGAGTCCTTAACTCCTAAAATAATTAGGTTTCCTTCTTCTCCAAAAATTTCTAAGAATTGATTGTACTGAATATTCGTTTCATGGTTTTCAGGTAGTAAGTTCGCTTCTGTATATGAAAATTTCATATACTTCATTTGAGTAACTAAAAAAGCTGTGAAAGCTGCAATAAGAATAAGTACCAAATATCTATTTCGTAAGATAATTCTTGATACTCGAGACCAGAAATCCATTCAAAAAATTTGTACAAAGGTAGTTATTTGAAGTGATTACAGGGCATAAAAAAAGAGCGCCAAGCACTCTTTTTAAGATATTGTTAACGAGATAATTAAACTGTCATTATCTCTTTTTCCTTAACAGCTAAAAGTTCATCTACTTTTTTTATAAAAGAATCTGTTAATGTTTGGATGTCAGATTCTGTATTTTTTTTTAAGTCATCAGAAACATCTAGTTTTTTCACTTCATTATTTGCATCTTTTCTAGCGTTTCTTACACCAACTTTTGCATGCTCTACTTCTGCTTTGGCTTGTTTTACCAAATCTCTACGTCTTTCCTCAGTTAAGGCAGGCACATTTATAATAATGTTTTCCCCATTATTCATTGGATTGAAACCAATATTGGCAATCATGATTGCTTTTTCAATTTCCTGTAACATCTGTTTTTCCCAAGGCTGAATGCTGATTGTTCTTGCATCGGGAGTATTAACATTGGCAACTTGGCTTAATGGTGTCTGAGAACCATAATAGTCTACCATAATGTTTGTTAGCATAGAAGGTGAAGCCTTACCTGCTCTAATACTTCTTAATTCTTTTACCAAATGATCTACTGCAGCTTGCATTTGTTCTTTGGTTGAATCGATAATAAATTCTATTTCTTCATTCATAATTAGAACGTATTTCTAGTTACTGACGATTGTTCCTATAGATTCTCCAGAAACCAATTTTAAAAGATTTCCATTTGTATTCATATCAAATACAATAATAGGCAATTTGTTTTCTTCACTCAAGGTAAAAGCAGTCATATCCATCACTTTTAACCCTTTTTTAAGAACATCCTTAAAAGTAATTGAGTCAAACTTTATCGCATTTTTATCCTTTTCAGGATCTACATTATAGATTCCATCAACTCGAGTTCCCTTTAAGATAGCGTCTGCACTAACCTCAATGGCTCTTAAGACTGCAGCTGTATCGGTTGTGAAGTAAGGGTTCCCTGTGCCTGCTCCAAAAATAACAACACGACCTTTTTCTAAATGACGAATTGCTTTTCTTTTAATATAAGGCTCTGCAATCTCTTTAATCTCTAATGCAGTTTGCAATCGAGTGTAAACTCCTTCATCTTCCAAAGCGCTTTGCAAAGCTAATCCGTTAATACAGGTAGCCAACATTCCCATATGGTCTCCTTGTACACGATCCATACCATTACTAGCTCCTGCTACTCCTCTAAAGATATTTCCTCCACCAATAACAATGGCTAATTCTATTCCTTTATCAACAACTTCTTTAATTTCTTTGGCATATTCTTTAAGTCGCTGAGGATCAATTCCATATTGCCTGTCGCCCATAAGAGCTTCACCACTTAACTTTAAAAGGATTCGTTTGTATTGCATAGTTTTTGAAAGTTGAGCAAAACTAAGCAATTTTTTCGTCTTTTAAAGAATGATGGAAACGAAAAAACCTCGCTAACTAGCGAGGTTTTATATATTCTAAAACTATTTTAGTTTATCCTAAAGTAACACGCTTAAAGTCAGTAACAGATACATCACCAATAGTTTTTACATATTGAGCAACGCTTTGTTTGCTGTCTTTAATGAATGCTTGATTTACCAAAGTGTTGTCTTTAAAGAAACGTTTGATTTTCCCTTTAGCAATATTTTCTAGCATTGCTTCTGGCTTACCTTCTATTCTTAGTTGCTCTTTAGCAATCTCAATTTCTTTTTCGATGATAGAAGCATCAACTCCTTCTTCGTTTAAAGCAATTGGGTTCATTGCGGCAGCTTGCATAGCAACATCTTTAGCTACAACAGCAGCACCTTCTGTGTCAGATGATAATCCAACAAGAGTTGCTATTTTGTTCCCAGCATGAATATAAGATCCTACAAATGGAGCTTCTACTTTTTCAAAAGCATTGATATCTAACTTTTCACCAATAACACCCGTTTGTTCGATCAACTTATCTGCAACAGACATTCCGTTAAAATCAGCAGTTAAGAATTCTTCTTTAGAAGAACAGTTTAAAGCTAGTTGAGCTAACTCATGAGCTAAACTCACAAAGCTTTCGTTCTTTCCTACGAAGTCAGTTTCACAACCTAATACGATAGAAACACCTACTGTATTATTGTCATTTACTTTAGCAATAGCAGCACCTTCTGTAGATTCTCTATCAGCTCTCTTTGCAGCTACTTTTTGACCTTTCTTACGTAAGATCTCAATTGCTTTTTCAAAATCGCCTTCTGCTTCAACTAATGCTTTTTTGCAATCCATCATTCCAGCACCGGTTGACTTTCTTAGTTTATTTACTTCTGCAGCGGTTATTTTAACCATTTTAATATTCTTTAAAAGATTTACAATTTATTTTTCTTCAACAGTTTCTTCTTTAGCCTTCTTTGGCTCTTCCGCAACTACTTCTTCGGCTTTAGGCTCTTTAGCAACTGATTTTTTATCTGCTTCAACTTTTGTTGTTTTGTCTTTCTCAGCTTTTCTATCAGCCAATCCTTCAGCAACAGCATCAGTAATATAAGTTAATACTTTGTCGATTGATTTAGAAGCATCATCATTAGAAGGAATTACAAAATCTACAGGTCTAGGATCTGAATTTGTATCTACCATAGCAAAGATTGGAATGTTTAATTTTTGAGCCTCTGCAATTGCAATATGCTCTTTCTTTACATCCACAATAAAAATTGCACCTGGTAAACGAGTCATGTCAGCAATAGAACCTAAATTCTTTTCTAACTTTTCTCTTTGACGGTTAATTTGTAATTTCTCTCTTTTAGATAAAGCATCGAAAGATCCATCTTGCTTCATTCTATCGATAGAAGTCATTTTCTTTACAGCTTTTCTGATCGTTACGAAGTTTGTTAACATACCACCTGGCCATCTTTCAGTAATGAAAGGCATATTTACTGCTCCTGCTTTTTCAGCAACGATATCTTTTGCTTGTTTTTTTGTTGCAACAAATAAGATTTTTCTTCCAGAGTTTGCAATTTTTTGCAAAGCATTAGAAGCTTCTTCAATTTTTGCTGCTGTTTTATACAAGTCGATGATGTGTACACCATTTTTCTCAGTATAAACATAAGGAGCCATGTTTGGATTCCACTTTCTAGTTAAGTGACCAAAATGTACTCCACTGTCTAATAATTCTTTAATGTTTACTTTTGCCATTTTAAAATTTGTTTACTTTCTGTTTACTATCAATAAGCAAGTAGTCTTTTGAGTCTTACTTATTTAGATGCTAAACTGTTATTATAATTATTGATAACAGTGCTCTATTTTAGTTTGGACAGATGCTGAAATAAATCAGCATACTGTTAACGTTTAGAGAACTGGAATTTCTTACGAGCTTTCTTCTGACCAAATTTCTTACGCTCAACCATTCTTGGATCACGAGTTAATAGTCCTTCAGGTTTTAAGACAGCTTTATGTTCTTCATTGATTGCTACTAGAGCTCTGGTAATTCCAAGACGAATTGCTTCAGCCTGACCAGTAACACCTCCACCAAATACATTTACCTTAATGTCATAAGAGGTTAAGTTCTCCGTTAACATTAAAGGTTGTTGTACTTTGTATTGTAACGTTGGAGTTGTAAAGTACTTATCGAACTCTCTTTTATTTACGGTAATGTTTCCTTTTCCTTTAGAAACATAAACACGGGCAACTGCCGTCTTTCTTCTACCTATTTTGTGTACTGTTTCCATTATTTAAGATCGTTTAAGTTAATTGCTTTTGGAGCTTGAGCTTCATGTTTGTGCTCACCACCAGCATATACATATAAGTTTCTAAATAAAGCGCTACCTAATTTGTTTTTAGGCAACATTCCTTTTACTGCTTTCTCTACCAATCTAGTAGGATCTTTTTCAAACATTTCTGTTGCAGTTAACGATCTTTGTCCTCCAGGATATCCTGTGTGACGGATGTATGATTTATCAGTCCATTTCTTTCCTGATAAGTTAATTTTTTCTGCGTTGATAACAACCACATTGTCTCCACAATCTACGTGAGGAGTGAAATCTGGTTTGTGTTTACCTCTGATTAGCTTCGCTATTTTAGAAGATAGACGACCCAACGTTTGCCCGTCCGCATCAACCAAAACCCACTCCTTAGAAACGGTAGCTTTGTTTGCTGATGCTGTTTTGTAACTTAATGTGCTCATAATTACACTTTTAGTTTTTGTCTATTAATAATATATTTGTTTTCCTTCAAAAAGGAGTGCAAATGTACTACTAATTATTTGATTAACAAACAGCTGCAGAGACATTTTAAAGTAAAGAAAAATCTAAGTTTTAGAACTTTTATTGATTCGTGAGTATTTTGATTTCTTTTGCTAATTTCTCACTAAAGACTTTACTTCCTAAGGTATTCAAATGACCCCAATCTGAATAAAATTTTATGTTTGTATTTATAGAAGATTTTAATTCTGTGTTGAAGTTTACTATAGGGATTTTAAGCTCATTGGAAAGTGATGATATAATTTTGAGCGATTCCATTTTTTCATATTCATTGATATCTATACCATATTCTGGAGTCATTACAAAAATGACTTTAATGTTTTCAGATTGCAACTTTTTTAATAGAGATGTAAAGAAAGTAACTTGTACTGGATCAATTTTATGTTTTAGTATAGGCTTAAAATTATCATCTTCATAAGGTATTTGGAGTGAAATATAACCTCTGTCATACTCACTGATAAGATACCTGTTGTCTCCTTTTTTCAAACGCAAAGATTCTTTAATTCTACCCCTGTATTTCAAAAAAGGGAAACGATTTATGATTAAATCTTTTTTATTAAATCTTTTTTCTGTAAAAAAATCTTTCCAAAAAACAGAGAATGTTAAATATTCAGAATCTTGTTCTATTCGCCTCCATAACCAAGATGAGTCAAACATAAAATAATTGATTGCAAAAATACAATGCGTAGGCTTTACTTTGGATTTTGACACTGTTCTATTGTACCAGTGATAGTAAAATTCTGGATTAGCCCCATTTAAAGCGAAGTTGTGGAATTTAATGCCTGATTTATCAAGTATAGAAGGGCGAATCGAATGAGTAGCATGTGACGCCCCAATAATGATGCCTTCATGAAAATTTTCCTTGTTCGTAATTTCAGCATATTGTTGTCTGAAGTGTTCTGGATCTGGATTGTATTTTTTTTGAAAAAGATTTATCAATGAAGTACAAAAGAATAAAATCAAAGAAAATAGAACGATATTTTTTAAAAATTTAATCATATGTAATTAGAATTGAAAATAAATAAAAACATTCTCGTCAAAATTCCCCATATAATAAATGATAAAAATTAGGATGATATAAAAACTCCATTTAACAGGCCTCTTTAAATATAAATCTATTTTAGATAAGGCAAATTGACCACCTCTACCAATCCATTCAATAACAACAAATACGAACACTAGAATAATGGTGTTTAAACTACTCGATAAACCTTGACTAATTGAAGGAAGAACAAACAAAGATTGAGAGAATATTTTCGAAATATACTGAGAAGCATGATCAATATTCTCTGCTCTAAAAAATATCCACGCAAAAACTGTCAAACTAAAAGTAAGAAACATAAAGAAGAATTCTTTGAGGCTAGGTAAAAAACTTCCTTCAGCAATGGTATTTAGGTTTTTTCTATTGTTCTTAGTTAATAAAAGTGGGAGAAAATAAATAGCATTCAAGGCACCCCATATTATAAAAGTCCAGTTAGCACCATGCCAAAATCCACTAACTATAAATATAATAAATGTATTTCTAATTTTCAGCCATGTGCTTCCTCTACTGCCTCCTAAAGGAATATAAAGATAATCTCTAAACCATGTTGAAAGCGAAATGTGCCAGCGTCTCCAAAACTCAGCAATATCTCTTGAGAAATAAGGAAAGGCAAAATTCTGCTTTAAATCAAAACCAAAGAGCCGTGAAGTTCCAATGGCAATGTCTGAATACCCTGAAAAGTCCCCATAGATTTGAAAAGTAAAAAAGATAGCGCCGAGTACTAGCGTACTTCCAGAATAGTCAGCTGAATTATCAAAAATTATATCAGCATATTTGGCACAATTATCGGCAATTACAATTTTTTTGAATAGCCCCCAAAGAATTTGACGCATACCGTCAACAGCTTTTGAGTAATTGAAACTCCGCTTTTTATAGAACTGTGGTAATAAATTTGTTGCTCTTTCAATAGGGCCAGCAACCAGTTGAGGAAAGAAGCTTACAAATGCAGAAAAAGCAATAAAGTCTTTTGTTGGTTCAAGCTTTTTTCTATAAACGTCGATAGTATAGCTTAATGTTTGAAACGTATAAAAACTTATTCCAACGGGTAAAATAATATGTAAGGAATTTGCATTTATCTCTTTCCCGAAAAAAGAGAATGCAGATATAAAATTGTCAAGGAAGAAGTTGTAATATTTAAAGAACCCTAAGAATCCAAGGTTCACTAAAATACTAACCCACAATAGTAGCTTTCTTTTTGTCTGATTTTCTTCTTTTGTAAGGATAAATCCAATCAAATAATCAACAATTGTACTAAAGAGAATTAAAGATAAAAATCGCCAATCCCACCAACCATAAAAAAAATAGCTAGCTATTACGATTAATAAATTTTGAAGTTTTAGAGATCGATTGGTTACAAACCAATAAAGCAAGAAAACGATTGGTAAAAAAATAGCAAAATCTATGGAATTAAAAAGCATTCTCTAATTATGGTGTCTATGTAAGTTTTATCTAATGACTTTTCGTTCTTTCAAGTTATAGCGGTCACCGTTTTTGAGGTGGTAAAACAACTGGTCTTTAAGGGGAAGCTTTTTTAATCGAGAACCTTCACGAGACCAAAAGGTGTCATCATAGATAATTACATAGCTTTTCCCAATTACTTTAAAGGTATCTCCTTTTACTACTATTGCTGTACTTTCGTCTATTCCAATACCTAACAATTCAGGTTTGGCTTTAAGAATTTCAAAAATATCGAACTGCCTGTTTCTGGCAATCACATGTTGATCAATAGCGATATTGGTAATAAATCCTAAACCTTCTTCATGATCGCCCATCATAATTTGATTACTCTTAGAATCTCCTCTAGCTAAATATGAACCTTGAATGGTCGCCCCAGCAGACGAACCTGCAATTACACCGCCCCTGTCTAATAATTTAAACATTTCTTGATGTGCTTTTGTATTTAAAAAACCATCGGCAATACGCCACTGTCTACCACCACTAAAAAAGATTCCAGTTGCTTCTCTTAAAGGTTTGATAAAATTTTCTTTATTGGCCTCTTTGGGGTTAGAAGTGTGCATGATGGTAATATTGGTAAAGCCAAATCGTTTAAAGGTTGCTTTTATACGAGCACTATCAATTCTATTGTCAATCACATTTGCAGTAGGAATCACAACTATTTTAGCAGAAGCTCCTCCAGATAAATTGTAGAACTCTTTGATGATGTCATCGGTCATTCTTCCACCTCCAATTACAATCAAAGAACCGTTTTCGTAGCCTTTGGTTTGTGAGTTGACAATGTCACTAATAAAAAATGAGAGACAAAAGAGTAGGAGGATGAGTGCTTTTTTCATGATTAGATAGTTCTATATGAGAGTATGTTGACCGCCAAGATAAGAAAAACACGCATTTTTACGCGTAACGGATTTCATGATTCTTTGTATTTTTAGCTAAATCTCATATATAAAGTGATCATTAAGCACAAATCAATTCATACAATAGATGATGTCATTCAAATCCTAGAGAATATTATACAGGTGTCTGAAGTGAATAGCAGTCCACTAGGTTATTTTGCGGCATTGTATCAAAAAGTAACTGTCAAGGTTAAAGAAGGAATTACAAATAATTACTTTGATAACGGACCCCGAATGGAAAAATTAGATATTGTATTCGCTTCTAGATATATTGATGCATATTATGCTTATCAGAACAATGAACCTGTAACGGCTTCATGGCAAAAGGCTTTTGATCTCTCTAAAAAGTATTGGCCTATAGTTTTGCAGCATTTACTTATAGGAATGAATGCACACATCAATCTCGATCTTGGTATTGCAGCAGCTGAAGTGATGAAAGGGAAAGATATCAATGAACTGAAGGGTGATTTTGATAAGATTAATAAAATATTATCTTCCTTGGTTCTTGAAGTTGAAGATGATTTATCAGAGATTTGGCCCACCTTAAAAAAGATCTTAAAATTGACGGGTAAAGTGGATGATTTTTTAGTGAATTTTAGTATGGAATTGGCTAGAGATGGTGCTTGGGGTTTTGCAGTAAAACTTGCTAGTACACCCGAAAATCAACAATCTGTGGTTATTGCATCAAGAGATCATAGTGTCGCTGAGGTTGTTAATCTGATTACCAATCCAGGGTGGATCGCTAACATCATTTTTAAAGTTATCAGATTAGGAGAAAGAGGTTCGGTCTCTGAGAAGATTGGAGATTTAAAAGAATAAATAAACACAAGTTCTTAAAAATCTGCAGTCACAGTAAAACTTATTTTTTCTTTTGATATTGGATGTTTAAATTCAATAAATTCTGCATGTAAATGCAATCTATCTTGTTTTTTTCCATACAAATCATCGCCAATAATTGGGGTATTTAAACCATTCTTATGAGCTGCATGAACTCTTAATTGATGTGTTCTACCTGTAATTGGAAAAAAGTGAACTCGTGTTTTATTGTCTTTTTGTTCAATAATATTCCATCTAGTTTCAGCTGGTTTTCCATTTGTGAAATCTACTAATTGTCTTGGCCTATCGTCTACATCTAAACGCAAAGGAAGAATAATTGTGCCGCTGTTTTCTGTTAAATTCCCATCTAATAAAGCAACATATCTTTTTTTAATGGTTCTTTTAATAAACTGACTTTGCAATTGTTTATTTGCTTCTTTTGTTTTTGTGAGGACTAAGATTCCGGAAGTAGACATATCTAATCGATGCACAATTAAAGGACCCGTTGCATTTGGATATTTCTTTTTAATTCTGGTATACACAGAATCTTTAATTTCTTTTCCTGGAACTGATAAAAATTCAGCAGGTTTGTTCACCACAAGAATTACATCATCTTCAAAAATAATTTCTAGTTCTTGTTTTTCTGCTAGATTTTCAATCAGTAAATTTTTATCCATTTCAATGCCTTCTAACATATGAGTTAAAATGGGCTTACATCTGCTTTGACAAGCAGGATAAAAATTTTGATGCTTTCTAATTTCCAAGTTTGGTGAAAGTCCCCACCAAAATTCAGCCATGGCAATCGGAGTTAAATCATTCTGAAAAGCATATTGCAATAATTTTGGAGCTGAACAATCTCCTGCACCAGCAGGAGGTTTTATTTTTGGATTGTTGAAAATGTCTACCAATCCTTTTTCTTCTTTTTGCTGATTCAAAAATTGATATTTTTCAAATAACCTTTTTTGAAGAATTGCAGAGGTTTCTTTTCTGCGTTTTTTTAAATCTGAAATCTTATTTTCAAAATCTGCTAATTGTAGGTTGCTTTTTTCAATCTTATGATTGTAATACTCTTGAAGTTCTTTGTAGTAAAACTGATCGTTAAAACTTTCTTGCACCAGTTTCTGAGTAAAAATTTTAAAATCTTCAGAATTCAATTTAATTTCAGCATTTCTTTTTCGGTGTCTTCGTTCTAGTTTAGAAGATTTCATTTTCTTTCTTTGAAAAGCTAAATCTTCTTTAATAGTTTTTGTAAGTTTTTGTATCGATTTTTTTAAAGATAAGTAGTCTTTTCCTTTCTTCAGGATACTAATGTCTTTACCAATTTTTTCAATTTCTTTTTCTCCTTTTATATAAAAACTACCTTCTGTTCTCATATTAAAAATTGGAGGAACAAATTTATTAGGCAAACTTTTGTCTGCTAATTTTCCAGAAAAAGCTGCTAAATATCCAATATCATTTAGTTGGTTTTTAACCACTAGAACTCCAAACATTTTTCCAATGGGTAATTTTCTGTCATTCCCTTTTAAACCAAAATTATGTTCAAAATCAGTTTGATTTTCTAAATAGGTTTGTAATTCCTTAGTGGCAATTTTTACTATGGTATGAGGTTCATAATAGAACGGAAATGTAAATTTTTCTGGAAGTGAGATTCCAGAAATATCTTCTTTAAAATGTTGGAAGTGGTTCAATAATTTTTTTGATTGTAAGAATGACAAAAATAGTTGATTTGAAATTCATAGCTTAGGAATAACCCATTAAACGACAAAAACCTTTAATGGATTAAAAAATTATGGCTAACGTGTTTTCGAGTTATTGTGGGACAGCTCCTTTTTCACATGAATCAGGCACGAGTATAAAAAGAAGGAAACAATGTCATTATTTAGGAGATAGAAAAATGAAGAGTTTATTGAGTATGGCTAGTATTTCTGTGATACAACATGATAGTGAATTACGAATATATTAACCCCAATAATTAGAAAAAGTGGGAGTAGTGTAAATGGACGGAGTAGGATTAGTAAAATAGGGAATCAAAAGCTTCGTAATTTATTATTTATGTGCAGTTTTAATGCCTGTAAATA
>Ga0209223_10001057_pt1 | contig 30739 bp, 28 predicted proteins | sample COG_06_FD_184750 | JGI IMG/M metagenome (GOLD analysis project Ga0209223, IMG submission 184750) | Pelagic Microbial community sample from North Sea - COGITO 998_met_06 (SPAdes) (version 2) | ecosystem: Environmental > Aquatic > Marine > Neritic zone/Coastal water | place: Helgoland, sampling...
AAGAAATTAAAAATATCAAAAAGGCATGTTGCCAAATCGCTCTCCTGGAGGTTCATTGGTAGTATTGATACCTTACTATTTGCCTGGCTTGTTACAGGAAATTTTAGTGCTGGGCTTAATGTATCACTAGTAACAACCATCACAAAACTTGTTTGGTATTATATTCATGAACAGTTTTGGTTTAAATCTAGTATGGCAGACTCTAACAAAAGGCATATTTTTAAAACCTTTACATGGCGCTTTGTTGGTACCATAGATACTGTTCTTTTCGGTTGGATACTAACGGGCAACCCACTAATTGGCCTTAAAATTGGACTTTTTGAAACAGTTTCAAAAATGCTATTGTATTTTTGGCATGAAAAATTATGGTATAAAATTAATTTTGGTTTGGATAAAAGAATCAAAGCTAGAAGATTAAATAAACTTAAATCACAAAGAACAATTAAGTAATCATGAGTTTACACACTGTAAAGCACGACTATAAAACTACCAAAACCCAGCGTGAGAACTTACACGGGCACAAATCCTATTTGCTATGGTTTACAGGTCTCTCTGGCTCTGGCAAATCTACCCTGGCCAATTTGGTAGAAATGGAGTTGCATAAAAAAGGACTATCTACCTATATCCTAGATGGAGACAACATTCGCCAAGGCATAAATAAAGACTTAAGCTTTGCGCCCCAGGACCGCACAGAGAATATACGCCGCATTTCAGAGATTAGTAATCTTATGCTAGATGCAGGAGTTGTAACTCTGGCCGCTTTTGTATCACCCTATATAAAAGATAGAGAAGCTGTAAAACAAATTGTAGGCCAAGATAATTTTATAGAAATATATGTAAACACCTCTCTTGCAGAGTGCGAACGGCGTGACGTAAAAGGGCTTTATAAAAAAGCAAGAGCTGGAGAAATTAAAAATATGACGGGTATTTCTGCGCCTTACCAGGCGCCAATACATCCAGATCTAGAAGTTGTTACTGATGGGCAACCTATTGAAAAAAGCGTAAAAACCATCCTAGAATTTATAAATAAAAAGTTAAAACCAAGCACATGAGTAATTATGTAATGAATCATTTAAAAGAATTAGAATCTGAGGCTATTTTTGTAATACGCGAAATAGCAGCGCAATTTGAAAACCCAGTGCTTTTATTCTCTGGAGGGAAAGACTCTATACTATTAACTCATTTGGCTAAAAAAGCATTTTATCCTGCAAAAATACCTTTCCCGCTCATACATATAGATACAGGGCATAATTTCCCTGAAACCATTGCATTTAGAGACATGCTAGTTAAAAAGCTAGGGGTACAACTTATTGTAGGATCTGTACAGCAGGCTATAGACACAGGCCGCGTCAAAGAAGAAACGGGAGCAGACGCATCACGTAATGCATTACAAATTGTCTCTCTGCTAGATACCCTGGAAGCTCATAAAGTAGATGCTGCTATGGGTGGGGCAAGAAGAGATGAAGAAAAGGCAAGAGCCAAGGAGCGTTTTTTCTCCCACCGTGATGAGTTTGGGCAGTGGGATCCTAAAAATCAACGCCCAGAATTGTGGAACCTTTTTAACGGTCGTAAAAATTATGGAGAGCACTTTAGAGTATTCCCTATTTCAAACTGGACAGAGATGGACGTTTGGGAATATATTAAACTAGAAAATATAGACTTGCCTTCTCTCTATTTTTCTCACCAGCGAGATTGTGTAGTAAGAGATGGTGTTATTTTGGCAAACTCTGAGTTTATTAAATTAAAACCAGGGGAGCAGGTGGTAAACATGACCATCCGCTACCGCACCTGCGGAGATATGCCTATAACGGGCGCCGTAGAATCCCAGGCAGATGATTTAACCAAGATTATTGAGGAAATTGCAACTACAAGAACCACCGAGCGCGGCGGCCGCGCAGATGATAAACGTGCTGAAACTGCCATGGAAGATCGTAAAAAACAAGGTTATTTTTAGAAAACAGAAAATAGAAAACATGGAATATCAAGATATAGAATTATTACGTTTTACTACCGCTGGGAGTGTGGATGATGGCAAAAGCACACTCATTGGAAGGCTGTTGTATGACAGTAAATCAATTTTCCAAGACCAGTTAGACGCCGTTGAGGAGTCTAGTAAAAACAAAGGCTTTGATTATGTAGATTTATCGTTACTTACAGACGGCTTAAAATCTGAAAGAGAGCAAGGGATTACCATTGATGTAGCCCACCGTTACTTCGCTACGCCAAAACGTAAATTTATTGTGGCGGACACCCCTGGGCATATTCAATATACCAGAAATATGGTAACAGGTGCCTCTACGGCCAATCTTGCTATTATTCTAATAGATGCCCGTAAAGGGATGCTAGAGCAAACGCACAGACATTCATTTATTGCGTCATTATTGCGCATTCCACACGCGATTGTTTGTGTTAATAAAATGGATTTGGTGGATTACAGTGAAGAGGTGTACAACAAAATTGTTGCAGACTTTAAAGCTTTTGCAACTAAATTAGATATTAGCGACATCCAATTTATTCCAATTTCAGCGCTTGTAGGGGATAATGTAGTTAACAAATCTGAAAATATGGATTGGTACCAGGGCAGCACCATGATGTACCATTTAGAGACGGTGCACATCTCTAGTGATTACAACCACATAGATTGCCGTTTTCCTATACAATCCGTGATACGCCCTCATACCTTAGAGAATCAAGATTTTAGAGGCTTTGCAGGCCGTATAGACGGGGGTGTTTTTAAGCCTGGTGACAAAGTGAAAACTTTGCCGTCAGGATTTGTATCTACCATTAAAACCATAGAGCTTAATGGAGAACAAATTGCAGAAGCATTTGCCCCTATGTCTGTAACCATGACCCTCCAAGATGAGATAGACACTAGCCGCGGAGACATGATTGTACGCGAGAATAACGTCCCAGAAGTAGGTCAAGACTTAGAAGTACTAGTTACCTGGATGAGTAGTAACCCTTTAAGGCTGCGCACCAAGGTGGTCGTAAAACACACCACCAACCAGTGTATGGGGATGGTAAAAGAGTTAAAGTACAAGGTAGATATCAATACCTTGCACCGTATAGAGGGCATTGACCAAATAGCCATGAATGATATTGGCCGTATCTCTTTGCGCACCTCAAAACCGCTTTTTTATGACGCCTACAAAAAAAATCGCCAAACAGGGAGCCTTATTATTATTGATGAACAAACCAATGAAACCATTGGAGCGGGGATGATTATTTAGGGGGTGAAGCAGGGAAACGGTGATGCAGCGGAACAGTGAAGTAGTGATTTGGTTATAGAGTGAAACAGTTAAGGATTAGTAATGACACATAAAGCTTTAGATGTTTATAAATTAAGTTTAGACCTGGTGGAAGACATATATAAGCTTACAAAAAGTTTTCCTGCCTCCGAGAATTTTGGTTTAACCTCTCAACTAAGGCGTGCAGCAGTTTCTCTGCCATCAAACATAGCAGAAGGGGCAAGCAGAGCCTCTACTAAAGATTTTATTAGATTCTTAAACATAAGTGCTGGATCTTTAGCCGAAATAGAAACACAATTAGTCATCGCAGAGCGAATAGGCTATATTGTTTTTAACGATGAATTAAAAAATAACATTACTACAATCAGAAAAATGATATACAGATTAAAACAATCGTTAAACAAAAAAGTGAAACAGTGAAGCAGTGAGATAGTGAGATAGTAAAACAGTGAAACAGTAAAGTAGTGAAACAATAAAGATATAATAACCGAATAACCGAATTACCAAAACCCCGAATCACAGCATCACCGAAAAAAGTGAAACAGTGAAGCAGTGAGATATTGAGATAGTGAAACAGTGAGACAGTTAAGTAGTAAAGCAGTAAAATAGTGAAGATATAATAACCGAATAACCGAATCACCAAAAAAAAGTGAAACAGTGAATTAGTGAAATAGTAAAGATATAATCACCGAATCACCGAATCACCACATCACCGAATCACCGAATCACCAAAAAAAGTGAAACAGTGAAACAGTGAGATAGTGAAACAGTGAGGCATTGAAGTAGTAAAACAGTGAGGTAGTGAAGTAGTAAAACAGTGGAACAGTAAAGCAGTGAAACAGTGAAGACAATATTACCGAATCACAGCAACACCGTATCACCAATACACCGAATCACCGCATCACCAAGACACCGAATGACCACATTACCGAATCACAGTATGACCGCATCACCGCATCACCTTATCACCGCCATCACCGCAGCCCTGCAGGCCGGTAAAGCCATTCTAGAAATCTACCACTCAGGAGCCTTTGATATAGAAATTAAAGGAGATAATTCTCCTTTAACTAAGGCAGATACAGCTTCTCACAATGTGATTATGTCTTACTTAGAGTCTACAGGTATTCCTGTACTCTCTGAAGAAGGCAGAGACATCCCATACCAAGAGCGTAAAGACTGGAAGCAGCTCTGGATTGTAGACCCTATAGACGGCACCAAAGAATTCATAAAGCGCAATGGAGAGTTTACAGTGAATATCGCTCTTGTAGAAAATCAAAAACCAATCATTGGCGTTATTTTTGTACCAGTGACTGGAGAGCTGTATTTTTCTAGCAAAGAAATGGGAGCTTTTAAAGTAGTGGTAAACCTTGAAGATTATGATATTAAAGTTTTACTTTCAAAGAACAATAAATTACCTTTACAAAGAGAAGATAAAACCTTTACTATTGTGGCTAGTAGATCTCATATGTCTGCAGAGACACAAGAGTATGTACAGCAAATGCGTGATATCCATGGCGAGGTGAAATTAATCTCAAAAGGAAGCTCTTTAAAACTGTGTATGGTGGCAGAGGGCACTGCCAATTGTTACCCTCGTTTTGCGCCCACCATGGAGTGGGATACTGCCGCAGGACAGGCCATTTGTGAGCATGCAGGGGTTGAGGTGCTAGATTGGGAAACCAAAAAAAACATGTTGTATAATAGAGAAGAGTTGTTGAATAATTGGTTTTTAGTACAATCATAAGCAGCGATCTAAAAATAACCAAATAATAAGCGACTACCGGTGGTAGTCGAGAAAAAATCAAGTTAACAATTAACAATATGAACCTAGATAAAGTAAAAATTGCAGTGATTGGTCAAGGGTATGTCGGTCTTCCACTAGCTATCGAATTCGGGAAAAAATATCCAACAATTGGTTTTGATATTAATATTGGTAGAATTGATGAATTAAAAAAGGGAGTGGATCATACCAATGAAGCTACGCCAGAGCAATTAACAAGTGCTTCTGAGTTATCTTTTAGTGCTAATATAAACGATATCAAAGAGTGTAATGTCTACATAGTAACCGTTCCAACTCCTATTGACGAATTTAAAACACCAGATCTAAATCCCTTAAGAAACGCCTCCAAAATGCTTGGAGAGATTCTTAAAAAAGGAGATACTGTAATTTATGAGAGCACTGTTTATCCTGGATGTACCCAGGAGGTGTGTGTTCCTTTATTAGAGAAATCGAGTGGATTAATTTTTAATACGAATTTTTACTGCGGTTATTCTCCAGAGAGAATTGTACCAGGAGATAAGGTAAATATCTTAACCACAATAATGAAAGTTACCTCAGGATCAACCCCAGAGATTGCTAATTTTGTAGATGATTTATATGCTTCAATTATTACCGCAGGTACTTTCAAGGCGGCAAGTATGAAAGTAGCAGAAGCCAGTAAGGCTATTGAGAATGCGCAGCGTGATGTTAATATATCATTTGTAAACGAACTCGCTTTAATTTTTGATCGTGTAGGTATAGATACCCAAGACGTACTGGATGCTGCGGGGACCAAATGGAATTTCTTAAAATATAAACCAGGACTTGTTGGAGGGCACTGTATAAGTGTAGACCCTTATTATTTAGCATATAAAGCAGAAAACCTAGGCTATCACCCAGAGGTTATTCTAAGTGGTAGGCGTGTTAATGACAACATGAGCACCTTTGTTGCAAACAAAATGATTAAAATGCTTATAAGAGCAGGTAAACAAATAATGGGTTCTAAAATTTTAATATTGGGTGTTACTTTTAAAGAGAATTGTCCAGATATACGCAACTCAAAAGTTTTTGATGTTTACAATGAATTAAAAGAATTTGGCCTGGAAGTTGATGCTTATGACTATGAAGCTGATCGGACAGAGGTAAAAGATGAGTATGGCATTAATCTCATCGATGAAATTAAAGAAAAGTACGATGGAATTCTACTGGCTGTTGCTCATAATAAATTTTCAGAGATAGACATCATATCTTTAAAAAAAGATCAAGAAAGTATTGTGTTTGATTTAAAAGGTTTTCTTCCAAGAAGCCTAGTAAATTCAAGATTATAATTAATTTTAAATAGAAATATATTGAATAAAAAAATACTAATAATTTTTGGAACACGCCCTGAAGCTATAAAAATGGCTCCTCTGGTTAAAGAATTTCAAAAGCATCCAGACGTTTTTGAAACAAAAGTGTGTGTTACAGCTCAGCACAGAGAAATGCTAGATCAGGTATTAGATTTTTTTAATATCAAACCTGATTATGATCTAGATTTAATGAAACCAGGTCAAAATTTGTATGGTCTTACCGCAGACATCATAACAAATTTAAAACCTGTTCTTGAGGGTTTTAAGCCAGATTATGTTTTTGTTCATGGAGATACCACAACTACCATGGCAGGATCTATAGCCTCTTTTTATAGCGGAGCTAAGGTTTGTCATGTAGAGGCAGGACTAAGAACTCATAATAAATTATCGCCTTTTCCAGAAGAAATTAATAGACAAATAACGGGCAGAGTTTGTGATTATCATTTTGCACCTACTACTACTTCTAAAGAAAACTTAATTAAAGAGAATATCCAAGAAGATACTATATTAGTTACTGGAAATACTGTTATTGACGCCCTTTTGGATAGTGTAGAAAGGGTTAACCAAGAACCAAGTGTGCTGATAAAACAATTGTCAACTACTTTAGGTGACAAAGAATTAATTTTAGTTACTGGACACCGAAGAGAAAATCACGGTGAAGGCTTTGTTAGAATATGTGAAGCCTTAAAAGAGATTGCTTTAGATGATACAAATAGATTAATTGTGTATCCAGTTCATCTAAACCCAAAAGTACAAGAACCAGTAAAACGCATTTTAACAGATGTATCAAATGTGTTGCTTATAGATCCACTAGCATATCAAGATTTTATTTGGATGATGAACCGTGCCAAAATAATTATCACAGATAGTGGCGGGGTACAGGAAGAAGCTCCTAGTCTAGGTAAACCTGTTTTAGTAATGCGAGATACTACTGAAAGGCCAGAGGCTGTAGATGCCGGGACTGTAATTTTAGTTGGCACAAATAAAGACTTAATAGTAACTGAGGCACTAGATTTATTAAATAATGCAACTAGGTTTCAGCAAATGAGTCTTCTACATAATCCTTATGGAGATGGTAAAGCGTGTGAGCGTATTGTCGATTTTATAAGAAATCTTAAATAAATTTAAAATAGTTATAATTTTATATTAAAATAATGAAAAGTCCAGAAGTAGTAATGATTGGGTTAGGATACATAGGGCTACCAACTGCAGCACTTATAGCATCTAATAATGTTAAAGTACACGGTGTAGACATTAACCCTAAGGTGGTAGAAACAATTAATAGAGGAGAAATTCATTTCGTTGAGCCAGATCTAGATATAGCAGTTGCCTCTGCTGTTAAAAATGGCTATTTTAAAGCTGCTACAACACCTGTTGAGGCCAACATCTATATTATTGTTGTACCCACCCCTTTTAAGGGTAAGAACGAGCCAGATATTTCTTTTGTTGAGGCAGCTACAAAGGCCGTTATGCCTTTGTTAAAAGATGGAGATTTATACATTATTGAGTCTACCTCTCCAATAGGTACTACAGAAAAAATGATGGATCTTATCTATAGCTCACGTCCAGAACTAACAAATAAAATTCATATGGCTTATTGCCCAGAACGCGTATTACCAGGAAACGTAATGCATGAACTTGTGTATAACGACCGAGTAATTGGTGGAGTGAACGAGGCTTCTACCCAAAAAGCAATTGCATTCTATGACAAATACGTAAAAGGGGAGTTGCATGCTACCAATGCCAAAACTGCAGAGATGTGTAAGCTGGTAGAAAACTCATCTAGAGATGTACAGATTGCCTTTGCAAATGAGTTATCACTCATTTGCGACAAAGCAGGTATAAATGTATGGGAGCTTATTAACCTTGCAAACAAACACCCAAGAGTAAACATCTTACAGCCAGGATGTGGGGTTGGAGGCCATTGTATTGCTGTAGATCCTTACTTTATCGTCTCAGACTACCCAATGGAGTCTAAAATAATAGGTACAGCTAGAGAGGTTAATAATTATAAATCGTTTTGGTGTGCAGAAAAAATACAAACTGAGAAACTTAAGTTTGAACTTGAGCATGGCAAGAAACCAAAAGTGGCTCTCATGGGTCTGGCCTTTAAACCAAATATTGACGATTTGCGTGAATCTCCAGCCAAATATATTGCACAAAAAGTATTACAAAACGATAGTAATGGAGCTTACTTCATTGTAGAGCCTAATATTAAAGACCATAATGTATTTAAACTCACCAATTATAAAACTGCTGCAGTACAAGCAGATATTATAGTTTTTTTAGTAGCACATATTGAATTTAAAAATTTAGATTACACTTCAGAGAAAGTAGTGTTAGATTTTTGTGGGGTATTAAATTAGATTAATTATGAATTATCAAATTATTATACCTGCTAGAGGTGGTTCTAAAAGATTTCCTGGTAAAAATATAGCATTATTAGATAATAAACCACTAATTCAGCATACAATAGAATACGCTTTAATAAATGGCTATCAAAATCAAATATGGGTTAATACAGACGATAATTTAATAGCTGATATTTCTAAAAAAGAAGGTGTATATATAACGATTAGACCAGACGAATTAGGAGGGGACTTTGTCCCGACTATAGATGTTTTAAAACATCAATTAGCATTTTTCAGAGAAAACAACATTCCTTGTGATGCTATAATTCTTCTTCAAGCGACAAACCCATTACGGCCGATAAATTTGTTAAAAGAGGCAGTTTTAATATATGAAAGTTGTAGCAGAGAAAGTTTAGGAACGTTTAGTAAATTAAATAAAAAATTCGGAGCAATCAAAGACGGTTTGTTTATACCTGAAAATTATATACCAGGACAAAGATCACAAGATTTAGAAAAGCTGTTTTTTGAAAATGGATTACTTTACATTACTTCTGCGAACTCTATTTTAAAAGGGAATATAATTACTGATGATGTTTATCCAATGGTAATAGACGATTTTGAGACGAATATCGATATTGATGAACCAAGTGATATGATTTTAGCTGAATTTATTATAAATAAAAATGGAAAATAAAAATGGAAAATAAAAATCCCTATATAGAAATCTCAAACAGAAAAATCGGAATTGATTATCCTCCTCTTGTAGTTGCGGAGATAGGCATAAATCATGAGGGTTCGCTAGATATTGCTAAGGAAATGGTTGATGCAGCTCATAGAGCAGGAGTAGAAGTGGTTAAGCATCAAACACATATTGTTGAAGATGAAATGAGTTCTGCGGCTAAAAATGTTATACCTGGTAATGCAGATGTTTCAATTTATGAAATAATGGAACGATGTTCATTAAATGAAAGCGATGAAATCGAGTTAAAAAAATATGTGGAGGAGAAAGGGATGATTTTTATTTCAACTCCCTTTTCTAGAGCTGCAGCTGAGAGGTTGGAGAGAATGAATGTTTCTGCATATAAAATAGGATCTGGCGAGTGTAACAATTACCCTTTATTAGAACATATAGCTAAATTTGGTAAACCTGTTATTTTGAGTACAGGTATGAATACTATTGAAAGTGTTAGCAAAGCAGTTATTATTTTTGAAAAATATAATACACCGCTAGCATTACTTCATACAACAAACCTCTATCCAACTCCTTCAAATTTAGTAAGATTAGGAGCGATGACAGAACTTAGCAATGCCTTTCCTGACAAGGTGTTTGGTTTAAGTGACCATACAATAAATAACAACGCATGTCTAGCAGCAGTTGCTTTAGGTGCATCTATTTTAGAGCGGCATTTTACAGATTCAATGGATAGAACTGGGCCAGACATTGTTAATTCAATGGATCCTAAAGCTACGAATGAGTTGATTAAAGGTTCTATTGAAATTGCTAAAATGAGAGGAGGGAAAAAGGAGGCAGCTGCTGAAGAAAAGATAACAATTGATTTCGCTTTTTCAACAGTAGTTACAATTAAAGATATCAAGAAAGGTGAGAAGTTTACTAAAGATAATTTATGGGTTAAAAGACCAGGAACAGGTGAAATATTAGCTGAAGAATACAAAAGTATTATTGGAAAAATTGCAGCTAAAGACTTGATTAGTGATATCCATCTAAAAAGGAATGAAATAATATAATATAATAAATATGTCATGAGGAAAATAAGTATAATTACAGAAAGAAGAGCTGATTATTCAAGGTTTTTACCAATTATTAAGGAAATCGAGAAACATAATGATTTAGATTATTCTTTGATTGTTACAGGAAACCATTTAATGGAAAATCATGGATTGACAATTAATGAAATTAAAAAAGATAATATTAAAATTGATTATACTTTTAAAATGTTCATCGACGACGATGATTCAGGTGCAGGAATGTCAAAAGCTTTAGGTATAGCAATAAATAAGTTACCAGATATTTTAAATGATCAAAAACCTGATCTGATTTTATCTGGGTTTGATATAGCAGCTAATTTAGCAATTACAATAGTAGGAGCTCATATGAATATACCTGTATTTCATATACAAGGAGGTGAAGTAACTGGTACTATTGATGAATCAATTAGGCATGCAATGTCAAAATTCGCACATTATCATTTTGCTGCTAATGAAGATGCATGCCAAAGATTAATTAAACTAGGAGAAATACCTGAACATGTTTTTGACGTAGGCTGTCCCTCAATTGATGCTTTATTAAACGTTAAAGACGACAGCACTGTGTTAGAGAGATATAACTTAACAACTCCATTTTTCCTTGTACTTCAGCACCCAGTTACAACTGAATTTGGGGAATCTGAAAGCCAAATTATAGAGACTTTGAAAGCGATTAATGAATTTGATAATTATGATTCATTATTTATACTTCCAAATAATGATGCAGGTCACGAAAAAATTATAGATAAAGTTAAAGCAAGTGAAAGAAAATATGTGGATGCACTTGGAATTGCAGATTATGTTAATCTTCTTAAAATATCTAGTGGCTTGATTGGTAATTCGAGTAGTGGTATTCATGAGACTCCAACATTTAATATACCGACCATTAATATAGGTTCTAGGCAGAGTGGAAGATTAAGATCTAATAATGTATTTGATGCAAATTACAATAAAGATGAAATAATTAAAGCCATAAACTCAGCAATAAATTGGCAAGGTAGCATCGCGGATAAAGTTTATGGAAAAGGTAATTCGTCTTCTCAAATTGTAAAACATATTAAAGAATTAGATATTTCAAGTAAGATTATACAAAAACAAATAACATACTAATGAAAAATAAAGTTTTTATTACTGGTGCTTCAGGAACTGTTGGAAAGGCGTTTATAAAAGAATATTATAACTTATATGATATATACAGTTATAGCAGAAATGAGAAAAGTCAGGTTGCTCTTAAAAGAGAATTTCCTAATGTTGAAATAATTATAGGTTCTATTGAAGATATCCATACGTTAGACTGTGCTATTGCAAATTTAGACATAGATATAATGATTCATGCAGCAGCATTGAAGCATGTAGATACTGCAGAAAAGCAACCTTCGCAAGCAATTAAGATAAATTTATTAGGAACTTTAAATGTTTTAGAGATTTGTCAAAAATATAACATTAAAAAAGTTATCGGTATATCTACTGACAAAGCTTGTAGTCCTGATAATGTATATGGGATGTCAAAGTATTTAATGGAAAAGTTATTCGAAGAATACCGTAGTCCTAATTTAAATACGGTGTGCTGTAGGTTTGGTAATGTTGCATGGAGTAATGGAAGTGTTTTACCGTTTTGGTTAAATGTTAAAGAATCAAATAAACCACTACCTATAACAGATATTAATATGACACGTTTGATCTTTACCTCCAAAGAGGCAGCTAGGCTAATTAATAAATCAATAACACTTGCTGATGATTTAGATTCTTTTTTTATTCTTTCAAAAAAGATGAAAGCTTGTAAAATGATAGATCTAGCTCGTCTTATAAGTGATGAAACTACAATTATAGGACTTAGACCTGGAGAAATATTATCGGAAGATTTAATTTCGGGTAAAGAAGTTAAATATGCTTATCAGTTAAGTGATGATAAAGCTGAATATATTGTCATTATTAAAAATAATGAAAGTAATTTATTGGGAGAGAAATTAACGAATCCAGTTAATAGTATTACTGCTGAGGAAATGAATAAAGAGGAAATGATTACATTACTTAAAGATGTTAAGAATCATTTAGATTATAATAGTACGGTAAAATTTAATTATTAGATAATTTTTGTATAAAAATCAAAAAAATAAGTAAAGTCGCTTTTATAAAAGGTATAACTGGCCAAGACGGAGCATATTTACCTGAGTTTCTATTGAAAAAAGATTATGTTGTTCATGGTTTAAAAAGAAGAAGTTCCCTTTTCAATACTGAGCGTATTGATCACTTATATTAAGATTCTCATGATCCAAATCCAAAATTAGTTTTACATTTTGGTGAGATTACATATAGTACAAATCTAATCAGATTAATTCAAGAAATACAACCTGATGAAATATATAATTTAGTAGCTATGTCTCAGGTTAGAGTTTCATTTGAAATTCCTGAATATGTTGCTGATGCCGATGGTATTAGCACTCTTAGGTTGTTAGAACCAATTAAAGCTTATGGTCAGGGAAAAAGTGATAAACTTTTTTTGGAGGTATGATCTTCAGAAAAACGAGAAAGCAAAAACTTTTTAATGATCTGAAATGATAAAGAAAGAAAAAATGATTAAAAAGACAATAGGAGTATGGTGTGAGCATAACTTTCAGGTTTATTCAGCCTTACCAATAATAAATAAATATAGTGTAAATAATTCTGTCATAGTTTTTACAAATAAAGAGAATGTGAAAGTTATTAATGAATTAGTAAACAATCCAAATATTCGAGTTAAGTGCATTCATGATTTCACATATAGACCAGCAATTTTATTTAAAAAGATATTTGAAATATTATTTGTTTCAGAAAACTTTTCATTTGTTTATAAACATGAATTTGTAAAAAAAGATTCTTTAAAACTACGAGCTTTAAGAAAAATATTTTTTTTAAAATTACCAAACGATAAAGTAAATAAATCATTTCTTAAATTAAATAATATGTTTTTTAAGAATAAATCAATAGACAAATATTTTGATTTAAATTTAATGATTACTTTCACTAAAGTGTATTATGCACATTTAATACCTTCTAAAGATAAAGTTCCACACATTAATATTATGGAAAGTTGGGATCATCCAATGAAGTTTCCTTATTATTTGTTCCCTAATTATAGTTTAACATGGAATAAAGATTTAGCAAAAGATACAAAAAGAGTACAACATTTGCTTAAGGTAAAACAAATAACACCATTAAAGTTTAAATATCTGTATGAATGTAATAATATTGATATTGATAAATTATTAAACGATATTAAGAATACTACTTATTATGAAGAAATAATGAATCTTCAAAATAAAAAAGTAATATTATATCCTACAACAACTTCTTCTTCTGGAATAATGCATCAAGGAGAAATGAAGCTAATTAAAGAATTATGTGAAGTTTTTGAGGGAACCCTGTACTACTTATATATTAAGCCAAAACCAAATGCTCCAAATGGAGATTATGATATTTTTAAATCTTATAAGAATGTAATAATTGGGATATATGCTGATAGTGCATTGGGTTCAGATATATTGGATTCCAATTATAATATATTTAGATATCTACTTTTAAAATATTCAAATATTGTTATAAATGCGGGGACTACTTTTGCCTTAGAAGCAGCTATTGTAGATAAAAATATTATTCAATTAAACTTGGAAGAGGGTAACTATTTTGGATTTGCTAAATGGTGTAAAACATATCATTTGAGTAAATACGTTTTATCACTAAATGGTGTATTTCAATTTAAGGGTAATAACAAAACTCAACTTTTAAAACAAGTTGAAGAACCAAATCCAATTTTTTGCAAAGAATTGAAAAAATGGATAACTGAATGGTAATTAAAAGTGATAAAAAGTTGGATGAACAAATTAATTCTAAATTTTCAGCAATAGTTTAGTTAATGAGTTTTTTATATAAAATATTATTTAATAAGGAATTTAAATTATATGAATTACTTAAGTTGAAGAAAACTTTAGAAAAGTTATTTTTAAATAGTGAGTTAAAAATCAATAATAAAAAACTGAAATTTAAAATTCGATTTTTTTTTATTACTCAAAATATATCAACCTTATTTAAAAGTAATGTTTTAGACTTAATACAAGAAATTGAAATAATTCTTGATAAAAAATATTCTAATTTTAAACAAGAAGGTGAGAGCTTTATAATAAATGATTTTTCATTTATTGGATTGGATAAAACCTCAGCATTTTTTGAAAGATTAATTTTTTATAATTCACTTTTAGAAAAATATAATGCAAGCTTAATAGTTCAGGGGAGTTATGCTGATGGGACATATATAAGTTATTCTGATATCGATTTAGTTATAATTGGAAATTTATCTATTAATATTATTGAGATAAAAAATGCAATTCAAAAAGATATTTTAAAATTTGATCCCCTACAACATCATGGCGTCTTCTTTATAAATAAGAAAAGTTTTTCTAACTATTGGCAGATGGATTTACCCATACTTACATTAAAAAAATCAATTGTATTATCCAAAGTACCTTTAAAAATAAATATTCCATTTTATTTTTCTGAAAAATACAGTTCTTTTTATTGGTTATCAAATTTTATTAATGGTTATCCAACTTTGCCTATCAGGTTAAGTAGTGGTGTTTTTTTTGCTAAATATTTTCTTTCACAGTTGATGCTAGTTCCAGCTTTATTATTAGCTTTAAAAGGCAGCTATGTTTATAAACAAGATTCATTTCCTTTGGTAAAAAAATATTATAGTTTAGAAGCTTGGAAATGTATAAAAATTGCTAGTTTATTAAGAGAAAAGTGGAATCAACAAAATATAGATTCAAGATATATTTCTAATAGAGAAGATTTGGAAAAGAAAAAGGTTGATGAATATAATATTTTATCTGAAGTTGTAGATTTTGATGAACAGAAATTAAATGAATTTAGTAGTTCTTATAGTCTATTTGTAATAGAATCTAACCAATTATTAACTGTTATTAAAAATGATATTTAAAAATTTATACGGAACTATAAATTCAGTTTCTTTGTCAATATATGAAGAACTAATTTCAACATATGTTGAAGCTATTAAAAATGTTGATGGAGTAAAGTCCATTATTCAAATAGGCAGCTTTACAACCCCAGGATTAAGTGATATTGATATTATAGTAATTGTAGAAGATGAAAATCCACCTAAATGGGAAGATATAAGTTTAATGAAAATTTTGAAAGGAAAAGAAGGATTTGAAGTTATAGCACATGATGTTTTTGTATATCCTTTTTCTCTTTCAAAATATATTGAGGGACTATTTTATTTGGATAGAAAAAAAGTTCTTTTTGGAGGTGATATTGGAGGAGTTCTATCCATTAAAAAAATAGATGGGTTAAAATTAATTTTATCATTTGAGTATACAATACATAGGTTAGAAACTTTATTAATTCTAGTTTCATTAAAAAGAACAAATATACGAGATGTTTTGCTGTTTATTAGTACTTTAAGACATACTTATAAATTATTGAGTGATTTTGACATTATTACAAAAGAAGAATGTGAAAATAGAGTCTCTAAGATAGAACTGTTAAGAAATTCTTCTATAAATAATTCTTCTGAAACTTTTATTTCAGAATTGAACAATTGGATTATTCCTAGTTTTGAAGCAATTTTTAATAGTGCTTTATTATTAAGTGAAAAACTAAATTATGATAACTCTGAAAATAAAAAAACATGGGTATTAAATTATAAGAAGTTAATTTTTGATTTTAATGACTCAAAGATGGCAACGAAATTTTTTAAAAAAACGGAGTTTTTAAACAAACTATTTTCTGGTAAAGTCTTAATTGAACCTATGCCTAGCACTTTACATCAACATATTGAAAATTACAAAAAATCTAATTATTTTGGTGTTAATAAAATTGACACTTTAGAATTAAATATAATGAGATATAATTTAGCGATAGAGCATACAAATTTTATTAATTTAAATAAATACCCAATTGCAAAAAGTTACATTATTATTGATGAAAAGGTTCCTAAAACTCAAGATTTAATGAAGCGATATTTTTTAAAAGTCTTATCATTTTTTTATTTAAAATAAATGAAAATTCTTTTAAAACTTTTTTCATTAAAATTACTAACTTCCCTGTTGGGCCTGGGGTATTCTATTCTTCAAGTTCGATATTTTGGGGCATCAAGAACTATTGAGATTTTTTTTGCTGCTCAAAGTTTAATTTATTTGGTAACTTCTATAACCCAAAGTGGTCAACTAGCAGAAATATTTTTACCAGAGTATCATAAATTAAATGCGATTAAAAGCGGCTTAGGGTTTAAAGCATTAAATATTGTAATAAACAGAATGGTTTTATGGGGAAGCTTAATCATAGTTATTGTTTTTATTTTCACCCCTTTCTTTATCAATTTATTAGTGCCAGGTTTCTCTTATGAAGATAAGGTGGAAGCTACTTTAATGTTTAGACTTTTATTACCTTATTTATTTTTACAAATAAATAATTCATTTTTTATAACCGTATTAAATGCAGAGGAAAAGTACGGTAGAGCTGAGTTATTAGGAGTTATGAATACCTTTGTAAATATTTTATGTTTAGTTGTTTTGTATTCATATATTGGCGTTTGGGCATTGGTTATTTCATTATTGTTAGGAAAGTTTATTACATTCATTTTTTACACCATACAGTTGTATAAAATAGGATTTAGATATAGTTTTTTACTGTCCATACCAGAATTTAATCACACATCTTTTTTTAAAACCATGCAGAGTACTTTCATGTATGTTGGGGCAACCCAAATTTATAGTATCGTTTTAACGGCAAGTATTTCATTTTTACCAGAGGGTACTTATGCTATATTTAAATATGTTCAAATTCTGGCAAAGAAAATAAAAGGATTATTTATTCAACCTTTTTTAACCATATTCTTCACTCAATATTCTAAATTATTGCAAAAATATAAGAAAGTTGTTTATGAATTTAAGAAAAATATGGGGAGTATTGTTAGTGTGAATACTGTAATTATTATTGGTACTGTATTGTTGGGCGATTATATAATAGAGTTAATTTGGGGCAGTAAAAAGTTTGATACTGAAAATATAAAGTTGGCATATGTATTTTTATTATATAACGTTATATCTATTTTAATAAGTAGTATCGGCAGTGTATATAGAAAAATGTCTGTAGCGCAAGGAAAAGGAAAGAGATTGTATTCGTTTTGGGTAATAGCGCAGTTATTGTCGGCATTATTCACTTATGTATTAATAAGTAATTTTAAAACTAATGGATTGTTTTTTATTATACCTTTAAATGCATTATTAATGGGAATAACGAGTTATCTAATCTACAAAAAAACTAAAAGTTCAATTTCTTATGATTATATAAATTGGAATAATATTATTGGATTAATTCTTATTATTTTAGCCGTTGTGATAAAATACATTTCTCTAAATTTAAGTATAATTGAAAGCAAGGTTAGTCTCATAACAATTTTAATTTTTGTTACATTACTTTTATCATTATATCCTATATTTTCGATCTATAAATTATTTAAGAATGAGAAAGTTATTAACTAAAGTTTATTCAATTTATATTGCACTAATGGATTATCTAATTAGAGATTTGTTCATGAATGTACCATTTCACTTTTTTAGAAGAAGTATCATTAAAATAAGATTCAATAGTGTTGGGAAAAATACTAATTTTTTAATGGGAATAGAATTTAGAAAACCTAAAAACATTACCATTGGAAAAAATACTGTAGTTAATAAAAAAGTGTTGTTAGACGGAAGAGGTGGAAATCTAATAATTGGAAACAATGTTGATATTGCACAAGAAACTAATATTTGGACACTAGAGCATGATGTTCATGATGATTATCATAAGGACACAGGTGGTGACGTTATTATTGAGGATTATGTTTGGATAGCTTCACGTTGCACCATACTACCTGGTGTTAAAATAGGTAAAGGTGCGGTTGTTGCGTCCAATAGTGTGGTAACTAAAGATGTGCCACAAATGGCAATAGTAGGAGGTGTCCCTGCAAAAATTATAAGCACCAGGAGAAGTGAATTAAAATATATATTGAATTATAGTCCCTGGTTTAAATGAATGGAAATATTAAAATAGCATGTCTTCCTGTTGCAGGTATAGGTAATCCGTATCAGCATTTGATGATTAAAGGTTTAAATGAAAGTGAATTAATAAATGCATTTAATGGTGTTGATGATAGGTTTCTTGGTCCAATTAGAACTTGGTACAAATACAAGCCAAAATTTATACATTTTGACTGGATTCACAGTTATTATATAAGACGTACTAGCTGGATGTCATATTTTCTTCTTCCACTTTTTATTTTACAAGTTGTCTTTTTGAATAAGATGACATCATCTAAAATAGTTTGGACCTTACACAATTTGATGCCACACAATTCAACCAATCTGTTTGTTAATAAATTTGTGAGGAGATTCTTTGCAAATCAATGTTTGTGGATTAGAGTATTTTCTGAGAATACAATTGATGAAGCTTCGAAACTTCTTAAGGTATCTAAGCATAAAATCAAAGTAATTCCGGAAGGTGATTATAGATTATTTTATCCCAATACAATTTCTAGAGCTGCTGCAAGAAGTTTTTTTAAATTACGAAAAGAAGAAAAAGTATTTCTTTATTTAGGTTTTATAAGACCTTATAAAGGCATAGAAAATTTGATATATAGCTTTCTAAAACTTAAAGAAGAAAATATAAAACTTATTATTGTAGGTCAAAATAGGGATAAAAAGTATGTTGATTCGTTAAAAAAAAATATCAAAGCAAACGCTACTGATAAAATTATTTTTAAAGATAATTTTATTCCAAATGATGATTTGCAGATTTATTACAATGCTTGTGACATAGTAGTATTGCCATTTGAAAAGGTTGAAAATTCAGGTTCAGTGATATTAGCTATGGGGTTTAAGAGACCAATAATAGCACCTGATTTAGGTGTTTTGAATAAAAGATTACAGAATCAAAAAAAAATTCTTTACACAGATAATTTATACGGTAAGCTAAATGAAATAATTAGGTTTTCTAATAAAGAACTATCTGAAATAGGAAATTTAAATTTCAATTTTCTTGACTCTTTTAGTTGGAAAGATTTTTCAAATGAATTTATTAAACATGAAGAATAAAATATTTGTTACTGGAACTATGTTTTCCAGAAATAATGGGCCCGCCAATTTTGCTATGAATTTATATAATCATTCGAATTCTTTTGATAATATTCAATTTTTAACAGATGATGCTCCTGAAGAATTGCAAAATATTATTTATTGTAATTACAAAACACATCTAATTTTAAAAAATATTGGAATGATTTTAAAATCTTTTGATTTCTTTTTAAAATTAAGACTCACAAAATCTAATCTTGTAATTTGGAATTTCAATATTCACTCTTTTTTTTCGATTATGTTTTTGAAAGAAAGAAAACATATTGTTTTTGTTAATGATTCTTTTTCTTTAAATGCTATCCCAAAATTTAATTATAATTCTGTAAGATCAATAGTATTTAGATTTTTTGAAAAAAAATGTGTTAAAAAAAGTTTCAAGGTTATAACTAATTCAGCTATTTTGGCTAAGATGATTTCAAAGGAATATGAAGTTGATATTGAAAAAATTTCGGTTTTACACAAGGGCATTAATTTTGATGAAATAAACTATTTTAAAAATTCGTACGACATATGTTTTGAAAATCCCATAAAGGTTTGTTTTGTAAAATCTGACTATAAAACCGGGGGTTTATTTGACTTATGTAGTTCATTAGAATTATTAGTAAATTTTAGATTTGAGCTTGATGTTATCGGCCCATTGGAATTACCTTCTTTATACTTAAATTTTGATAATATTAAAATTAACTTACATGGTAAATTAGACAAGAAAAATGTATATAAAATTGTGTCTAAATCTGATTTTTTTTGTGTACCTAGTGAAAGAGAGGCTTTTGGACAAGCAAATATAGAGGCAATGTATATAAAAACACCCGTTGTATTGTTACCAACTAATTATCAATTACAACTTCACAATCCGGATTATGTTTATTTTTCTCATGGTATATCAAATCTTGAATTATCAAAAACAATTTTAAATTTAATACAATCCCAAGCTAAAATAAGAAAAGAAAAGTCTGAGCTAGCACATAAAATTATTTCTAGAAAATATTCTTTTAAACAAACAATAATAGATTTTAAAAACATAATTAATGATTGACTTTATTTTAAAGGGAAATTTATACACAAAAAATCAAAAATTTTTATTCTTCACATTTTTATTAATGTGTTGGTTTAATTTTGGTAATTATTCTTGGCTACAATACAGCTTTAATGGAACTCCTTACAATAATTCTCTTTCACAAATAATACGTAATCTTAAAATTTTAATACCATTTCTAGCTCTCTTAACTCTTAGTTATAAAAATTATTATAGAAATAAATTTTTTTATTTAATAAAGAAAAATGTTTCTATTTATTTTCTTTGTTTTTTATTTATTTTAAATTCCTCAATAAGCGAAGGGAACATCATTTCTTTAGTATATAGTTTTTGGTTACTCTTTTCCATATTAATTATCAATCTAGTTACAGAAGAAGTTAAACATATCAATGATATGTTTAGACTATTAAAATTTGGTTCGATAATTACATTACTTTTGGTTTTACCATCATTACCATTTCTACTTGAAAATAATGAAGCAACTTATTTTTCGTCAAAAAATTACTATGCTTTTCCACTTTTAATATACTTTTTTTCAGATATTTATCTGCCAAAAAACGCTAAAAGAAATATTAATATTATTAGAGTGTTTATTAACTTTCTTATATTTATAATTCTTTTTTTATCAGGTAGACGAGTTGCTCTGTTTTGTGCATTTTTGTGTTTAATTAATTATTTTTTCTTCTACAATAAAAAAAATATTATTTTTTTAGTGCTTTTACTTTCACTTATTCCTACTACTTTTTTGTCGTTAAATTTTTTTGGATTTAAAATATCTGAAGCAAGAACATTTAGAAGATTTGAAAGAATCAATGCGGAGAATGATTATCAAGATTCTTCTTACAATGAGCGACTTTTTCTTTGGGATAAATATATGCTTAGTTTTAAAGAATCACCTTTAATAGGAAAAGGGTTAAACACTTATGTTTCAAATTTAAAAAGTACTTATTCAGGTGATCTAGAAGGTTTAGGCTATCACAATACGTATCTCCAGGTACTAGTTGAAAGTGGAATAATTGGGTTGTCTTTTTTTATAGCTTTTATACTCAAAAGTGTTTTTAATTTACTGAGGTTTTCCGGTTTGAAATATTTCAGTATTATTTTAAGTGTTTTACTTATAAATTGGTTTGAAACTAATTTTATTCCTGGACAAGTTTTTTTCATTGTTACTTTATCTGCTTTATTTATGTCAAATACTATTCTTAATGAAAGAAGTTAATTTTCTGATGAGTAATTGGGGTAACTCTCACCAAATAAATAGGTTTCTTGAAATAGAAAAATTAGGTTATTTATGTAATCTTTATGTTTTTGAGAGATTGATTTATGAATCAAGAGTAAAAAGAAATTATGTTTCACTTGGGAAAATAGCACCTGGCAAATACAAAAATAGAATACTTACTTACTTTAAAGTTCTGTTTAAATTAAACAGACTTTTAAATGAAAAGGATATTTTTTATGTATTTGGTTTAGATATTATTTTGTTACTCACATTAGTGTTAATTTTTAAAAGAAAAAATAAGAATATAAAAATAATCTATGAAGTACCAGATATAAGGCCAATACAATATGGCACTTCAATAAAGTCCTCGGTTGTAAGATTTTTAGAGAAATTATCATTTAAAAACATAAAGTTATTAATTGTTACATCTGAAAGTTATTTTACTGAGTTTTATAAAAATTCGCATAATTATCCAGAAGTTATATTTTATGAATTTGAAAATAAGTTACATCAGTCTAAAGAAGAATTAAAAAGTAGTAAGAACTTTAAATGTTTACCTGCAAACAAACTTATTAATTCAAGAGGAAAGTTAATTATTGGATATTTTGGTATGATTAGAGATCCCAAATCCTTAGTTACATTAATAGAACTTTCTATGACTAATAAGTTTTTCATAATAATAAGAGGAGTTTTCATGAAAAATTGTGAAAAATTTCATACCGAAATAATTAGTTCTAAAAATATGTTTTTTGGTGGTAGTTATTTTTCGCCTAATGATTTGGATAAAATGTACTCTGAAATTGATATTTCATGGGTGGTTTATCCATATAATAGTTCAAAGGAGGGTAATTGGAAGTGGGCAAAAACTAACCGGTTTTATGAAGCAGGATTTTTTAAAATACCAATGATTGGTTTAATTGGATCAAAAGATGGTGAAATCATTAAAAATAATGATTTAGGACTTGAAGTTGACCTTTCAAATAGTAAAAAAGCATTAATGACTTTAGAAAAAATTAATGTCCAAAAAATAAATATTTGGAAAGAGAATATTACAGAATTACCAATTGAAAATTTTGTTTACACCAATGAATATGATAATCTCAATAGTTTAATGCAAAATATAGTTTATGAGTCATAAAATAATTATGTTTTCCCACATACCTAAAACTGCTGGAACAAGTCTGAAGTTTTTACTTAGGCGTTATTTTGGCACAAAACAAATGGATGCTATACATAATAAAAATCAAAAAGATTCTTCTTATCAACCTAATGATCTTAAAAATGAAAAATGGTTATATTCTAGACTGGGTTTAGTTGCAGGGCACTGTGTGAAACCTTATGTCGATTTTAAAGATTTAAATAATGATTTAGAATGGTTTACATTTTTACGCAAACCAACTAAGAGGTTTATTTCTCATTATATACATGAACAAACAAATTTAAATCCCAATTATAAAATGGATTTAATTGATTGGTCTAAACGTTACAAAAGACAAAATTGGTCTGTAAGAATGATAGCAGGTGAAGAAAATTTAAATAAAGCACAAGATATGCTTCATGAGAAATTTAAATTTATTGGATTAACAGAATCATTTGATGAATCTGTACTTTTAATGAAAAATGCTTTTCAACTTCATGGTTTTGACACATCACTTAAAACTAATAAAATGACAATAAGGGATTCTGGTTTAAAGTCTTATATTCATGAAAACTACCATATTTATGAGGAAATTATTAATGAGAATAATATTTTGGACAATGAATTATACGATTATTTTATAAAAAATATTTGGGAAGATCAAAAAGAAAAATTTAAATATTTTAATGAAAACGAGATAAAAATAAATCATAATAAAAATATCAAATTTGGATTTTTACATAGAAACTTAATTTACAAACCTTTTGCAAATTTAAAAAACCAACTTCGTTAATGGATAAGCTTATTTTTATTGTCGGAGTTGGAAGATCAGGAACTAGTTTACTCCAAAGTATGTTGTCTTCTCATTCACATATTAATTTCACACCTGAGTCTCATTTTATAAAAAATTATATGTCTAGTGATAAAAAAATCAAGAGACTTCAAAATAAAGGTATTAATAATTTAGAGCGATTATTTCTGAATGACAAAAATATTTTAAAATCTAATATTGATATTAATTTAATACTATCTAAATACAAACAAAAAAACAATTTCGAGTTAAATAAAGTTTTTGAGAATTTTCAAAAACTACATTTAAATGTAATGAATAAGAAAATTGGAGGAGAAAAAGATGCCAGAAATATTGATTATTTATTCATCATAAAAAAATATTTTCCTAATTCGAAAGTAATTTTAATTTATCGTGACCCCAGAGATGTTGTTTTATCTAAATCCAAAGCCAATTGGTCATCTCACAGACCTAATTGGCTTCATTCATTAATTGGCAATAGCCAACTTTGTAAAGGATTAATAGACGGTCCAAGATTATTTAAAAAGAACTTCACTAAGATTAAATATGAAGATTTACTTGAAAATCCAAAAAAAGAGTTAGAGAAAATATGTGATTTTATAAATATTAAGTTTGAGGATAGAATGTTAGAATTTCAACAAACTGCTAAAAAATTATTTGTTAAAAAAGATGAGATGCAGTTCAAATACAATAATTTCAAACCTCTTATTAAAAACAACAATAATAAATGGGTTAATAATCTTACAAGTAACGAAATTTGGTTTATTCAATCAACAAATTTTAAATTATTCAAAAAATTGAATTATGATATTCATAGAAATGATTCATTAAACTTATTTCACTTTATTTTCACTCCATTTTTAATTATGATTTCTATATTATTTAATCTACTTTATGTATTTGTTTTAAAATTTATTTCATTTCGGTAAAATGAACACTTTTAAAAAATTTGGTGTAAAACCATTATTGTTCAAAGATGGAGTATTATATGCTAGTAAAGGTTATAGCTTATTTATATCAAATGACTTTGGGGTTACTTATAAATTTATTTGCAGAATAGAAGTAAATTTTATAGTTAATTTCTTTTCAAAAATTCCTATAATTGCTAGAATTTTCAGACTGGGTTTTTTTTATTTGGATTTTGATTTTAATAATAATTTGCTTGCTATAGTTAGAGGAAGATTGGTTATTAAATTCTCAAATGAAAAAGTCTTCAATACTTTAATTAAATTTTCAAGAGGATCACGTTCTTTAAATTTTGTTTTTGATAATAAAGGGAATTTATCTTGGGGTGAATATTTTTCAAATAAAGATCGGAAGGAAGTACATGTCTTTCAAAGTAATTACCCATATAATATATGGAGAAAGCAATATACTTTTAAGCCAAATGAAGTAAGACATATACACAAAATATTTTTTGATAAATTTAATTATGAATACTATGTATTAACAGGTGATTATGGTAATGAATCTGCCATATGGAAATCAAGTGATTACCTACAGACACTTTCTCCTTTAATTAGAGGAAATCAGAAATCTAGGGCTGTCTCTATAATAATTGAAAAAAATAGAATTATAGGAGCGACAGACACACAACTTGAGCAAAATTACTTATATTGTTTAAACAAAAATGGTGAACAAAATTTAACAAAAAAAATCACAGGCCCTTGTTTTGATATTCTTAAAATTAATGACATGTATTTTGCTTCATCGGTTATAGAAGTAAGTAAATTTAATTTTTCTAATGAAGTAATATTGTATGGAAGTTTAGACGGTATCAAATGGGTTGAAATTAAATCTTTCGTCAAAGATTTTTATCCTAAAAGACTTCAAAAATATTTTCAGTTTTCTACTTTATCTATTGTTCCATCAAAAGACTTCCTTAACAGATATGTTTTCTTTTATGCTATTGGAATAAAGGGATATAGTAGTTGTTTGATAAGAATCGAATTTGATGAAATAAAAAATAAATTGAAATAGACAATAAATGAAACAAATAATACAAGACCTTAAAAAAGGTAATACGATATTGGAGGAGGTACCAGTACCAATAGTTAAATCAGGAACAGTACTAATTCAAACTACACGAACTTTAATTTCATTAGGTACTGAGAGAATGTTAGTTGATTTTGGTAAAGCTAACCTTATTCAGAAAGCAAAGCAGCAACCAGATAAGGTTAAAATGGTGTTAGACAAGATAAAGACTGATGGTTTACGTCCAACTGTAGAGGCGGTTTTCAACAAATTAGGACAACCATTACCCCTAGGATATTGTAATGTAGGAAAAGTTGTTGCATTAGGAAAAGGAGTAACAGAATTTTCAGTCGGCGATAGAGTTGCTTCAAATGGTAATCACGCTGAGTATGTTTGCGTCCCAAAAAATTTAGTTGCTAAAATTCCAGGTAATGTTACAGATGAAGAAGCTGCTTTCACAGTGATAGGAGCCATTGGGCTTCAGGGAATTAGATTATTGAACCCAACATTTGGAGAAACGATTGTGGTTGTTGGCCTTGGTTTAATAGGGCTCATTACTGCAGAATTGTTATTAGCAAATGGATGCAATGTGATAGGTTTTGATTTTGACAATGAAAAAATCAGAATAGCCAAAGAAAAAGGAATTACAGCAATTAACCCCTCAGAGGGAACAGATCAAGTAAAATTTGTTGAATCTTACACTAATGAAGTTGGAGCAGATGGAGTAATTATTACGGCTTCAAATAAAAGCAATGAGATTATTTCTCAATCAGCTAATATGTGTCGTAAAAGAGGAAGAATAATTCTCGTAGGAGTTATTGGACTGGATATTAGTAGAGCAGACTTTTACGAAAAAGAAATATCATTTCAAGTTTCTTGTTCTTATGGAGCTGGAAGATATGACCAAGAATATGAACAAAAAGGACACGATTACCCTATTGGTTATGTACGTTGGACAGAAAAAAGAAACTTTGAAGCGGTCTTGAATGCAATTTCAAAGAAAAATCTAGATGTAAGCTCTTTAGTTACAGATAGAGTTCCTTTAAATGATTATCAAAAGATATATGGTGATATGTCTAATTCAAAGTCAATCGCATCTATTTTAGAATATTCTTCTTCCTCTAAACTAGAAAGTACCATTAAATTAGTAAATAAGTCATATAAAGGTAAGAAAGGAGTTTTAGGAATTATTGGATCAGGTAATTTTACCAGTTCTACAATTCTTCCAAATCTTAAAAAGTGCGGAGCAGATATAAAGTACATAGCAAGTTCTGGAGGTTTATCCTCTACAATTATGGCAAAAAAGCACAACATTGCAAACTCAACTTCAGATTATCATGAAATCTTAAAAGATGAAGAAGTAGACCTTGTACTTGTGACAACTCAACACCATATGCATGCTAGAATGACAATTGAAGCAATCAATTCAAGAAAAAGTGTTTTTGTAGAAAAACCACTGGCATTGAATGAAAATGAGCTAGATGTAATCATCAAGAACTACAATTTAAAAGATGTAAATGTATCTGTTGGATTTAATAGGCGTTTTGCTCCCTTAGCTAAAAAGATGAAAAAGGTCCTAGGAAACTCAACGACTCCTATAAATATTGTAGCAACCATGAATGCAGGGTTTATATCTAAAGATGTTTGGGTGCATGATATGGAAATTGGTGGAGGTAGAATTATAGGTGAAGCTTGTCATTACATAGACTTATGTTCTTATCTAGCAGGATCAAAAGTGATTTCTGTTTGTATGAACGCTATGGGAACTAATCCTGAAGAAAATACAGACAATGCTAGTATTCTGTTGAAATATAAAAATGGAAGCAATGCTGTAATTAATTATTTTGCCAATGGAAGCAAAGGCTATTCTAAAGAACGAGTTGAGGTGTATTCTCAAGAGCGAACACTTGTTATGGATAACTGGATAAAATTAAAAGGGTATGGCTTTAAAGGGTTTTCTAGTGCAAAATCTGGACAAGATAAAGGACATTTTAATCAATTTCAAGAATTGGTTACTCAACAAAAAAATGGAGGAGAAGCGATTATTCCTTTTGATGAAATTGTAAATACAACAAGAGCCTCTTTTGCTGCCATTGATTCATTGAAAGAGGGGAAATGGATATCCGTAAAATAAAATTACTTTTAAATACTGTAAAATATCTCAAACCGATACAAGTATTTTATAGATTGTATTATTTTTTGAGAAACAGTATCTTTAGCATAGAGGTTTCTGAAAAAACAGTTTCTATAATTGATGAAATAAAATGGTCGAATAAATTAAATACTTCGCTAAGCTATACCAATGAAACAAACTCTTTTATTTTTTTAAATATATCACACAGTTTTTCAGGTGAAATTGATTGGAATTATGCTGAGTACGGAAAATTATGGGCGTATAATCTGAATTATTTTGATTTTTTAATTCAAAAAGAAATGCCAAGAGAAATTGGTATTAAGCTCATCGATGATTACATTAGGAATGATAATATTTTAAAAGATGGAAAAGAACCATATCCAATTTCTTTAAGAGGAATAAATTGGGTTAAGTTTCTTGCAAAAAATAGTATTAGGGACGCTTTAATTGATAAAACACTCTATCATCATTATAGGACATTACTTAGAAATTTAGAATATCACTTATTAGGAAATCATTTGTTAGAAAATGCATTTTCATTACTCTTTGGGGCATATTATTTTCGGGATGAGAAGTTGTATGCTAAATCTAAAAAGCTACTCATTTCAGAATTAAATGAACAAATCTTAAATGATGGTGCTCATTTTGAATTGTCTCCAATGTATCACAAGATTATTTTATCTCGATTGTTGGATTGTATTCAGTTAATTAAGCTAAACAATGTGTGGAAAAAAGATGATTTATTATTACTAATGGTTGTAAAAGCAGGTCTAATGAATTCATGGTTAAAGAAAATAACTTACAAGAATGGAGATATTCCTATGATAAATGATGCAACATTTAATATAGCACCAAGTACTAGAGAGTTATTTAATTACGGAAAACAACTAGGAATTAATACTCAAGATATACCTCTTTCAGATTCAGGTTATAGAAAAATAAACTATGACAATTATGAGTTGCTCATAGATGTTGGAAATGTTGGACCTCACTATCAACCTGGTCACGCCCATAGTGATACTTTTAATTTTGAATTGATAAAAGAGGGAAAACCCATTATTGTTGATGTGGGAACTTCAACCTATGAGAAAAACTCAAGAAGACAAGAGGAAAGGTCAACCTCATCTCATAATACAGTAAAGATAGGAGATAAAGAACAAACTCAAGTTTGGGGAGGGTTTCGTGTAGCTAAAAGAGCTAAAATTACTCATTTAGTAGAAAAACCTAATCTTATTGAAGCTAGTCATGACGGATACCTGAGTGATGGATATAAACATACAAGATCTTTTTTTTGGAAAAAAAACAATTTTATTTTAACAGATAAAATAAATAGATCAACAAGTAATAGTGCAAGGGCTTATTTTCATTTACACTTTTCAATAACAAAACCTTTAGTCGATGGTAATACTATTATACTAGAATCTTCAGGAGTGTCTTTTGAATTTGAAAATGCATCTAATATTAATATTGACGAATATCAATTATCTGCAGGTTTTAATAAAACTAACTTGGCTTATAGAATTGTAGTATTGTTTGACCAAACACTAAAAACTAAAATCTCATTATGAGAATTCTTTTTTTAACAGACAATTTTCCTCCTGAGACGAATGCGCCTGCTACAAGAACATATGAGCATTGTGTTAAATGGGTTGAGCTAGGCTTTCAAGTAACGGTAATTACGTGTTTTCCTAATTTTCCTAAAGGAAAAATTTTTGAAGGTTATACAAATAAATTATACAAAAAAGAGAATATTGATGGAATTACAGTAATTAGAGTTTGGTCTTACATTACAGAAAATAATGGTTTTGTAAAGCGTATCATTGATTATGCTAGTTATGCCATTATTTCTTTTTTATTTGGATTGTTTGTAAAAACAGATTTGATTATTGCTACGAGTCCACAATTTTTTACAGCAATATCAGGAAGAATATTAAGTGTTTTTAAGAGAATTCCTTGGGTAATGGAAGTAAGAGACTTATGGCCAGATTCAATTGCTGCTGTTGGTTCAATGAATAAAAATTCAAGGTCTTTTAAAGTACTTAAAAGAATAGAACACCATTTATATTTAAGTGCATCCAGAATAGTGGTGGTAACAAATAGTTTTAAGAAATATATAATAAAAGAGCATAAAATTAAACCTAAAAAAGTAGGCGTTTTTACAAATGGGGTAATTACTAATAATTTAAAGAAGCCAAAACCAAATGATGTGATTACTTTAAAAGAATCTTTGGGTTTAAAAAATAAAATTGTTATTTCTTATATCGGTACCCATGGGTTAGCTCATGGATTAGAATTTATTTTACAGAGTATATCTAAAATAAAAGATTCCAAGTATCATTTCTTATTTGTTGGTGATGGTGCTGAAAAACAAAATCTTTTAGAATATTCAAAAACGCTAGAGTCAAATAACTTTACTTTTTTAGAAAGTGTGTCTAAAAATGAAATGCCTTTGTATATTGGTATATCTGATTTTTCTTTGGTAAATTTAAAGAAATCAGATGAGTTTAAAAATGTAATCCCATCAAAGATATTTGAAAATATTGCAATGTATAAACCAATTTTATTGGGTGTTGAAGGTGAGTCTAAAAAATTAATTGATGCCTATGGAGTAGGTGTTTGTTTTCAGCCAGAGAATGAAGAGTCTTTTTTAAATGCCCTTTACGATATTCAAAAGTTAGATAGAGAGTCATTCAAAATTAATTGTAATAAAATGTTAACAGTTTTTGATAGAAACAATATTGCTGAAAATTTGATTAAATTTATTGTTTAAAATTATAATTTATACCTTT
>Ga0209223_10001058_pt1 | contig 30707 bp, 32 predicted proteins | sample COG_06_FD_184750 | JGI IMG/M metagenome (GOLD analysis project Ga0209223, IMG submission 184750) | Pelagic Microbial community sample from North Sea - COGITO 998_met_06 (SPAdes) (version 2) | ecosystem: Environmental > Aquatic > Marine > Neritic zone/Coastal water | place: Helgoland, sampling...
GTTGGATCAAGAATGTGAATTCTTTTTACTGAGTTAAAATCTCAGAGAGAATATATAAATTTCCGTGTGAGTTAAAAAAAACACAAAGAAGAGTGCCTAACACAGTATACCTCTGTAGTACTGTGAGTCTCCTTTATTGTATAGTACTGTAACCTGTGAGTCTCTTTTATTATATAGTAAGAAGATTTGTGTATATATTGTAATAATGTTTCAAGGGTAAATAATAATTTTTGTGTGTGACGTATATAGAGTAAGTTATGTCTACAAAGAAAGGAAGAAACTGACGTAAAGAATGAGAAAGCTTTAAGTTAACGCCTAAGAATACAACATTTTTAAGCAAGCCTAAATTAGTAAAGACATGTTATATAAAGGATTATGTGGAATTGACTCTTGGATTTGGTCGTGGTAAGACGCTTCGACTATCGAACATGAATATTTCACAATTAGCGTCGTATATTTTCTCAGAATATATAAGTGTTTTACCTATAAATTCGCGAATTGGTTTTGTTTTAGAGTATTGAACGTCGGATTATCATCGTAAATTCACAGGTTATGTAGACTATGTTGATAGTGGATCATTATTGTTGGAGTCACTTAGGAAGCTTAAAAAGCGTCATAGTGATTTAGTTTTGATGTTTGTTGAGATCCGTCAAGAGATGCGATTGGAAGAAATTTCGATTGGTTCGTATAATTTGAAGGATGTTAAAGTGAAGCCTGTGATTGTTGTTCGTTCTATATTAAAGTATGAATACATTCGAGATTTCGGTGGTTTCGCGCGTATAAAAGGTTCTGTTTCAAAGCATGGTTTAAAGAGCAAAGTTTTTAGAGATTGATTGAAAAGTTATATTTATAAAAGAGATGTTAATAAGACTAAAGATTTGACATTGAAGCTGGTAGGTGTTTATTACTTAAGATCTGGTTTAAGGTTAAAAGTGTTAGACAAGTGTTTTATATACAAGGGTTCTATTTCGCGTCGTACGCGTTATATATATGTTTACAAGATAGTTTCATTAAAATTTGAATCTGTGCGTGTATTCATTATGGTAAAGATTATGGCATTCATTGAAGCCTGCAAAGCTTCTAGTGAGGGTTCGAGTCCCTCCTTTACTTCGATTTTGGTAATCGAAAGATTTTTGAGAAAGGTAGTGTTTGATATTGGCACTGAGCGAGCGCTAGGCGTGGGACTAATACATGCAAGTTGAATGAAATCGGTGCATTTTATGTGCTGACATGGCGAACGGGTGAGTAATAGCAGAGAATGTACCCTTAGGTCTGGGATAAAATAAATACCAGTATAAACAAGGAATAAAGGCACACTATGTGTCGCTTAAGGAGCGGCTCTGTTCGTATTAGCTAGTTGGTAGTGTAAAGGACTACCAAGGCGAAGATGCGTAGCTGGTATGAAAGTACGTCCAGCCACATCCGCACTGAGACACGGGCGGAACTTACAATGTGAGGCAGCAGTAATGAATCTTTTCCAATGGACGAAAGTCTGAGAAAGCTACACGCAATACCTGTGGTAATTTACTTTTTGATCAAATTACGTTGATACAGGAAAAAATGATTTCTATAGTGAAGGAATTATTAGATGAAAGGACTGTCCAATATGCGTGCCAGAAGAATCGGTTATACGTGAGGTTCAAGTGTTGCTCTATAACTTAAGGCGTAAAGGATGTGTAGGTTGAATGAGATGTCTCCATGCTAAATATCAGGTTGAAAGCTTGTATGGCTGGGGAAACACTTTTTCTAGAGTTAGATAGAGGATTGTGGAACGACCAAGGTATCGATAAAATGAGTAGATCTTGGTATGAACACCAAAGGCGAAGGCAACAATCTGGGTTTTAACTGACGCTGAAACATGAAAGTCTAGGTAGCAAAGACGATTTGATACCGTTGTAGTCTAGACCCTCAACGATGTAAACTAGGTGTAAGGTATATTTACTTTGTGCCGCAGGTAACCCGATAAGTTTACCGCCTGAAAACTACGACCGCAAGGTTAAAACTCAAAATAATTGGCGGTTCAGAAGATAGACGGAGGATCATGTGGTTTAATGCGATGATCCGCGCGAAACCTTACTTTCTCTAGCTTACGCTTTATTGTGTAACCAGGTGATGCATGGCCGTCGTCAGTTCGTGTTTTGAAATGTATGATTTATTTCGGTTAACGAACGAAACCCCTGCGCAATATTAACTAAGATGTATTTTGCGAACCGCTGTCGTAAGATGGAGGAGGGAGGGGATTACGTCAGGTCCTTATGTCCTTTATGAGAAAGGCCACACATGTGATATAATTGCTACCACAATCGTTTACAAGTCAGTGATGACACGTCAATACATAAAAGTAGCACCAGTTCGGATTGAAGACTGTAAACTGTCTTCATGAAGTTAGATTCGTTAGTAATCGAAGAGTAGAGCGCTTCGGTGAATCTTAATATTCTGTTCGTACAAACCGCCCGTCACTATCGGAAACTTTGAATTGTCTGAAGTGGGATTCTTATGTAGACCGTTTAAAGATTAAATTTAGACCCTATATAAGCAAATTCTAGCACGATTGTTCTGGAATCGGATAAAAGTCGTAACACGGTTGCCGTACCGGAAGGTGCGGCAGGATGAAAGCATAAGTAAGTTAAATTCTTTTTATGTTTATGTTAAGTACGTATAACGACTGGAAGTTGTTAGGCTCATGACCTATTTTATAGGGAGTTCGAATCTCTCACGTGCTATAGTTAAAGACATATGTCTTTATGCGAGATTAGTATATCTGGTAATATTCCTGCCTTCCAAGCAGAGGAGAAGAGTTCAAGTCTCTTATCTCGTATTTTAAATATGTAATTGAATATTCGGGGGATGATTTGGGTAATAATGATAGAAGGACGGAAGAGTTCCGAAATGTTAATAAAAAGTGATTCTGATTATTAGCTTTCCTATGGAGAAATCCAATCTATACAAAATACCTCGCGAACTGAAACATCTTAGTAGCGGGAGGAAAATAAATCAATCGAGATAAAGGTAGTAGTGGTGAACGAACCCTTTAGAGCCTTATTTTTTAAGAAAAGCATTTTTTAAGTTTCGCACTATAGGGTAATAGAGCCCCGTATTAAATGTAAGTATTAAAGATTAAAAAGTAGAATTCATTAGAGTTCGAATGTGGGAGAGCCATCTTCCAAGGCTAAATACATTATTACACCGATAGTGAAGAAGTAACGTGAGTGAAAATTGAAAATTCTGTATACAGCAACTGAAAGAGAACTGAAACTGAATATTTGGAAGCGCATCTATAAGATGGTACCTTTTGTATAATGGATTTGCTAGTTATTATTTTATGCATGGTTAATACCGTAGTGAAAACAAGTCTTAATAGGGCGTAGTATGAAATAATAGGACCCGAAACCGGGTGATCTAGTCAAGAGCAGGTTGAATCTAGCTTGTTGTTAGTGGAGGACCGAACCGTTTGTTGTTGCAATACCATCGGATGACTTTTGATTAGGGGTGAAATGCCAATCGAACTCGGATATAGCTGGTTATCTTCGAAACGTATTTAGGTACGGCGTCTCTTTTTATTTTTATGCGGTAAAGCACTGATGAGGTTATTGGCGGGTTATTGACCTGTACTTTACCTCTTCAAACTCAGAATTCATAAAAATGTATTGGGATAGACAGTCTCAGGGCGATAAGGTTCTGAGTCAAGAGGGAAACAACCCAGATCTAAAGTTAAAGTCATTAATAAAAAACAAGTGTAAAAGGATTTCTATAGACTAACACATTTAAGAAGTGGGCTTAGAAACAGCCACTTTCAACGATAACGTAACAGTTCACTAAGCTAAGTGTTAATAGAAACCGAAAATTCGGGTGGCTAATTTTTTAACTGAAACTTAGACCTATCATTCTAAGAATGATTTGAGTAGAAGATTATTGTGTAGATTCATTTATGTGCCTTGTAAAAGGTAAAATAAACAATCACAAGAAACAATGCAAGTATGAGTAACTATAAAATCTTTTAATAAAAAGATTCGCCGAAAACCCAAGGTTTTTCAGGGATATGATAGACATTCTGTTTCCTAAGCAGCCCCTAAGATTGTAGTGTGAAAACGACTGTCGATGGGTAATCTCTTATCTGACGTTTATTCAGGATAAACCTAGAAAGAAGATAGAGAATTCAAACTGTACTAAAACTGACACAAGGGGGTAGGAAGAGTATTCTAAGGCGATAGGGGAAGTACCCATAAGGAACTCGGCAAATTGTCCTCGTAAGTTCGCAAGAAGAGGACCCCATTCGTGGGGAGCATAAAATCGAGAGGTGGAACTGTTTACCAAAAACACAGCTTTTAGCTAAGACGTATGTCATTGTATTAGAAGCGACTCCTGCCCAATGGTTGTAATCGAAAATGTTTAACCAATGTATAAGATCAACTTAATGGCGGCCGTAACTCTGACGGTCCTAAGGTAGCGCAATCAATATCCAATTAATTGTTGGAAAGTATGAAAGGAGTAATCACGCCTCTACTGTCTCGTGGGTATGCCTAGTGAAATTGGAGTAGCAGTGAAGATACTGCTTTAAGTGTTGCAGGACAAGAAGACCCTAGAAGCTTTACTGTTATGTTGTCATGTTCATTTTATCTTTGTGTGTAGTATAGCTGGTAGTTGTTAAAGAGCCCACATCGTTAGGTGTTAGGTTAAACGTACATTGAAATACCAGTCTCGAAGTTTAAGATGATACTAATAGAAATAGACATTGGCATCAGAGACAGTTTTACTGGGGCGGTAGCCTTTTAAAATGTAACAAAGGCTTTCAATAGGTCGGTTCAGCTTCATTAGAAATGATGCGATGAGTGTAAAAGCATAAACCGGCTTGACTGTGAGATTGATGAATCGAACAGGGTCTAACGACGGATTTAGTGACCCGCATATTATACATGGCCTTATATGCGATCATAAGTTAAGTTACTCTAGGGATAACAGTGTAATAGCGGGTAAGAGTTCTTATCGACCTCGCTGTTTGCCACCTCGATGTTGAATTGCAATATCCTGCTGGTGCAGCCGCTAGCAAGGGTTGGACTGTTCGTCCATTAAAATTGTACATGATTTGAGTTCAGAACGTCGTGAGACAGTTCGGATTCTATCCGCAATACTATTTTAAAATTAAAATGAGCTTTTCATTGTACGCAAGGACTTGAAAGGCGGTTCCTCTGGTGTATCAGTTGTCGTAAAACGCATCGCTGAGTAGCTAAGAACTTTATCTTAAGGGCTGGAAGCAGCTTAAGCCCGAAACTTACATTTATTAATTTTTATTTCATGAGCCAGACTAGCTCTAACGATAGGCAACGTGTGTAATCTATGCAAGTAGGTTAGCTTAGTTGTACTAAAGAAGTATTCCCACTTGGGAATGTATATGATATTTTAAAGAGTATCCACACTATACCATAAGATCCTCGTGATTCCTATGCGTATAGTGTGGATTCCCCCACCACAAAAACAAAAAACGGATGAAAAAATTAGGATTTAAGTTAGAATCTAATCTTGAACTAACTTTGAAAAAGATAAATAATAAGCACCTTTTTTTTATAAAAAATAGTACAACAGGACTATCAACGTGATTTTATGCAGATACATTAAGTAATACAAAGTCAATCGAAAGAACGATAAAAAAGGGTATTCATAGTGTTTCATTAGGTCATCAAAGAAAATTAGTGTTAAAAGGAGTCGGTTTTAAAGGTACCGTTAACGATAACGTGTTATCATTAAGAATTGGAAAAAGAGAAGCAGCAGAGTATATTATTCCTAAGAATGTATACATTACAGTTATTGGAAACACAGTATTAGCATGATCGCCAGATGTATCTATTACAAATAATTTCTTCCATAAGATCTTAAGAAAAACACCAGTTAGAAAAGGAACAATAGTTTATGAGAAATAAAAACACGAGTAACAGTTCATCTATTTCTTTAAATAAGCATATTTCAGCACATAGACGTGTATGAAGACAAGGTTGAAAAAAGACAGAAAATGCGAACAGCTTAATTCGTAATGGAAGTGTTATTCATAGTAAAGAAGTTTTAAGAAACCCTAACACAATGGTGGACAAAAACTTACGATTCCAAATTGCGCCAACAGCGGAGAAACTATCAACAAAAAAGTTATATATTTTAAAATCGTTAAGTCGAAAATATATTCCTTCACGGGTTTGAAACATGTTCTGAAGTCGTTGAGTAGGAGGAGTAGTAACAAGTATGGGTAAAGATTTCATTTTGGAGAAAGGAAGACGTTATAGTTTTTTTAAGTATCGTTTTTTAATTAGAAAATCGATAAAAACATTTTATTCATTAAACACAAAAAATTTCAAAGAAATGAGTACGCGAGGTAAAGATTGACCTACGACAGCAGGTTACAGTTACACATTTTTTAGAAATATGGAGAGACGTTTAGATGTAACACTAGTTCGACTAGGTTATGCATTAAATTTAGAACATGCTAGAACTTTAATCAAAGAAGGAAGTATTTCTGTAGACGATAGAATTATTAAACAAGCAGATTATTTATTAAGTGCTGCAAGTACGGTAAAAGCGGGTTATTCTAATTTACCATTTGTTTTATTATATAGAGAACACCTTAAGCATTATCCACATACATGACTTAAATTTAGAAAACGTAAAGGACGAACACGTCATAAAGGAAGTTGAGGTAAGAAATTACGACTTATTGTTAAAAATAGCGGTGAAAGTTCAAGTTCAATTATGAAAGGTTTATCATCTACGGAATCATTTAAAGTTGTATCATGATGGAAAAGAAAACGTTTAAAGAAAATATTAAAATGAAAAGGAGGAGCTTTCAAACGAAAGATTGGTAAGCCAACAACAAAACTGCCTTTAACTCATTTAGGAGATCAACTGGTTTGTACATCAATGAATCAAGCGTTGTTCACACATTTCTATAAACACAAGGATATTAAATTACCTCAATCCATTCAGGTATTAACATTCTAAGGTTGCCTGTAGTGTTTCATAAATAGGAACCTCATAAAGAAGGTAACTGTCTCAGGGTGCTGGAATCGGTAGACAGGTCAGACTTAAAATCTGATGTCCGTAAGGACGTGTGGGTTCAATTCCCACCCTTGAGATAAGCGATTGCATTTTATACGTTTTAGACCCGATCCCAACAGAACTCGAATGTCTCTACTTGTAATCGATACACTGCTTTAAAGCAGTAAGCCATGGAAGCTCAGTTGGTTGAGCGTCCGACTGAAAATCGGAAGGTCGGTGGTTCAAGTCCACTCCGTGGCATTGAAGCGGGGCTTCGTGAGTTCGTAGCTCAAGGGTAGAGCCCGTCCCTCATAAGGATAAAAATGTCGGTTCGACTCCGATCGAACTTAAACTACACTCAATGGGTAAACGCATATTTTTGAAGCGTGCATTATGGTGGGAATAGCTCAGTTGGTAGAGTGCTTCGTTGTGGCTGAAGCGGCCGAGAGTTCAAATCTCTCTTTTCACCCATTCCAACTTTAAATCAGTTAAAGAGACAACCTAGACCTAAGTTATTACGAAAGTCTAATGTTCCAGCATTTAAAGGACAACCTATAGCGAAAGGTATATGTCTTAAAGTAGTCGTAAGAAAACCTAAGAAACCTAATTCAGCTTTAAGAAAGGTAGCAAAAGTGAGACTTCTCTCAACAAAAAAAACAGTGTATGCCTATATCCCAGGTGAGGGTCATACTCTTCAGTCACATGGAGTGGTTTTAATTAGAGGAGGAAGAACTCGAGATTTACCTGGTGTAAAGTACAAATGTATTAGAGGAAAATTTGATCTATTAGGGGTGTCTGAAAGAAGAAATGCTCGGTCTAAATACGGAAGAAAGAAGCCTTCATTGGATTAAAGACCTTCTGATATGTTATTAAAACCAAAAAAAAGATCATTTAAGAAACATCATCGTTATAGTCCTCCTGTAACCATTAAAAGAAAAACACATTTAGTGTATGGACATTATGGTTTAGTATCTAAAGAGTTTGGTCTATTTAATGCAGCACAAATGAGTGCTTGTATTATGACAATTAAAAGAGCTTTAGCAAGAACAGGAAAGATTTGATTACGAGCATATCCTCATATCCCAGTGACTAAAAAACCTTTAGAGGTTCGTATGGGAAAAGGAAAAGGTGGAGTAGATCATTGAATTACAAAGATTGGGCCAGGAAGTGTTATTTTTGAAATTGAATGTCCATCAGAATTAGTAGCTCAAACAGCTCTTAAGGCTGTAGCAAAGAAACTGCCTTTTAAAACGACTTTTATTAAAGTTGATTAACGAAGAGGCCGTTTTTTCTATGGGTTCGTCTAATGGCAAGACTCTTTGTTTTGATCAAAGCTAGTAGGGGTTCGAATCCTCTACCCATAAAAATAAATGTCCCGTTATTCTAGTGGTTAAGAATCCTTCCTTTCACGATGGCAACAGCAGTTCAAGTCTGCTACGGGATATAACTATATATGCTTATCAACTATCTTAGTATTGCTTTTATTTTATTTCTTTTAGGTGTTTTAGGGATTGTAGTAAATAGAAAAAACATTATTATTCTATTAATGTCAATCGAATTAATGTTATTAAGTATTAATTTCTTACTATTAACAGTAAGTTCTTTTATTGATGATCTTAATGGTCAAGTGTTTGCTCTTTACATTCTTGTAGTAGCAGCAGCAGAATCAGCTATTGGTTTATCAATCTTAGTAGCGTACTACCGTGTTAAGGGAAGTATTTCAGTAAAATTTATTAATCTATTAAAAGGTTAACATTGTCTCCTATTTAGGAGACCCCCATTGGGGTGTGTTGTCGTCGTCCAAGTGGTTAAGACGAGTGTCTCATAAGCACTAAATAGGAGTTCAAGTCTCTTCGACAATAGGAATCTGGAGGTGTAGCATAATGGCTAATGCACTTGCTTGTCGAGCAAACGACTGCGCGTTCGAGTCGCGTCACTTTCGTACAGCAGGATTTAAATCCACTGCTAACACTTAACTTTTTTTCAAAAATGTTTGATGCTGCTAAATTAATTGGAGCTGGGGCTGCCTCAGCTGGAGTTGGAGGAGCTGGAGCTGGAATTGGAGCTGTATTCGGAGGATTAATCCAAGGATACGCTAGAAATCCATCTCTAAAACCTCAATTATTTACATACTGTATTTTAGGATTTGCGTTAGCTGAGGCTATGGGGCTATTTGCTCTTATGTTCGCTTTCTTAATCTTATATGGAATGTAGAACGTAATTGGATTTTAATTACAATACCCTTTGTTTTTTGTAAACAAAGGTGTGCGTTTGCCATTTGTGCAAATGTGTTTTCTTAGCTCAGTTGGTTAGAGCGCCTCCCTTACAAGGAGGAGGTCCTGAGTTCGAACCTCAGAGAGAATAGTCGCGTTAGCAGGACATAGTTTCAATGGTAAAATGATTGCTTTGGGAGCATTTGTTGTGAGTTCGAATCCCACTGTCCTGACATTGACTTAATGAGTCAAATTGGATGTATAGCTCAGTGGTAGAGCAGGAGACTTTTAATCTTTTGGCCAGGGGTTCAAATCCCTTTACGTCTAAATTCGTAGATCTAAATGAAAGCCTGCTATTAAGAAGGAAGATAGAAGTTTATTGGTAACGCCAAAGATGGTAGACAGTGAATACGAAGTATTTAACGGTTTAAAGAGCCGTAAGGTTCGTATTACATCAGACCATACAGGTCATCGTTTGGGTGAATTTTATGAGAGTAAAGTTCGTGCTCGATACAAAGGTAGTAACTAAAAATGAATGAAAAGAAATTAGGTATTAGTCATCCTTGGTATTCTCGTACTATGAATTCGAATGTGCATTCGGAGTTATGAATAAGAGAGTATATTGAGGGTTTGTTATTAAATTACAAGTTTTTAACATCGGAAGTTTTTGTTCAAGTATATCCTAAAAAAGTAAGTTTAAAGTTCTTAGTTTTTGTAGGTAAGCGTAACCCTTCATGATTATATTGTTTAGTATATTTGCCTCGTTTAATTAAGTTAATCAAGTCGGTTCTGACTTTAAGATACAACAAGAATATTCATGTTAGTATTAAAGTGGTTGGATCAGTATTTGAGGATGATAAAGTATTAAGTGGATTAATTCGAGATCGTATTGTATCGAATCCATTTCAATTCCGACAAGTATTGAAGAAGATATTTGATCAATTTAAACAAAAGGGTCATAAGAAAAACTGAGAGAAGGTTATGTCTAAGTATACGGGTAAAAAGCGTAGATTTAAAAAGAAAGGTATATTATCGGGCCGATCCCGAGCATCAGAGATGTCTCGTACAGTGGTCTCAAAGTAATATAGCTTAAGAGAAGATATGCATTTAAGAATGCTTCAATTATTAACAGTTGTATCAATAGCGGATAATTCGGGAGCAACTCGTGGTCAAGTTATTAAAATTTTACGTCCTAAGGATGGTAAAGTAGGTAAGATTGGTAGTTTATTTCTAGTGTCGGTTAAAAAGAATATAAGTGGTTCTAAGATTCGTAAAGGATCAATGTCTAAAGCGTGTTTAATTAGATCTAACGTTAAAACGAAGGGTTTAAGTAACAGTTTAAGATGAGATGAGAATCGTATTATTTTAGTAAAACACGGTATAAAAGGATTAGATTTATTACCATCGGGTTCTCGTTTTAAGGGGGCGATTAGCTCCGGTATTAGATGTTTTAATGGTAGTAAAAAGATCGTTTCAGTATCTAAGCGAAGTATTTAAAGATGCATCAAGATTCACTCAGTAAATTTCATTTTCAGCACGGATTAGACAGGTGTAAATTTGATCACGCAATTTTTGATACGACGTTAAATCAATTAATTGTTAATAACAAGTTATTAACGCCATTGTATTATACGCACTTATCGCTTGTTGGTCAAAAGCCTTCCGTAAAAAAGTCTACTAAATCTATCGCTAATTTTAAATTGCGTGCTAATATGCCTGTAGGAACGTTAACTACGTTACACCCAGGATCACGTTCATTTTCAAGTTATTTGAGTCATTTAAAGTTTAGTTTCTTGCCAACATTAAAAAGACAAGGAGATAATCTTAAGGTTCAAGTAGGTGTACTTGGTAAGGAAGGAGATATTAAAGGTCAATTAAGTATTGGAGTTACAGATTTAACGTATATTTATGCTTTTTTTTTATTGCCGTCATTATTTTATAATTTAACAAATTTAGGAGGTGGTGAGATGACATTAACATGTTCAATGTCAGGTAAAGGTAGAAATAATTATATCCCGGTGTATAAGTTTTTTTTTAGTAGTCATTCATTGTATTGACGTAGCTAAGAATCCGGATGGTCTTATAGCTTAGTGGTAGAGCACCAAACCGATAATTTGGGGGTCGAAGGTTCAATCCCTTCTAAGACTATTTTCGTAAGTATGAAGCGTCATTCAACAATAAGACAGTTAAAATACGCTCCAATGACACGTGCACTATTAAATAGAAAACGTAAAGTTGAGAGTAAAAAAGAAGGTTCGTACTCTAAGGATTCTTTTGAAACATCGCGTCCAGTAAATGGATTAAGTATGAGTTTAGAGGGTCGTTTAAGAGGAGTACCTCGAACTAGAAAATTAGAACTCATTGAAAAAGGAGTGTCTGCAAATACTCTAGGTAAGGAGCATAGATATATGCAATTACCTATCTCAACGAAATGAGGAATATGAAGTCTAAAAGTATCAGTGAGTTAAAAAAGTACAATCCGACAACGCCTTCACTTCGAAGTCGAGTCATTCCTAATTATGGATCATTAAGTAAATTATTACGAGATAAGAGTTTAACGTTATCTTTAAAAAAATCGTCAGGTAGAAATTCTACAGGTCGAATAACCTGCCGTCATAGAGGTGGAGGTCATAAAAGAAGTTTACGTTATATTGATTTAACCCGTTCTAATGGTTATTATTCAGATACGCAGTGTGTGTCTAAAGAATATGACCCTAACAGATCAAGTATGATTGGAAGATGTTTTACCGGATCATTTAAACCTTTTTATGTTATTTCTGCGCGAGGTATGGAACCTGGAAATGTATCATCATCATTATCGCTTCTTTCAAGAAGAGGTATTCAAGCTGAGCATTCTGGAGCAGGATTATGTCTTAAAGACATAACTGCTGGATCTATGATTTACAATATAAATGGTAAATTATGTCGTTCTGCCGGTTCAGGAGGAGTTTTACTTAAAGTAGATGAGAAAGAGGCATTAATTCGACTTCCTTCAAAAGTGGTAATTTCAGTGGATTCATCATTGTATGCTACATTAGGAAAAGCTTCTAATTCGAATCATAAGTTAAGAAAACTTGGTAAAGCGGGAGCAAACCGATGACGAGGAATTCGTCCAACAGTTCGTGGTATTGTCATGAATGCCTGTGACCATCCAAATGGAGGTAAAGGATCTGGAGGTATGCAACCAAAAACAAAATGAGGTAAATGAGCTAAATGAGTATCAACTCGTAAGCATTAAGATTTACCCATTTATTTTACCCTAATTAAGTATATTCCCTTATAACACAGTCTTTGTGTTAGATTATTATGCTTATTATATCATTTATATATGTCTAAACATTATCACCCATGACACCTTGTAGATCCTTCTCCTTGACCATACGTTGGTTCATTCGGAGCATTAGGAATGACAATTGGTGGAGTTATGTATTTTCACTCTTACCAATATGGAGATTTATTATTAGCGTCATCAATGATGATTATTATTTTAGTAATGATCGTATGATGAAGAGATGTTATTAGAGAGGCTTCTTTCCAAGGACATCACACATTCGTAGTTCAAAGAGGACTAAAACAAGGAATGTTATTATTCATTCTTTCAGAAGTTATGTTCTTCTTTTCGTTCTTTTGAGCGTTCTTTCACAGTTCTTTAGGACCTGCAATTGAAATCGGAGGGGTTTGACCACCAGTTGGAATTGTTCCAATTAGTGCATTTGACGTACCATTACTTAATACAGCTATTTTATTAACATCTGGAGCGACAGTAACATGATCTCATCACGCAATGATTTCAGGAGATAGATTTAATGCTATTTTCTCATTATTCATCACACTTGTGTTAGGAGTAATTTTTTCAGGTTTACAAGCTATGGAGTATTATGAAGCACCATTCACTATTGCTGATTCAGCATTTGGTTCTACATTCTTCTTAGCGACTGGATTCCACGGATTCCACGTTTTAATTGGAACAACATTTTTATTAGTTTGTTTCTTTAGAATTTTAAGTCACCACTTTACAAAACATCATCATAACGGATTCGAAGCCGCTATTTGATATTGACATTTTGTAGACGTAGTTTGAGTATTTTTATTTATCTCAATTTACTGATGAGGAGCTTAATCCGAACAGCTTTCGGGGCTATTGCCCCGAGGTTAGTCTATTCTTATAAAGGTTAAAGTCCTTTTTCGATTATTATAAAAATGTTACCATTAAGAAGTCCAATTGAATTTAGTTGAAGATTGTCATGATTAAGATTAAGATCAGAGACGACTGAGGAAACAGCATATCCCTTTGTGTGGTGTAATGTATTTCAAGTAGGTACACAATCTGCTAAGTTATGTATGCGTAAGCACAAACGTTATTTACTGACGAACAGTATTTTGAGATGAAAGACATTATTTAACAGGTTAAATTTTTTCGAAAGTATGGTTTTTTGTGGTTTATTTTGTTATAGTAATGTAACATTAACAAAGTTTAATAGTTTAGCTTTTATGGGGGCTTCTTCTTCCACGCGTTTATGTGGAGATTATGTGTCCTACGAGGTAAGATCTTTGTATAAAAAAGATAAACTGGTGTATTTAAAAAGTTATTACTCAGTTGTTTCAGATGAAGAGGGTTTAAAGGAATATCTAATTGAGATGAGAGGAATTTCGGATCATTTACCTTACAATTGAAAACGTCCTCCTTGACGAACACGTAGAAGAGGAAGTATGCAACGTTTGGACTTATATTATTCGGACAAAGTATTGTCGTTTAATACTGTGAGAGATATTATAGTGAACAACAAGCATTTATTGCACCCTTTTATAAGGTTAATGAGAGACTTTATTCCTTGTTTATATGAGGATAGAGGTCTTAAAAAGGATCGTAGTGATTTAGAGAAAGTGTCTAAGGTATTTAAAGGTTGAAACGTAGAGAGTCAACAAGCATTATTATGTTATGTTTTTTCAAGTTTACCTCTAAGTTACTGATCTGTTTATTCTTTCATTATTGAAGACAGTGATATGAGAAGATCTTTAATCTGTTCAAGTATAGATCATTGAGTATCATGTAGTAAAGTTGGTTTACGTTTTACAGAGGGTGATAGAAATGATTATTATAAATTAACAACAAAGAAATGAGATAAGAGTGGTTTTCTTGAAAAAGGAGATTTTTATCCTTTCTCTTTCTAAATGTCTAATAACTCAGTGGTAGAGTGGAGAGCTGTTAACTCTCAAGTCGTGGGTTCAAGTCCCTCTTAGACAGTTGGTGTAACGATCGTGTTACACTTATGTTATATTGTATGTATTCTTTAATATTATTTATCCCACTGTTTAGTTCATTTACAGCAGGTCTTTTTGGTCGATTTATCGGTGAGAAAGGTGCTGGTATGTTTACGACAGTTAGTATCATGTTAACATTTTCGATTTCTTGTTTAGTATTTTATGAGGTTGGTCTTTGCGGAAGTGCGACCTACATAGATCTTTGAACGTGATTAGATACTGGATTACTTCAAGTATCGTTTGCGTTAATGTTTGATCAAGTAACGTGTGTTATGCTTATCGTTGTTACATCGGTAAGTAGTTTAGTTCACTTATATTCAACAGAGTATATGAATGGAGATCCTCATTTACCTCGTTTTATGAGTTATTTAAGTTTATTTACTTTTTTCATGTTAGTATTAGTAACATCATCTAATTTATTAACATTGTTTATTGGATGAGAAGGTGTAGGATTATGTTCTTACCTACTGATTAATTTTTGATACACTCGAATTCAAGCGAATAAAAGTGCTATTAAAGCTATGGTTATTAATAGAATTGGAGACGTAGGATTAGCTTTAGCTATGTTTGTTTGTTTTGATACATTCAAATCGTTAGACTTTTCAGTTATGTTTGCAATGGTTCCATATGTAGTAGATAATGAGTTTTTTATGTTAGGTTATTCATTTAATTCACTAACATTTATTTCAATTTTACTATTTGTTGGAGCAGTTGGTAAATCGGCTCAACTAGGTCTTCACGGGTGATTACCGGATGCTATGGAGGGTCCAACACCTGTAAGTGCTTTAATTCATGCTGCTACAATGGTAACAGCGGGAGTGTTCTTACTTGTAAGATGTTCACCTTTAATTGAGTTCTCAGAAACGGCTTTGGTTATTATTACAGTTATTGGAGCTATGACTGCGTTTTTTGCAGCAACAGTAGGTTTAGTACAGAATGATATTAAAAAAGTAATTGCTTATTCAACATGTTCACAGTTAGGTTACATGGTTTTTGCATGTGGTATTTCAAATTATGCTACAGGTTTATTCCATTTAGCGAATCACGCATTCTTTAAAGCGTTATTATTCTTATCTGCAGGATGTGTTATTCATGCTATGGCAGATGAGCAAGATATGAGAAAATTAGGAGGTTTAGTAAAAGCTATTCCTTATACATACTCATTAATGCTTATTGGATCATTGTCTTTAATGGGATTCCCATTTTTAACAGGATTCTATTCAAAAGATGCTATTCTTGAGTTAGCTTATGCTAGTTATTCATGTCATGGAACATTTGCTCATTGATTAGGAACAATTTCAGCTGGTTTTACAGCTTTTTATTCTATTCGATTATTAATGTTAACATTTATCTCACCACCTAATGGACCTCAAACAACTTTAAGAGGAGCCCATGAAAGTCCTTGACAAATGTCAGTACCTTTATTCATATTAGCATTAGGAGCTATTTTTGTTGGATATTTAGGTCGTGATGCAATTATTGGAGCAGGATCAGATTTCTTCAAACATAGTATTTTTGTACTACCTGAGCATTTAAATGTTTTAGAAGCAGAGTTTATTAGTCCTTTAACAAAATGAACACCGGTTATGTGTAGTATGACAGGTGCAGCATTATCATTTGTTTTATACAGTTCACCATTAAATTCTATTTTTGCAAATATTTATACACCTACAGGTAAAACAGTGTATACATTCCTAAATAATAAATGACATTTTGACTTTGTATTTAATCATTATATCGCTAAACCAGCTCTTATTTTTGGACATGATGTTACGTATAAAATTATTGATAGAGGATTAATTGAGCAAGTTGGACCTACTGGTCTTACAGCTGCACTTAAAAATCTAACAACATCGTTATCGAATATCCAATCAGGATTAATTTATAACTATGCGTTTGCAATTTTCCTTGCAACAACTGTGATTTTAATGTTTATTCCATCTTTTACAAGTTCTACAACAGAACTGCAACTTTTCTTATTATTGCCTATTTTTGCTTATCTTATCCAAGGTAAACAAGAGGCGTAATAGTGGAAAAAGGCTCTCTCTCTCTTGATTGAGAGAGAGTCTAGGCACTTATAGCTCAATAGGTAGAGTAATCCGCTTCGGATGGATTGGCTGTGGGTTCGAGTCCTGCTAAGTGCTTCTGGCATTTAATGTGTCTGTGTCTGTGTATTTTCAAGGTTAAATTCCTTGATTGTATAATATGCTAAGCATTTTTAAATTAGACGTAGCAGAGGCGCTTCAACTTGGATTCCAAGAGTCGGCTTCTCCAGTTATGGAAGAAATTATTAACTTCCATAATGAGGTTATGATTTATTTAACATTTATTTTAATTGGAGTATTATGAATCATGATTGAATCAATCAGAGAATATTCTAAAACAAACAAAGTAATTGGTCACAAATACTTAATCCACGGTACAGCCTTAGAGATTATTTGAACAATTACACCTGCATTTATTTTAGTTGCTATTGCCTACCCATCATTCAAATTAATTTACTTAATTGACGAAGTAATTGATGCAGGTATTACAATTAAAGTAGTAGGACACCAGTGATACTGAAGTTATGAGTATAGTGACTATGCTGATCAAGATGGAACATCTATTGAGTTTGATAGTTATATGATTCCAGAAGCTTCATTAGAGTCAGGAGACTTAAGATTACTTGAGGTAGATAACCAGTTAGTGGTTCCTACAAACACTCATATTAGAGTAATTTTAGCATCTGCGGATGTAATTCACTGTTGAGCGGTACCATCATTAGGAGTTAAATTAGACTGTATTCCTGGAAGATTAAATCAGACAGGTTTCTTAGCGAATAGAGAAGGAGTTTTCTATGGACAGTGTAGTGAGATTTGTGGTGCAAATCACGCATTTATGCCAATTGCTGTTAAAGCGGTTAACTTAGATGAGTATTGTAACCATATCGAAGCTCTTTTAGCAGACGCTAGAGAGTAAGATTTAAAGATTGAAAGCTTACTGCCCTTCCGAGGGTGGTAGATTATATGAACTGAATGATCCGTTGAATGTTTTCAGCGAACCACAAAGATATCGGTACGATGTACCTTCTTTTTGGAGCCTTTGCAGGTATGGTAGGAACTGCATTTAGTGTATTAATTAGATTTGAATTATCTTCACCAGGTATTGCTTTTCTAGCAGGAGACTCACAATTATACAATGTAATCGTTACGGCGCATGCATTTGTGATGATTTTCTTCCTAGTAATGCCAGTAATGATTGGAGGTTTTGGTAACTGACTAGTACCTTTAATGATCGGAGCGCCAGATATGGCTTTCCCTCGTTTAAATAATATCTCGTTTTGATTATTACCACCAGCTTTAATTTTATTATTATCTTCTAGTTTAGTAGAAGGAGGTGCCGGAACAGGTTGAACTGTTTACCCACCTTTAGCGTCTATCGACTTCCATTCTGGAGGATCTATTGATCTTGCTATTTTTAGTCTTCACCTAGCGGGTATCTCGTCTATTTTAGGAGCGATGAATTTCATTACTACTATTATTAACATGAGAGCACCTGGTATGACTTTCCATAGATTACCATTATTTGTTTGAGCCGTATTTATTACAGCTATTTTATTATTATTATCGTTACCAGTATTAGCCGGAGCGATTACAATGTTATTAACAGATAGAAATTTTAATACATCATTCTTTGACCCAGCAGGGGGGGGAGATCCTATTTTATATCAGCACTTATTCTGATTCTTTGGACACCCTGAAGTATATATTTTAATTATTCCTGGATTTGGAATTGTTTCTCATATCGTAGTAGCTTTCTGTGATAAACCAATTTTTGGTTATTTAGGAATGTGTTATGCTATGGCTTCTATTGGAGTTTTAGGATTCATTGTTTGAGCGCATCACATGTATACTGTAGGTATGGATGTAGATACTCGAGCATACTTTACAGCAGCAACAATGATTATTGCGGTTCCCACAGGAATTAAGATTTTCAGTTGATTAGGTACAATTTATGGAGGATCTATTAGATTAGATACACCAATGTTATGAGCTCTTGGATTCATTTTCCTATTCACTTTAGGAGGATTAACAGGAGTTATGTTAGCTAATGGAGGAGTAGATATTGCTTTACATGATACATATTATGTAGTAGCTCACTTCCATTATGTATTAAGTATGGGAGCTGTATTTGCGTTATTTGGAGGATTCTATTATTGAATTGGAAAAATGACAGGATACGCATACCCAGAGAAATGAGGTAAGATTCATTTCTGAGTAATGTTTGTTGGAGTAAATGTAACATTCTTCCCTCAGCATTTCTTAGGATTAGCTGGATTCCCTAGAAGATATAATGACTATCCAGATGCTTATGCTGGTTGAAATTATGTTAGTTCTGTAGGATCTGTAATCTCATTAATCGCTGTATTAATTTTCTTATATATTTTATATAGAACATTTACAGACGGTGTAGCAGTAGGTCGACATTATTGAAGATCTCCTGAGTTCTTCGATGTAGAAGGTGACGTAGTAACGGCTCCATCTTTAGAGTGAACTTTAAACTCTCCACCAGAGTTCCATACATATAACGAGTTAGCTTATTTAGTAACATCTAAATAATTTTTGTTTATGAAGGAAAGTGCGGGCATGTCCCGTACTATTGGTTTTATAAAGGTTAAAGTCCTTTTAGAATTATTATGGTTGAATATTCAGCAATTCTTCTTTTTGTTGCTTTTAGTGTGTTTTTATCTTGCCTACTTCCGGCATTATCATACATTTTAGGTGTTAAAAACGGTGATTCAGAGAAACTTTCAGTTTACGAGTGTGGTTTTGATCCATTCGGAGACTCTCGTCAAAAGTTTGAAGTAAGATTCTTTCTAGTGGCGATTTTGTTTATTATTTTTGATTTAGAGATTTCGTTCCTATTCCCATGAAGTGTATGTGTTAGTGATTTAAGTACATTCGCTTACTGAGTTATGTTAGATTTCTTTATTATCTTAACGATTGGTCTTGTTTATGCATGAATTAAAGGAGGTCTTGAGTGAGAGTAATTTCACTCATTATCCCGAATCGTTAAATGTACCCTAGATAACTTTTTATGAGATTATTAAAAAATCATCCCATTTTAGCAACTGTTAACAACTTACTTATCGACTTACCAGCTCCATCTAATATTTCATATTTTTGAAGTTTTGGATCTTTATTAGGTCTAGTTCTTGTTATCCAATTAGCTAGTGGAATCTTTTTAGCAATGCATTATACAGGTCATATTGACCTTGCTTTCATTTCAGTAGAACACATCATGAGAGATGTTAATGCTGGATGATTCATGAGATACATGCATGCTAATGGTGCCTCAATGTTTTTCGTTTTAGTATACTTCCATATTGGAAGAGGATTATATTATGGTTCTTATACAAAACCTAGAGAAATGGTTTGAGGTGTAGGAGTAGTTATTCTTATTGTAATGATGGCTACTGCGTTTATCGGTTCATAACATAGCCGAAAATATTTATTTATGTCAAAACAAATCAACTCATTTAAAGATTTCGTCGAAATATCTGATGTTAAGTATAATCTTGACACTTATGGTCTTCCGAGAACGAACCAACATTATAAAGCAGGTCCAGATTATAGGGCTGGTGTTTATATTTTTAGAAATAAAGTGTCTTCGACATTGTATATTGGTTCATCTGTTTGTTTACGAGCCCGATGGTACAGCCATCTCTTAACGACTAATAAGTTAGCACCGGAATTATCACAGGATTTTGTTGAACAAGGATTAGAGTCTTTCGATTATCATGCTGTTTACACAGAAGATTATATGAAATATGAAAAGTGGCTTTTTAATTGTTTAAGAAAAGAAGTGTTATACAATGAACGTGCTCCGCATATTTACACTTGATTTAAAGATGATGTTCTCTATGGAATGGAAGAGTCTGGTGTTTACCGTGCTTTTTATTCCTATGAAGAGGTCTGTCATACTTATTCACTCAGTAAAAGAGTGATACAAGATGCGATTAAGTATAAGAAATATCATAAAAAGCATGGTGTGTATTTTTCATGGTTTTTATTTGATAGTGAAGAGTTACAAGATCTTATTAAAAGAGATGCTACTATCGTAACGATAAATGATGAAGGAAATAATTCTTATTTTCGTAATTGTGATTCAGTATGTAAGCATTATGGTTTAAGTCGAAGTAAGGTTTATGTGTCATTAAAAACAGGTAAGCGTATTAAAAAGAGTTGTATTCAGGTTGAATACATATAAATAAGTATAGTCCTAACTCAAATACCTTTTAAGGGTTAAATATAGTTAGAGCGTGATGACAATCGCGTGAGGAGTCGGTGTACTCCAAGGCAACATAAGTGAAAACGTGTCAACTTTTACTGAGAAGACCGTCAGTTAACACTATGTTAATTGCTACAGACTGGGTCACTTTTATGGGATAGAGTATTATCTTAATGTACAGTCGAAAAAGGTATGTTTTACCTTGAGGACAAATGAGTTTTTGAGGGGCAACCGTAATTACTAATTTAATTTCCGCAATTCCTTTCGTTGGAGAAGATATCGTTCAATGAGTTTGAGGAGGATTTTCAATTGGTAATGCAACATTGAATAGATTTTTCAGTTTACATTATTTATGTCCATTCGTTATTTGTGCATTAGCTGTTATTCACTTAGTAGCATTACATGAGCATGGATCTAACAACCCTTTAGGAGTTGATGGTAATATTGATAAAATTCCATTCCACCCATATTATACAACGAAAGATTTCGTAGGATTCACATTATTTTCATTAATTTTTGCAGGGTTCTTATTTTTTGCACCTAATATGATGGGAGATGTAGATAATTACATCCCAGCTAATCCGTTAGTAACACCACCGCATATTCAGCCAGAGTGATATTTCCTATTCGCGTATACTATTCTAAGATCTATCCCAGATAAATTATTAGGAGTATTAGCGTTATTTGGTTCTTTATTAATTTTATTTGTAATGCCTCACGTGCATACATGTTTAATTAGATCTAATCAATTTAGACCTATTTCTAAAGTTTTCTTCTGATTATTAGTAGGAGATTTCTTAGTTCTGACATATATCGGAGCATGTGTTCCTGAAGAGCCATTTGTAACAATTGGTCAGGTAGCATCTGTATTCTATTTTTCATATTTTTTAATCTTTACTCCATTAATTGGGTTATTAGAGAATAAATTATTAAAATTAGAAATTAAAGGTTAATGTTTTTAGTTTGACTCATCAGGCGATAGTTCGTCTGCTGAGTTGTGGCGCTTTGGCAGAGTGGTCTAATGCGGTTGACTGTAAATCAATTGGGGTAACCCGTCGTAGGTTCAAATCCTATAGGCGCCATTTTAAAGTGTTAAAACTTAAAAATCCAAACAAAACATTATTATCAAATCTAAGATCTATTTATGGTATATCAGATTACCGTGGAAAAGAGATTTGTATGCGAGTAGGTGTAGAACCAGGAACACTTGTTTCATCGATTAGTAAGAAAAAAACAGATGATATTATTCAGTTATTAGCTTATTTAAACAATTTAAATTCAGCAGAAGCAATTCATACTAATTTACTACGGTATACGAGAAACAATATTAAACGTTTAAAGAAAATAAACTGTTTGAGAGGTAGACGACATCGTTCAAATTTACCAACGCGGGGTCAAAGAACTCGAAGTAATGGTAGATCATCAAAAAGAAGAATCTAAGTTTTTAAGAATTCGTTTAAACGTTTAGATTTTCAAGCCCATATGGCACAGTAGGTAGCGCAGCGCTTTTGTAACGCGAAGGTCCTCAGTTCGAATCTGAGTTTGGGCAAAAATGTGATGATCCGGGAAATATGTTCAGAATGGTAATGGGGCGATTTGCTACATCGTTGTCGAAAGACGTGTGAGTTCGATTCTCACTATTTCCGCACAACATGCTTCAATACCATATATCTGAAATTAGATATAGATTGATGTATTATACAGTATCTTTCTTACTTTCTGCAACTATTTTATGGCAGTTTAAATACAGTTTACTCTTTATATTATGTCCTATAAACTTAATGTTTACTGAACTTTATGAAGCTTTTAGTTGTTTTCTATGATTAAGTGTCTGCAGCTCATTTATTATTAACTTACCGTTGTTAGCTTATTCAATAGTACACTTTATAATACCTGGTTTATATAAACATGAGAGTAAAGAGCTTATCTACTTAAGTAAATTATTCATTTCGTTATTCATGAGCTTACTTGCCGTGTATATGGTGTATTTACTTCCTTTTTTAGTTAGTTTTTTTACTGGTTTTATGTCTGAAAACTTAACGTGTAGTATTAAACTTTTAGACTTTTCGGAATTTCTATTGGTTATCATTTATTTAAGTCTGTTCACATTAGGATTAGGACTTGTAAGTGTATTATCAACTTTAGAAAATTACCGGAAAATGATATATATGTTACTAATAATTGTCGTAGCATTATTAACACCTCCAGACGTTTTTTCATTGTTATTTGTAAGTATACCTTCTATTTTATTCATGGAAGTACTTTTTTTCTTTTCACAGTTGTTAAGACCAGATTAGAAATAACGGTCGGAAGGTGTAATTTACAAAAAAAAACACAAGGAAGAGTGCCTAACACAGTATACCTGTCACCAGTACGTCTGTGTTCCTTTATAGTACTGGTGTTAGAGTGTAACCTGTACGTTTCCTTTATAGTACTGGTGTTAGAGTGTAACCTGTACGTTTCCTTTATAGTATTGGTGTTATAGTATAACCTGTACGTGTCCTTTATTGTGTATAGTGTAGGTTTTAACCTGTAATTATATTTTGTAGTATTGTGTTGTAGGTTTAAGGTGTGTACATATTTTGTGGTTAAAATCCATACCTATGTTTTATGTTTGAAAATTTTTCAGAATCGTTAGCTACATTATTTGTAATCCCATTTGTTGGATTTTTTGTAATAGCTTTTTCGAGTAGTAAGGTTAGAGAGATAGCCTTATTTGTAAGTGTAGTTGAGTTTTTGGAGTCACTTCGTTTATGAACGCGTTTTGATTACGCTAGTGGTGATTTTCAGTTCACGTTCAAGTTATTTTGAACGACTGATTATAGTTTTTTCTTTGGAGTAGATGGTATTAGTTTATTTTTCATAGTATTAACGACACTTCTTATCCCAATTTGTTTATTAGCGAGTTGAGATACAATTTTAATTCTTCGTAAGGAATATTTATTATGTTTCATTGGTATGGAATTACTTTTAATTGGAGTATTCAGTATTTTAGATTTACTAGGATTTTACATTTTCTTTGAGGCTGTATTAATTCCTATGTTTTTAATTATTGGAGTATGAGGAGCTCGAGAGGAGAAGATTCGAGCGTCATATTATTTCTTTTTTTACACATTAGTTGGATCTGTATTAATGTTATTAAGTATTTTTTATATTTATTACATTACAGGATCTACAGATTATTTAACAGTATTAAATTACGAGATAGATTTCGAGACGCAGAAGATTTTATTTTTATGTTTCTTTGCGTCATTAGCGGTAAAAATTCCTAAGTTCCCATTTCACATTTGATTACCTTTAGCTCACGTAGAGGCTCCGGTAGCGGGATCTGTAATTTTAGCAGGTATTCTGATTAAGTTAGGAGCTTATGGATTTATCCGTTTCTGTTTACCATTATTGCCTTTAGGTTCGGCATTTTTTGGACCTATGGTATTAACGTTAGCGGCATTAGCGGTAGTGTATGCTAGTCTTACAACACTGCGTCAGACAGATTTAAAGCGAGTAATTGCTTATTCATCAGTGTCGCACATGGGAGTAGTTATGTTATCTATTTTTTCATTTTCAGTGATTGGATTAGAAGGATCTATTTTTTTACAAGTAGCTCACGGACTAGTAAGTTCAGCATTATTTATTGTGGTAACATTATTATACGAGAGACACCATACTCGTATTATTAAATACTACCGAGGAGTAACATTAACAATGCCTATTTATAGTATGTTTTTTTTATTCTTCACATTAGGAAACATTGCGGTTCCATTATCGGCAAATTTCGTAGGAGAATTTTTAAGTTTATTAGCAATTTTCCAGGTAAATCCATTTATTACTATTGTTAGTACACTTGGAATTATTTTAAGTGCGGCGTATGCATTATTCTTATATAACCGAGTATGTTTCGGAGGAATGTCGGTATATATTAAACACAGTGTTTATTCTCGAGATGTAACGCGTCGTGAATTTTTAGTATTAATTCCATTAGTATTCTTAACAGTATTACTTGGAGTATATCCAAACTTAATTTTAGAGCCAATGCATGCATCGGTAATTAAGAGTTTATTATATTAATAAAGATTTTATTTAATTTTTCAGTATCTAGGTTCATAAATTTGAGCCTAGTATCTGGGCCTATAGTATAGTGGTATTATTATCGCCTTCAAAGCGACAGACCAGGGTTCAATTCCTTGTGGGCTCGTTAAATTTGGTTTTATTGTTAAGAGTGTTGTAAAGAAACACTGCATTATTTTGTAGTGCCCTTATAGCTGTGCCCTTATAGCTCAGTGGTAGAGCATTGGTTTTCTAAACCATGTGCCGTAGGTTCAAGTCCTTCTGAGGGTTTTTAATGGAATCATTTCTATTTTGAGTATGAAGCTTAAGTGCTATATTTGCGGGTTCAAAAGTTATTTCTAGTGCCAATCCAATTCACAGTGTGTTTTGATTGATTCTATGTTTCGTGAACGCTGCGTTTTTATTATTATTACTAGGGCTTGAATTCTTGCCTATCCTATTCTGTATTGTTTATGCAGGAGCTATTGGAATTATGTTCTTATTTGTGGTAATGCTTTTAAATATTAAATTAGTTGAGATTAGTGAGAATGCTTCTCGATATTTACCAATTGGTGCAATTATCGGTTTTATTTTCTTATATCAAATTTATTTTGTATTTACATCAGAAGTTGCAAATTATGGAACAAGTTGAGATGTTTATGATTTCTCAAGTTTAGTTCAATTAACAAATATTGAACAAATGGGACAGTTACTGTACACGGATTATTTTTTATATTTCCTAGTGAGTAGTTTAGTTCTATTAGTGTCTATGATCGGAGCCCTTGTGCTTTGTTTATACCACGAAGAAGGTGTTAAACGCCAAGACATTTTTGGTCAGGTTGCTACAGAATATGATAAAACAGTTATTAATTTTAAATAATGTTACATAATATATATTGAATTTTACCGGAGGTTTTCATGGCTATGACAGGAATAATTCTGTTAGCGTATGGTGGTGTTTTATCAAAATTAGGTAGTCAGGTAAGTCAGTTGAATAAAATGAACTGATTGATCATTATTACTTTAGTGTTATCATCTTTTTTACTGATTGGACAATTAGGTTTCGAAGGTAATAGTAATATTATTATTGCTGGAGGTTTTTTTGTTACGAATGAGTTTATTATTGCTATTAAATTAGTGTTAGTACTTAGTAGTGCGCTTGTTTTAATTTTAGGATTAAAAGCGCAAGTAGAAGATAAAATGTTAGACTATGAATTTAGTTCACTTGTTTTATTCTCTACATTAGGTATGATGATGTTAGTAGGTTCAGGAGATCTTATTATGTTATACCTAGCAATTGAGTTACTAAGTCTTTCTTTCTATGTGTTAGCTAGTATGAAAAGACATAGCCAGCATTCAACAGAGGCTGGATTAAAATATTTCCTTTTAGGAGCATTATCATCAGGACTTCTTTTATTTGGTATGGCATTAGTTTATACATTTACAGGAGAAACGGGATTCATCGCTATTGGTGAGTTTTTATGATACAGTGGTTCAGGAGTTTCAGCACCTATTGAAATTTTAATTGGAATTACATTCATCATTATTGCATTGTTATTCAAATTAGCAGCAGCGCCTTTCCATATGTGAGCGCCAGATGTTTATGAAGGATCACCTACAATTGTGACAGCATTTTTTGCAATTGTTCCTAAAATCGGAACATTAGGAGTTTTAATTTTATTATTAACAGGACCATTCGTGAGTTTATTTAACGAGTTACAACCTTTAATTTTATTTTCGGCTTGTCTATCTATGATTGTAGGTAGTATTGGAGCTTTAAACCAAGCAAAAATGAAGAGACTATTAGCTTACAGTGCTATTAGTCATATTGGATTCTTACTGGTAGGTATGTTACCGAACAGTGTATTAGGTATTCATGCATGTTTCGTATATATTTGTCTATATATTGTAATGTCATTTAATACATTTGCATTTGTTTTAGCAAACTTCAGACATGGTAATTTTATTACACAGTTATCTGGATTATCTAGACAGAACCCTATTTTAGCATTTACATTTGCATTTACATTATTATCTATTGCTGGAGTTCCGCCTTTAGCTGGATTCTATTCAAAATACCTGGTGTTATTACAAGCGATTAACAATGAGTTTTTTGGTGTAGCATTAATTGGTATTGTATGTTCTTGTATTGCAGGTTTTTATTATTTAAGAATCATCAGATGAATGTTCTTTAAACATGACACAACATTCCACTTGAAAGATATCGGAGACGCTATCTACCCTTCAAACACGAATGTATCTGTTTCTTTAGAGCAATCATTAATTTTAGGAGCGACATTATTTATTATTTTAACGTTCTTAATTTACCCAATTCCATTTTTAACGTTTTCAAAAACGATTATTTTATCAAGTTTAATTTAATTTAAGTGGTTCCGTATACCTTATTATAGTATAAGGTGTACGATGTAGCGCGATGGCAGAGCGGTTTAATGTACCAGCCTTGAAAGCTGGCGTAGGTTTGTAATCTACCCAGGGTTCGAATCCCTGTCGCGCTGTTTTAATGTTTCACAGGTTAAATAGTGACTAATTGTGTACGTATATAGAGTGTATACACAAGGGGACTTAGCTCAGTTGGTAGAGCGCTTCATTTGCATTGAAGAGGTCGGGAGTTCGACTCTCCCAGTCTCCATTCTTGGGGGATGTGTCGGAACGGTAGACGAGTCTGACTTAGGATCAGGTGCTCTCGCGAGCGTGAGAGTTCAAATCTCTCCATCCTTATATTAAAAAGAATATTTTAAGACAAAAAGTTGCAAAAGAAAATTTTAAGTCATCGGAGAGGAATCGTTTATTATTAAAAGTGATTGTAAACAATAAGATTTTGCCTTTAGAGACGCGAAGTATAGCAGCGAATCATCTTAATTCTGAGTCTCATTTACCAAAGAGATCTATAACAACATTACGTAAAGTATGTGTTTTAACAGGTCGGTCTAAGGGACTAATAAAAAAAGAGAAAGTATCTCGGCTTCAATTCAAACGTTTAATTGAGTCAGGTTTACTTTGTGGTGTTCGAAAGTCATCATGATAAACTATGCAACAAATAGTAGATTTCACGATTAGATTTCGTAACCTTCGTGGTTCACGATTAAAAGTACGAAACACAAAATGATCTCGAGGTATTTTGGGTGTTTTAGAGAGTTCTAAGTATCTAAGTTATACCCTAGTAAGTAGAGATTTAAAATACATTGAGATTGAGATTATTTCGAGTTCAATACGTAATTTAAAGTTAATAAGTAAAGGATCGCGTGTGGTATATTTAGGATATAAAGAGCTATTGCGAGAAAGTCGTTTAAAGAAAACGTCAGGATTTTTTATTTTAACAACAAGTGAGTGAGGTATTATTACTTCAATCGAGGCATTACGTTTAGGAGTTGGAGGAAAAGTTCTTCTTAAAGTGGAGTAGGTCATTTCTGAATAGAACCATTTTCCCCTATTATGAGTTCAGACTCGTTTTCAAAAGGTTTTTCGTATTTTGACCAATTCGAAATTTTAAGATTAGTTGAAGTTCACCCATTCGGTAACTTTGATATTTCAATTACAAATTCAACGGTTTTCATGCTGTTAGCGTTGGGTTATTTTGTGTTTATGTTTAACAGCAATAGTAACGATGGAGCAATCATCCCAGGAAGATATCAGTCAGTTATTGAGATTCTTTATACTACTATCTATGATATGGTTAAAGAAAACTCAGGATCTGAAGGATTAAGATATTTCCCAATTATGTTTACTCTTTTCATGTTTTTAATTATCATGAATTTATTTGGATTAATCCCTTATACATTTACTCCTACATCTCATGGAGCTGTATCATTTGGATTATCTATCACTATCTTTATTGGATGTAATATTATTGCATTCTCTAAACATGGATTAGATTACATGTCAATGTTCTTCCCACCAGGGGTTCATGCAGGTATTGCGCCTTTCTTAGTAGCGGTTGAGTTAATTTCTTATTTCGCTAAACCAGTTTCTCTGGGACTTCGATTAGCTGCGAATATTACAGCGGGACATTTATTATTTGTAATTTTAGCTAGTTTCATCTGACAAATGGTTTGTGCAGGTGGTATGGTAGCCGTTGCAGGATTATTCCCATTAGCTATTTGTTTCTTTATTACTGTATTAGAAATTGGAGTTGCTGCTATTCAAGCGTATGTATTCTGTCTATTGACAATTATTTACCTGAATGACTCATTCCATTTACATTAGTAAAAGATCAATTAGTAACCCCAGGGCAATAGCCCTGTGGACTTAGGTATATTGCATGTACCTTACGTTTATCGAGGAATAGACTTAAAAATGCAATCATTAAATTATGCCACAATTAGCAATCGAAACATTTGTAAGTCAGTATTTCTGACTTTTAGTATTTTTAGTTACTTTTCACTATGTTACTTCTAACGTAGTTATTCCTAATGTAGTTACTACATTAAGAGCAAGAAAAGTAGTAGCTTCAGACTCTGAAGAGACTGAAGCATCAGAAAGCGAAAGCCTAGTAGAGCGAGATAGCATCTTAGGTGGAACTTTCAGTGTTGTAGTAGATGTTACATCTTCTAACACAAGTATCAAAGGAGCTTTAGAAGGAGCATCTAAGTCTTTAGCTTAGTACTCTTATAATTCTTGTAAGACCTATTTCAAATTGGAATGGGATCTTACGTAATCCTTTTGCCTTTTCCACAATTTAAGGTGTGGAATGTATTATATATGTTACTTATCGTATTGGAACAATTTATAAAAATTTTAATTATCGTAGTACCTCTACTTATCGCAGTAGCTTTTCTAACACTAGCTGAAAGAAAGACACTAGCAGCAATGCAGATCAGAAAAGGTCCTAACGTGGTGGGAGTCTACGGGCTACTTCAACCAATAGCAGATGGAGTAAAATTGTTTTCAAAAGAAACTATTTTACCAACCCATTCAAATCTAGCTATATTTATTTTAGCTCCAATCTTATCTCTAATTCTTGCCCTAATCTCATGAGCGGTTATTCCTTACGGACCAACAGCAGTTCTTTCAGATGTAAATATCGGTATTCTTTATCTGTTTGCAGTAAGTTCTTGTTCAGTTTATGCTATTTTAATGGCGGGTTGAGCGTCAAATTCTAAATATGCTTTTTTTGGAGCAATTAGAGCGGCAGCGCAGATGATTAGTTATGAGGTGTGTATCGGGCTTATTATTTTAGCAGTGGTTATTTGTGCTGGAGATTTAAATTTAAGTAAAATCGTTTTAGCGCAAGAAGACTGTTGATTTATTGTACCCTTATTCCCAGCAGGATTTATGTTCTTTGTTTCAGCTTTAGCGGAGACAAATAGAGCACCCTTTGATCATGCTGAAGGAGAAAGTGAGTTAGTATCTGGTTTCAATACTGAATATTCAGGTTTTACATTCGCATTATTCTTCCTAGCGGAGTACGCACATATTATCATCATGAGTTTAATTACAGCTTTATTATTCTTTGGTGGATGATTACCAATCCTACCCGGATTAGATTTTATCGCACCTAGTGTACATTTAGCAATTAAAACGACATTCTTCTGTTTCTGTTTTATTTGAGTTAGAGCTTCATTCCCTCGTATGAGATATGATACTTTAATGCAATTATTATGAAAAAGCTATTTACCACTATCAATGGGATTCTTATTATGAGTCGCAAGTGTAGTGTTTATTTATAGCTAATAAAAACACCAGATCCAATCAACGTATGATAGGTTGGATCAAGAATGTGAATTCTTTTTACTGAGTTAAAATCTCAGAGAGAATATATAAATTTCCGTGTGAGTTAAAAAAAACACAAAGAAGAGTGCCTAGCACAGTATACCTCTGTAGTACTGTGAGTCTCCTTTATTGTATAGTACTGTAACCTGTGAGTCTCTTTTATTATAT
>Ga0209223_10001060_pt1 | contig 30676 bp, 29 predicted proteins | sample COG_06_FD_184750 | JGI IMG/M metagenome (GOLD analysis project Ga0209223, IMG submission 184750) | Pelagic Microbial community sample from North Sea - COGITO 998_met_06 (SPAdes) (version 2) | ecosystem: Environmental > Aquatic > Marine > Neritic zone/Coastal water | place: Helgoland, sampling...
TCATAAGGATTACGCCAGACGTACGTTGCAGATCCTCCTGTATGGCCTGCATTGTATCTACCGCCAGATCCAAAGATTCCATGTCATAGGTCACTGAGTCCTTTCTGAGAAACCGCAGAACCATGCTTTCGCCTTTATTGACGGGCAAAGCCGACACTCTTATGTCTAGGGATATATTGGCGACTCGCATCTCGATTTTACCGTCTTGTGGACGTCTTTTTTCGGATATATCCATCCCAGATAGAATCTTCAGCCGTGAAATAATTGGTAGCTGCAAACGATCTGGGATGAAATCTATATCGTGAAGGACTCCATCAATGCGATAGCGAACCCTGCAGCGATCGCCTACAGGTTCCACATGCATATCCGAAGCTTTCATTCGAAGAGCTCGCGAAATCAATGAATTCAGTAAGTTTACTGTGGGCGCCTCACTTGCAAGTTCACGGAGCCGATCCTCTTCAATGTTTGATAGAGGGTTAGCAGGCTGATCACTGGCATCCGCCGGATTAACCAGCTTGAGACTGAGGAGGCTAAAATCCGAGTCAGAGGAGATAATGAACTTAAATTTAAACTTCTCATTAGTTAAGAATTGCAAAACATCCCAACAAAGAGGAGCTTTTGTCACAAATACAAAATCATTAGAGTCATCTCGGTCAAATAGCAACCAACCATTTTCTAATAGAAATGATTTAGGCAGCTCAGACTCCTCTTGTGGGGGGGTCCAGTTATCTCTCTGACTCTCAGTCAAAGTGGGAGCATTAAGATACTGGCTATACACTGATGGAAGCAGCTCTTCGGAATAGCTGCCCATATTAAGAAGGATTTTTTCTAATGCACCTCCGGCTTTAGCCTGATAGGCCATCCCCTTTTCAATATCATCCGCGCTGACACCATGGTCGGCTAGTACCTCTTGCAAAGTCATTATTCGTGCATCACGTCAGCTGCGTCATCTTCACCGCCGGGTTGTCCGTCTTTACCCAGGCTAAGAAGTAAAAAGGGCTCAGCGTCTGGCCCTGGTGATTGATAACTGTATGAATTATCCCAAGGGTCCAAGGGGACTTTTTTCGGTAGGTATGGGCCATCCCATCCAGATTTTCCAGAGGAAATTAGGTCCGAAAGTTTGGCGGGATAATCGCCCATATCCAACCTGTAGGTATCCAGTGCAGTCTGCATCATTTGCATCTGAGCCCTAGCTGTTTTGATTTTTGTCGAGTCAACTTTGGAGAACATTGCAGGTGCAACCAAGGACATTAGTAGGCCCAAAATTACAATCACGATAAGTAGCTCAATCAGGGTAAACCCCACTTGGTTTCTTTCCCCTTCCATCCTGTTCTGCCTCTTAAATAATTGATATTTATGCACTTTTACAATCCATTCAGTGTTAGTAGCGGGATTATTATACAGCCTAATATGCCTACTGTTAACACGAGTATGGGTAAAATTTCTATTCATGAACAGATAGATATGCGGTGGAGAATTTAACGCTGCGATTAATAGCCGGAAAGACCGAGACGCTTTCCCTTATAGCTTCCATCAAGTACTCGCTGCCACCAGCGCACGTTTTCAATATACCAGATGACCGTTTTGCGAATACCAGTTTCAAAACTCTCTTCAGGGGTCCAATTCAACTCAACCTGCATTTTGGATGCATCTATCGCATAGCGTGCATCGTGGCCTGGCCGATCCTTTACAAACTGGATTAAATCACGGTAATAATCTACACCCTGAGGCTTCTCTAGCGCCAGCTCTTCGAGCAAATCACAAACCATTTTCACTACATCAATATTTGTCTTCTCATTATGGCCGCCGATATTGTATGTCCCCCCTACTGCCCCCTCTACAACCACTTTTACCAGAGCCCTTGCATGGTCTTCAACATATAACCAATCACGAACCTGAGTGCCGTCTCCATAGACCGGTAGTGGCTTGCCCTGAAGTGCATTAAGGATAATGTGGGGGATTAATTTCTCTGGAAAATGGTACGGGCCATAGTTATTCGAGCAGTTAGTGATGATTACAGGCAACCCATAAGTGCGGCCCCAAGCCCTCACTAAATGATCTGAACTGGCCTTGCTTGCAGAATAAGGAGAGGAGGGGGCATAGGGCGTATTCTCAGCAAACAAATCGTCTGTGCCCTCAAGGTCGCCAAAGACCTCATCAGTTGAAATATGATGAAAACGAAACTGACTTTTGGCGCTCCCTGATAGGGTTTCATAGTATTGTCTAGCTCGCTCAAGCAGGTTGTAAGTACCCACAATATTCGTGTGAATAAACTCACCAGGACCATCAATAGATCGGTCAACATGGCTTTCGGCTGCAAGATGCATCACTGCATTGGGTTTGTAATGGTCAAAAATTCTGGATATTTCCACCTCATCACAGATATCGATCTGCTCAAAGTTATAGCGACGATTGGCCTCAGCGCCGGGCAGAGAGTCGAGATTACCCGCATAGGTCAGTTTATCAACGTTGATAACATTGAAATCTGTATTTGCCAGAATATGTCGGACAACGGCACTACCAATAAAGCCCGCACCACCAGTTATAAGAACCTTCAAAGCTTACCCTTAATCTATGTAAAATCTTTAGCGCTGCTCGAACAGAGCCAGGTACTGCGCTCTGACTACACTCCATGTGTACCTCCGCTTGGCTACCTCCAGCAGTGCCTCTCCACCAGCAAGAGCTGTGCCGCTTGTAATCATAGCCTGCAAGCTTTCTACCGAGCTAAAAAACATCCCTTTATCTTCCATAGTCGCTCGATTATAGGGGCAATCAAACGCCACTATTGGTTTACCAAAATGCATCATCTCTACCAGAGACGGATTAGTGCCACCAGCAGAATGTCCATGAATATAGACACGGCAATGACTTCGGTACGCAAAGAGTATTTCTAGATCATATATGGGATCTAGCAACCTAAGATTGCAGTGCTCAGCATACTTTTTAAGAAGCTCGCAACCATAGTCGGATGATCTCCAATTGCCAATAAAACACAGCTCTTCATCGGTACCAGCAAAGGCTTCTAATATGACATGCACATTATTTTCCGGCTCAATACGACATAATGCCAGGGCATAGGGGCGCTCAATGTCTAGACCTAAATGCCCAGCGTACTCCTGCAAACTAACTCGCGCATGATCACCGCCATAGGCAATAGTCTCACATTCTCTTTCATAGGTATGGTTAATGTAGTCTGCAATAGCCACGTTATCAGCCACAACTTTGGCCGAAAACCTAACAGCCAAACCTTCCGATAACCTTAAAAACCACTTTGCCAGGCCTCGCCATTTCTCCCTACGCCACTCGATACCATCAATGTTGGTCACCGTATACACATGAGGGCAGAAAATTCTCATCACAGGGATAATAACCGCACCAGACGTACCCAAGATCAGTAAATGACGATGCCCGGTGATCACTGCATGCAATACAGACAAGATATCATAGACAATGCTGACAGGGCCATTTGCTCTTAGAGGGACATAGACTAACTTAGCGCCCTTATACTGTTTAACTCGGTCATTGTAATGAGTCCCAGAACAGTATACCGTCATCTGACGCTCACTACCAACAATTAGATGCTCTACCAGCGTTTCGAACCCGCCGTAAGAGGCTGGGACGCCAACGGTGCCCACAATAGCGATCTTCATGTCACTTATTCTTGTTCGTGCCGGAACCGAGGAACGCTGATTTAATACGCACCAACTTCGGCATGTGGCGGCCTAGAAACTGCTTAATACCTCCCCCCTTCTCCGGATACCAGACTGTTGTCCTGACCTTCCCTGCCTGTTCCATCTGCGTATATCCGTAAGCCGCTATTGAGCGACGGAATTTACCCTCAGGGAAACTAATTGGATCATACCCGTGCAATGTATAATCTCTGGTGAACATGATGACCGCTCGGTTAAAAAGAGGTTCAATGAGGCTGGGAACGAGGCTATTTTTACGACCATCTGCCAACTTTAGCTGCCCAGCGTAAGGATCTTGCCAGTCCTCATTAAGGTAGATCAGTATGTTTATATTGCGAAACCAACTTGGGTTAACAGGGTGATAGTTAAAGTCAACATGCATATCTAGAAAGCTACCTTTACCTCCCTGATGAATTCCTCCACCATGAAATCCAGGGTCGATGAATATTTTCTGCCCGGTCAAAGCAGATATCCAAGATTCGAACCTTATGGACAAAAGCTCAGCCTTGAGTTCCGCAAATTCTGGACAGAGCGCATCGAAATCAGCCTTCTCGAACTTATTTTTAGCAAAAATATAGTCTCGGCTCTTATTGGAGCCAACGACCTCAGGATTTGGTACCGAACTAAGCGCCTCTCGGAGCCTGGCTGCATCACAAAAATTATCTATAACAATATGCTCAAACGGATCAGCATCTAAAAACTGCTTACAGTGAGAAGATACGTGGTCTTCTAGAAAGTCAAAATTAATCATGCTTGGAATCACCTCTCACAATCGCGCTAGATAACAAAGTACCCAGGGAGGTCTCTATGAGCTTAGTCAAAATATTCGTTTTAAATTAGCTAAAACTTTAACCACTATATAGTTTAGCAAAGACGGTCGATCAGACTTGGGTAAACTATATAGTGGTTGGAGATCATACAGAATTGTCGCCCTCAGATTCATAAGTTTTTTCATCACATAGCCAAAATTGAAAGTCTGCGAACCAATTTGATTATCCGCATGGAGACGATAGCAGATCAGAGGTTGTGGCAGAAAGTAAACGCTACCATACATGGCCGTAACCACTGCAAACCAGTGATCATGAACGACTTTTCCAGGCATCGGCCCCAATTTAAAAATCTGCTCCTTTGCCACATGGTTAAGAGACATCGCGCAGCCTGCTACCGGATTTTGGCACAACATCCTGATTACAGATCGAACCAAATAATCAGCATCCATCTTTTGTAGGCTCAGCAAGGTATTCTTGCCAGAACACAATTTAGCTTCCATTATCTCAAGGTCAGAAAAAACCATTTCCGGCTCTATTTGAACGCTATAGCGCTCCAGATGCTGCTCAACTTTACTCCTAAACCAAACATCGTCCTGGTCGCAAAAGAAGTACACATCTGCCCGAACGTTTTCAAGCAACCAATAGAAACTGGCTGAACTTCCTAAATTATCACCAATATAGACCTTGAATTTTTCGGGGAAGCGAGACTGATAACCCTGCAGGATAGCAACGGTCCCATCAGTAGACCCATCATCCCTAACATGAACCACAATATTCTGATGAGATTGATCAATTAAAGAATCCAACTGCTCCCGCAGATACTGTTCTCCGTTATACGTTGACAGCAATACAGCAGCACTGATCGCCTCTTGACTTTCTAATGCGCTAAGTCCTCTGTCCACACTATCCTCAATCTCGAGCACCATTTTTAAACACGAAGATTTGTTTGGTAAAGCCAATTAATATGTTGAATATCCAAAGCCCTGCCCTCAGCAAGCGATCCCACCGCAGCCCAAATGACCTCAGACATCCATCAGACCTGCCGTCAAAAAGTGCTTCGTAGTAGCTAACAAAGGCGGCGTCCCAATCTAAGCGGTAACATACCCACATAAGACAATATATTCAACCAATATGGGCCTTTGAAACCCCAAAAGTTTAAGTATTGTTTGTTTATTTAATCTTAATCGTCCATCAGGGAGATATCTCTGACCTCGATCAATTCAACCGGCTAATAAGTGCGAGCGAGGCCATAACCCAGTCCCAACTGAGCTTTCGGCAGAGAGATGCTATTTCGCCCCCCCATGACTCATACTTGCCAGACTATGACGTCTGTCCTGTGGCCACTTGCCCTCGTTGCTGGGAGAAGCAAAGAGGTTTTCAAAGTTTTCCATAAGAATATAAATTAATGCCGAATTTAGGATTGTCAGATTCGGATTAGTAAACCCAGACAAGAAAAACAAGCAAAATAACATCACCACAAAAAGACGCCTAATGGTCGATACCGCCACAGACTGACTTAACCTGTAAGCAATAAAAATCCATAGGCAGGCCACAAAAACCAAGCCGTATTGAAGCCCAAGCGCAAACCACTGATTTTCATATTGAAAAGGTAGTTCAACTGAACGGATATATCCAGGTATATAGGCGCCAGCACCGTATCCAATTAGCGGAGATCCAGCAATATAATCGAGTAGCTTTGATGACTGGATAAATTTGACGGTTAGAGAATAGATATCAAAAGATCTGGTATTATAGATCTCAAGATATGGGGCATAATTTGCCAGCAAAAATGGGCCAACCAAAATTGTCAGACAAATTATCAAGATGGTAACACCAGAGTACCTTGGTGAAGAAAGCAGTTTGTACAGGAAAGTTAAAGCCAACACTATCCAGATGAATCTTGTCATTGACTGTACTGAATTAATGACCCCCAAAACAACAACCAGATTCCACTTGCCAGAGCTTATTGAAAACTCTGGGCGGCCCAACACCAGTGCCAAACAGGTAAAGTAGCAGACAACCATATCTGTCGATGTCACTAATCTAAATAGATTGGAGTCGCCTAAGAAGATTTGAAAAACAATCCCTGGCATCAAACCATCAAGCATCGGCAGCACTGTACGCGGCTCAAGAATACCAGCTATACAGAGTATAAAAAGTAGTAGCTTTGCTAGACAATATAGACCAATCGCAGAGCAGATAGTCTTTACCAGAGAGGAATAGCTCAACATCCTACTCCGCAGCGATAGGGTAACAATAGCAGTAATGAAAATGACCAGCATTATAGACGAGAGGGATTTTAACGGTCCGCTAATTCCATAATCTGTTTCGATAAAACCGCGTAACAGCTGCAAGCAAAGGAACAACACTACTGCCGCAAGCCAGATCACGGCTCGATAAGAGAACACTGTGCGCCTGCTATAATGATGCAAACCGAAAAATAATGTGACGGCGAGCAGAAGAAATATTTTGACTGAAGCCAACAAACTAGATGGAATAACAATCAGCAACCAAAGAAATGGTAGTACACTCAGCGCATAAAATTCTTGAAAGGTATATTTTTTAGTCATAGCCAGCGTTATCTAAGACCAATTGCGTGAATCGCTCCATCAGCTTATCAATTCGATAATCTTCAATATCGGAAGATAGTCTTTTTTGACCATATTGCAGCTCAGACAATGAGAGTGCAATATCTGAAATCTCAGACAACCGATATTGATGACCAGCTCCCGACTCCCGGAGAATACGAGCTGGCGTGGGCGCATTGCCAATTGAAATGATAGGCTTTTGCGCAACCAAATAATCAAATAGTTTCATAGTCACAACCGACTGATCTGGTCCTGTAAACAATAACAAATAATCGGCCCGAGCCTGAGCCTGAACTATCTCATCGCGAGGGACGGGAGGCAACACCGACCCAAATGATTTTATTATGGCGATTTCTCGCTCGCTGTAATTACCCATAAATACGATATTAAGACGATCTTTATTACTTTCCTCTAATAAATGGAAAGCACGGTCAAACGCCTCAAGTGATTGAAATATAGACCGCCTGGATCGCTCAATGGCCCCAGAGTACAGGATGTTAACATTATTGCTACTAGGAAAGTATGTCAGTTTAGGGCCGTCCACTGGTCTTATGTGATTTTGCTCTGCTACTGGTTGGAAGCCATTAGTAATAGTCACAAATTGACCTGAACCGGAGTACCTCATCTTAAAATCATCTGTAAGTGCATCAGAAACGCTTACTACAGCTCGGGCGTTAGTTATAGCTCTGTATTCCAGCTTTTGATTAAAGTAATTCGACAACCAGTTCTTGCGGCCCAGAGGCTCATAAGTCAGGCCATCGCGAAAATCGATAAACATCGGACAGTTGTATCTCTTACTGATGGCGATACCCACATCTGCAAACTCCGGCTGGGGCACGCTGACCACAACCGCATCCAGGTCATCCAAATCGTAATTGAGAGCCTGGGCTCCCAAAAAGTATTTATAGAAGGAATGATGCTTAATACCAAAAATATAATATTTTAGTTTTCGATAAACTCGATAAACTGTAGCTAACATTGAAGATCTCTGACCCACAGCTACGGCCATATCTTGAGGCGCATAGACATAGTCTAATCGCTCACTGCCAGGAAAATAATTAGTAAAAACTATGGTTTGATTCCCAGACCGTCGCAAGCTCTCGCTCAGCCCCCTCATCCTCAAAGATCCGGTGCTTTGGCCATCAAAATAACTACACAAAATAAGAATCTTTTTCATTGCAGCCTCATAGTCACCCTTTAAATTAGCGCTCTTACACAATAAACAGGCAAGAGAATAGCACTTAACATCAAGATCAGGCGCGCCTGGCTTATGGGCAACAAATAGTGCTTTTGAGAGAAAGAGAAATGAATGATAAAGGTAACCACTGCCGAGATCATTGTTGCATTAGCTGCGCCGGCTATCCCATATCTCGGGATAAGTAGCCAATTAAGTATAAGATTCAGCACCATACCAATAATATTAATCAGCGAAATTACACCAGTCTTATTGGCAAGGGACAGTCCTGGAAAGAAAACGTAACAATTAGAAATAAATACAGTAATACACAATATAGCTATAACCTCAGTCGCACCAATATAATCTGGTGATGAGAGATATAAAACTATTTGTATTTGAAATAACAGTATTGCCAATACAATGAGTAAACCCAAACCCAGATATAAATAGAACATATTTATAATCTTTGCTTTTGTATCCTCGTCTTCATAGCTGGCATAGATTAATGGTGTTATCGCTGTTCGAAACCCTGTAGTAATCAAAGTCATAATGGTCGCGACGCGCAAAGCAATTCCATAGATGCCGAGGCTTTGCAGGTCTAGAAGCTCTTTAATCATTAGCCTGTCAACAAAAAGCGCTAAAATAACTCCGACACTTGACGGAATAAGGGGCAGGCTAAAGCTGTAAATCTTAGAAAAATATCGTCGATCAAAACTAAACCTCAAACCACCTAAGACAGTTTTAGAGAAACATAGAAGTGAGAATGCAGCTCCAATAATCTGGCCAAACAATAGCGCCTCAACACGTAAATCAGTGTTAACCAGCAGTAAATAGGAGGTCGAAGCATTCCCCACCGTATTAAGTAGAGAAAATATTACACTTTTTTTAGAATCCAGAGAAGCGACCAGAATAGTGTTAAACAGGGTTACAAATCCAGTCAGAACATACACCAGCGCACAGAGCCGAATAAGATGAGCATTTTTAATCGTATCAAAGAGAAATAATGATATTTGCTCAGAAAAAAGCAGCACCAACAAAACAAACAAGCCAAAGGTGATAAATAAACTGATAATCGCCGATGAAATAAGAGAGTTTCTTTGGCTGGAATCACTTGTCTCCTCGGGCAAATAGCGAGCTATAGATTGTGAAACCTCTAAACTCACAGTTACTGCAACGATAGCTCCAATGGCTGCAAGGTAATCAACCAGACCAAATTGTTCAGGACTGAGAAAAAAAGTATAGACAGGCAAAAGAACAATACTAATGCCCTTATTCAGGATATTAACGATTGTATAAAGAGCCGAATCCTTGATCAGGTTCTTAAGATTCATCGCCAATAATCATTTTAAAATGGCCCGCATTTTCAGTCGAAGAATAATTTTTAAGAGCCCATTCGAAACCGGTCTCCGCCTGTCTCCGCAAACTATCAACCGGCATATCTAGAACAGATTTTAGCTTTATATAAACATCCCAGTAGGGCGTCACCACCCAAGCTCTGTCAGAATCAAGAGGCAATGATGGTTCTATATTTCTGTCTGCCGAAGTCAGCAAAACACAACCATTCGCCATCGCCTCCACGCCAAATACACCGGGAACTTGGGCATAAAACTCATTCAGAACAATATGGCTTGAAGCCAATACCTTTAATATTTGATTATGCGAAACGCCCGATAACTCCTGATAATCAAAGTCGTATCCCTCTAATCTCAATTTCTTAATCGCTGCTCTTACTAGTGGCGTGCCTTTGATAATAGGCGAACTTGGAGCATGGAATATTTTCAGCCTCTTCGCATCAAGCCATTTATCATTATTTAAATTAAACAAAGAGGTGGGGTAAAAATACAGTGTATCAAGCGTTTTTCGCTTGATATAAGTCATCTGATCTATCGACGGATTAAATATCACATCAGCATACTGATCTGCTGATTCCCCGATTTTTTGCCGTAATGCTTCTTTATCAGGAGAACCTATACCCGGATTAACTTGCTCCTGATAAGAAACCACCAACTCAATATCATTGTCCTGGGCATATTGGCGCTGCAAAACATGAGATCTTATCTCGCTTCCTAAAAATACAGTTACAATACCTTTGCTTTTGGCTTTGATGAAATCGAATTCAGCATTACGTCCATCACAATCGGAAATAAGAAAGCCCTTTGAGCCCAAATAGATGAAACCTTGATATTTATTGATTAGATACGCCAACATCACTGGCCCAATAACCAATAGGGCCAATTTATGGAATACCGTTTTTGAAGACCAATATATATCGTAGCTAAATTGATAAAATGGATTGCCGTATAGACATACACTATCTGTCATATCTAAAGAGGTGCTCATATTATTTAAGAATGATGCAATCTCTTCCACACCAATAACCCACTTATCCGTCTCTTTAATATTACAAAGGCACATTGAATAATAAGAGAGCTTGAGCAATCTTATTTGAACTAAAAATATTAGATTCTTTATCATTTCTTAACAGCTAGTGGATCAGGGATCGTATATTTAATATAAAAACTCCAGGGAATTAGGTTCCATTTGGCCATCAAATAGAAAAACGGTCGCATACGTTCAAACGTCTTTTTGTAGGTTTTGAACTCTGAATAATGCATCTTGGGCAGATTCATTAATCGATCAAACTCTTCGTCATTCAGGTTGAGGCGCTTCTTGTAGTACTCAACAAGTCCGTCCTCAATATGTGGAGGCCTCTCCATAAGATCCAGCGCCTCTTGCCTAGACATATCGCCTTCACGACAGTACGCGGAGTAGCCAGCTATCCGGAAGTCCGACTGCCAACGCGTTGGGAAAAAATAACTATGGAAAAAAGAAGCCGTGCGATTTTCAAGATGATGCCCTCCATACCATTTCCAGCCGTATTCTTCAGCTAGCATCGCTTTGGCCGCTTCTTTGTCGTACTGAAGGTAATACAGAGGACGAATGGACTCGATACGCCCGAAAAGCATCCATTTCAGCTGCTTGTACAACCATAGATTGGGAAATGTCCTCATTGGCACAGTACCAAACTGTTTGTGCACGCTCTGTATATATTTTGCATCCATGTATATCCAGCCCATTGGTGCTGAACCTTCGGTACGAAATGAATGACCATCAATCTTATATTTCACTCCATATTTTTCAGCCGCAATGTTCATCGTAGTTGCCAGACCAATGTCCGTAGGAGTCTCGATATCCCGCACCCCAGCCTTAAGAAAGGACAGAATAAGATCATCAAACTCGGTAGCATCTACCACATAAGTGAATAGATCTATATCCAAAGCATCCGTAAGAGCATGAATATTCTCGGTTGCAATAGTTGAATTCCAAGTATTATCGAAGTGAACAGCAAGCAGTCTCAGTCCGTATTTAACCGTCATTAAATGCATCAAATAAGAGGAGTCACAGCCACCGCTCACCCCGATTATTGCGTCATATTTTTTCCCCTTACCCGCCTGCTTAATACGATCAACAATTTCTTGTAACTGGGTCGCCCCGCGCTCATCATTAGGGAATCGGTCAGCCAACTCATCAATCTGAGCACAGTAATTACATACACCCTCTGCATCAAACGTGATATTTGGGATGGTTTTATCGAAAATACACCTAGTACATATATCCTGATTCATTGATTAGGTTCCAAAAAGTTTTTCTAAATCTGACAATTTGGGAAATTTGATTAATACGCCCATTCCTTTGGACTGAAATACCGCCATACTGCCGATACAGACAGCGGACGCACCACCTTCACATACAGCCGCCTGTATATCTTCAAGGCTGCCCGCCCCACCAACCGCGACCACGGGAACTCTAGCATTAGAGGTAACACGTTTAAGAAGATCAATATCAAAACCTTCCCAAGTACCCTCTTGATTAATGTTATTGATAATTATTTCACCAATTCCCAGGTTCTCGCAGTAAGCGACAATTTCGGACAGGTCTATGCTGCGTTTAGTGCTGCCCGAATGAGTTTTAATAATATATTTAGATCTAAACAAAGGCTTATGTAAGTCAATGGTGGCAATAATACTCTGAGATCCATAAATTTCGACGGCTTGACGCACAACCTCCGGGCCGTCAAAAAGCAATGAGCTCACTGAAACTTTTTCGATACCTAAGCTAAAAAGAGTCTTGAAGTCTTGCAGTGATTTTACGCCCCCACCATAACAAACCGGCATAAAGCACTGAGAGGCAATTTTCTCTACCAGTTCAAAGTCAATCGCCTTACACTCAGTAGTTCTGCTAATGTCTAGTACAACTAGCTCGTCTACTTCCTTTTGATTATAGATTCGAACAGCATTGAGCGGATCTCCCACATACTGATCATCTTTAAATCTAATCGTTTTTACCAAACCACCATCTTTTAGCAGTAGGCACGGCATAACTCGTGTTCTTAGCATTGCCTAAACACTCGCAAATGACTTCATAATATTCATCCCATGCCTATGACTCTTTTCCGGATGAAACTGGAGGCCATAAATATTTTCTTTTCTTACAGCGGAGGTAAAAGTATGGCCATATTGACTTTGAAGAAGAATATTCTCACTGCACTCCAAATCAGCGTAATAGGAATGCACAAAATAAAACTTAGATCTCTCGCCCAGAGATTCAGTTAACATGCAATCATGGGTCACGGTAACAGTATTCCAACCCATATGTGGCACAGCCAAACGTTTGCTACCCAAATCCATTTGCGAAAAATCAAAAGCCCTTACTGTACCCTCTATCCAACCTAAACCGGGCAGACTCCCTTCCTCACTTGAATCCAGGAGTAATTGCATACCTAAACAAATGCCTAATATTGGGATTCTGTCACTGAGAACGCGTTGCTCCAGAGCACTCAAAATACCGGATTCTCTCAGATACTGCACACCAGAATCCCACTTACCAACGCCCGGTAATATAATTTTTCTGGCCTTATTGATCTGCTCAGCCTCTGAGATGACTTCGGCCTCCACACCAATATGCTTGAGCATATTTACAATAGAGCCAATATTACCGCAGCCATAGTTGATGATTGAAATAGTCATTATCTATATGGCCTAATTGCCACGTGGCCTCGCAGGGCAACCGAAAACTCTCTGGTTACGCTTTACATCTTTATTTAAAAAACTCATCGCGCCTATCACTGATTTATCCTCTACCGTAACACCCATCTGAATGATACTGTTGGGACCAATGTAGACCCCATTGCCAATTTTGGTGGGTGCCTTTTCTGTGGGCGCCTTACCCATGGAATTAGACCAATTAACTGTACTATGGGTGTATATCTGTACACCAGCACTGATACTGCAAAAGTCCCCGATTTCTAGCCCAGCGGTCCCATCAAGAATCACATTTGGCCCTATCCATGTATTTTTACCTACACGTACGTCACCCAAAATCAAAACATTGTTATAACAAGACGCCCCTTCACCAAAACCATAGAATTCAGCAGTTTCCCAGCGATCAGACAGTAAGTCGTTAATAGAAACGTGACGATTGAATTTCTCAAAAACTTTGGCTCTTTGTGAGCGAATCAATGCCTGTAGTTCATGAAGCTTATCGTCTTCCATAGGTTTAACCTTGAATCAATCAAACAAATTCTTTAATTGCATATGTTACCATCTTGACATCGACACCGGTGTAACAGGGCAAAGTTATCGTATTACTTTCTAACCACTGCGAGTTTTTCTGTAGATCGTCATACTTATCTAGATAATAAGTTGTTGCGCTAAGACAATAGGTTCCCAATGTCGACTCAATATCTTGGGCAGCTAAATGATCAATGAGCTCGTCCCTTGACAGCCCCCTAGGAACCGTAAATATTAATGACTGGACATTGTGATGCACATTGACATCTACCTTTTGCCGGCTAAATCCCAACGGCTCAAGCGCATTAGCGTATTCACAGGCAATATCATTACGCTCCTTGGTAATTTCATCTAGCTTTACAAGCTGCACCCAACCCATCAGAGCCTGTATTTCGCTCATGCGATAATTGTAACCGTAATCTACAAAATCCAGACCTCGACCTTTGGTGCCCGATGCGCCGGCAGCTAACTTAGTAGTCAGCCAGTTAGCATATTGGTCATTATTGGTCAGGATGGCACCACCCTCTCCTGTGGTCAGAAGTTTACGTGGATGAAAGCTGTAGCAGGTTAGATCGGCAATAGCTCCAACCTTGATATCATCAACAGAGCTACCGATTGCACAAGCTGAATCCTGAATCAATGGTATGTCATAGCTACGGCATATTTCTTTAAGCCGCCCAATACCTGAGGGGTTACCCAAAGCGTCCACCGCAATTACGCCAGCGAAAGTACTATTCAGCTTTTTTTCTAAATCGACTGGGCACATGTTGTAGGTCTGCAAGTCCACATCGATAAAGACTGGTGTAGCACCCAAATCTTCAACCACATTACATGTCGCAGGCCACGAAAAATCCGACACGGCAACCTTATCTCCAGCTTTTACACCTATTGCTTTAAGAGACATAGTAAGCGCAGTTGTCGCTGAGGTCGTTAAAAAAGCATGCTTAGCGGCAGTATAATCTTTTAGGCCTGTGACAAATTTATCAACATGCTGACCCTTAGTGAGTTGCCCCGAGTCAAAGATCGTCCTGAGATCATCCGCAACTTCGTCAAACCCAATATAGGGCTTTATTAATTTTATGCGGGTACTCATTGATCACCCCTAAATCTGGCCTTATACCAATCCAATGTTTTGGCAAGCCCCTCATCAAAAGGGGTTAGATCATAAGTAATCAATTTACTAACTTTGGCATTACTGGCATTGTGAGTCTGCACATCTGCGCCCCGCGCTTCTTTAGACAGTACCTCTCCGGTGTAGTCATAATGAGTAATTATCTTATCTAGCAAGATTTTTACCGAGCAACAATTATCCGTTGAAATATTAACACTCTCACCCGATGGCATTACCGTGAACAATTTAACCACCGCGTCAACGGTATCTGCAACATAAATAAAGTCGCGGCTCTGATCACCTGCACCATGTATCTCTGGCGGTATATTATTATGAATGCGCCAAGCGGTGATCGGAATAATGCCAGCTAACAACCCCTTGTGATTTTGTCGTGGCCCGTAGTTATTAAATGGCCTGACAATAAAAGCATCGACCTCAAACATATTGACATAACTTTCGACCGCCATATCAGCAGCAGCTTTCCCTGCCGCATAGGTGGTTGTCGGAGCTTTTGGATGTTTTTCATCCATTGGCTCATACACTGCGGTGCCATACACCTCAGAGGTAGAAAAGTGACATAGGGACTGGAATTTGCCTTTACGCTGAAGCTCTAGAAGATTGATCACACCTGTAACATTTGTAGTGAATGCATTGCCAGGATTGATAAAAGAATAGTTCAGAGCCTTGGTTGCAAGATTAAAAACAATATCAATATCATGTTGCTCAAAAATATATTCTAGACTCTCTTTATATTCTATATCTTCATTATAAAAAACGGCGCCTTGGGCAATTGCAGATTCAATATTATTTTCTGAACTTAAAAATAGGTTATCAACAATAATCACCTGCTTGACACCATCCGAAATCAAGCGATCAACTAAATGACTACCAATAAATCCAGCGCCACCCGTAACCAGTACTGTTTTACCTAAATAGGATTCTCTATGCATTTTCAATACTCTCCAAAACAAGCTGACATACTCTGAGAGATTCTACACCCGCATCTATGTCTGGCAATTCAACAGACTTATCACCTTGGCACCTAGAAATGAATGCCTGCAACTCAACTAGCAAGGCTTCTTGTGGCTTTACCTCAATTTGCTGCTCAAGCGATGAAACAATATAGGAGTCATCAGCATCTCTAGTAATGGCAGACTGCTTGTGCACCTGAAGCTCTTTTCGCACTAATTCAGCGTCAATATAGGCATCATCTGTGGTAACCTGAATCGAGCGGATTTTCTTCTCAGTCATACGGCTCGCAATGATACGTGATAATGATCCATTTTGATGCTTGAAAATAGCTGAAGCAAAAGCGACAAGACCATTCTCTTTATTGCCATAGGCAACAACATCTGCTATCGGCCCATTTAGATAGAGCGCTAAATCAATGTCATGAATCATTAAGTCCAATACGACATCAACATCTGTGATTCGACTGCTTAACCGATTTGTTCTGAAGAAGTCAGAATTAATGACATTTGTAGTGTTAAGAATCTTTTTTAACTCTGCCACCACAGGATTAAAACGCTCTATAAAACCGCACTGCACGAACATACTATTATTCTTAGCCAGCGCTTCAATCTCCTGGGCCTGAACATAGCTCTCAGCTAAGGGCTTTTCGACAAAGACATTTTTAACTCGGCCTACACATAATTTAAAATAATCGAAGTGTGTGCTGGTAGGTGTCACAATAACGGCTGCATCAACCTCATCTAACGCCTCTCTGGCATCTAAGGTATAAGGGACGTCATATTGCTTGGATAGAGATTTTAATTCATCCTCATTGAAATCAAAGATTTTAGCCACCACCACGCCTTTGAGCATACTTAAAACACGCAAATGGTTTTTCCCCATCTTCCCAATGCCTAAAATCGACACTCTCAAACTCATCAATAGTCTCCTGATTTAGCTAATTTTATTGCCCGCTTTATCAATTTTCCCTACCACCCGCGCAGGATTACCAGCAACCAATGTGTAAGGTGATACATCTTTTGTTACCACAGAACCTGCTGCAACCATCGCATATTCACCAATTACAATGCCACAAATAACAGTACAGTTGGCGCCGAGGCTGGCACCCTGTTTCACCATTGTTTTTGTAATTTCCCAATTGGTGTTAAAAGCTCTTGGCACCTTGTCATTAGTAAATGATGCATTGGGCCCAACAAAAACCTTTGATTCAATAGTCACTCCATCATAGACCGATACTGAGTTTTGAATTTTACACTCATCTCCAATACTGACATTACAATCGATGTAGACATCTTTAGAGAGTACACACCTTTTACCTATCTCAGCATTCTCTCTAACCTGTACATTGACCCAAACCAGAGACCCCTCTCCAATATGCGCACTGGGATCAATAGTCGCTGAAGGATGAATACGAGTTTCCGACATAATCATTTCTCCTCACAGACCGAGCTGATGACTTCAATCACTGACGAAAGCTCTGCATTGGTAATGTAGGGGAAAACTGGTAAGTTAATCACCGTACTACAGATTTTCTGCGCATTATCACGGCCGACGTGACCCTGCATGTATCGCTTTGAACATTCCTGATCAGACATAGCACCGGGATAAATATTACCGAATCCTATACCCTGAGCATTTAGCTCAGACTCAAGCCTATGTTTTAAGTCGCTATCATCGATTAGAACCACATTACAGTACCCATTCTCAATATAATCCGCTGGCGCATCCATCTGTTTAATACCGATACGAGGAAGGTGCTGCTGATAAAATTTGACGGCGTCTAACCGAGAGGCTATTCGGCTAGGCAGAAATTCAGCTGCTAAATTGAGATAGGCTGCCTGGAGCGAATCCAGCCTTGAATTCCAGCCTACCAGGCCATAGCCATAGTGAGAGGTCCTGCCATGATTAGCAAGCTGACGAGCGCGTTTAGCTAATAATTCATCATTGGTAAAAACCGCTCCCCCATCGCCGGCTGCACCCAGTACTTTGGCAGGATAAAATGAGGTGGTCGAAATCAGAGCACCCTTGTAAATCGCTTGGTTCTGATACCTGGTACCAAAACATTGGGCGCCATCTTCGACCAGTAGAACATTGTTTTCGGAGCAGTAATCTCTTATGTTTTTCAGTTTGGCTGAACCCCAACCATAGAGATGAGCAACCACCGCTGCTTTCGGCCGATACTTTTCAACCGCCTCAACAAACGACTCAAAATCAACGCCACCATCGCTAATGGCACTATCTACTGTTACCGGCGTCGCCCCCACATTGACCACAGCCTCAAAGGTAGCCCAAAAAGTCATATTGGGTACGAGCACATGGTCATCCCGCCCAACATCTAGAGCCCGCAAGGCCAACTGAATGGCATCAGTGCCATTGGCACAGGAAACTACATATTTGGCTTCGGTAAGCACAGATAGGGTCTCTTCTAGCTGCTCAACTTCGGCGCCGCCAATAAACGAGGCGCTGGCCGAAAGTTGGGATACTTTTTCATTCCAACGTTCCAGTAAACCTTCTTCGAAACGCTTTAAGTCGATAAATGGGAGTGCCATAAAAATTCCTAATTTCGTCTTATGAGACTGATTTTACAATTGAGTTATCTCAGTGATATCTAGGTAGCCATGCATAGGAAGACTGAAAACCTGTTTTGCCAATTTCGAGGCAACTGGGAAGGCCGCATCAGTTTGCGCTAACCCTCTAAAAACTGTCTGCTGGTGCATACAGGTACTGTAATAGATCATAGATGGAACTCCCTTCTCCCTGTAGCCCTCCATAATGGCGTCGCGATTACTATCTACGAGCGTATATTGAGCCCAGGAGCTCAGATAACCCTCTGGTATTTTCGGTGTTTTAAAACGATGTGATAGAGCTATTTCGTAGCTATTCGCTGCAAGGTTGCGCTGAGCTAATTCATTGGGAAATACGGCTAACTTTTCCAGTAAAATTGCTGCCTGAATAGTATCTAGCCTACTATTTAAACCTATCCGCACATTGTCATATTTATCAGAGCCCTTGCCATGAACCCGGTATGATTTAATAAGCTCGGCGTAGTCATCATCGTCGGTGAAAACTGCCCCACCATCCCCATAGCAGCCCAGAGGCTTTGCCGGAAAAAAGCTGGTAGTAGCAATATCGCCGAATGAGCAGGCTCTTTTGCCGTTAATCTCGCCTCCAAAGCCTTGAGCGGCGTCTTCTATTATCTTTACATCATACTTTTTCGCTATTTGCTCAATGGCGGGATAATTGGCGGGTAAACCGAAGAGGTCAACGGCAATAATCGCTTTGGGCCTAAGCTGTCCATCAGCAACTACTTTTTGTATCTGGGCCTCCAAGTCTCTGGGACAGATATTAAACGTATCTTCATCTGAATCAACAAAGACGGGGGTAGCATGTTTGTAGGCTATGGTTTCTGCGGTAGCAAAAAAGGTAAATGTTGGGCAAAACACCGCATCTCCTGCCTTGATGTCTAAAACCATCATGGCTAGGGTTAATGCGTCAGTTCCATTAGCACAGGAGATACAATGCTTGACGCCTACATAGTCGGCCAACCGCTCCTCTAGCTCAAATACCTCTTTTCCCATGATATATTGGCCATGATCTAGTACCTCATGAATTCTTTTATCGATCCGATGCTTGAGGTGTTTGTACTGAGCAGCTAGGTCAATAAATTGCATAGCTTAGTTTTCCTGCCTGAACAAACAGCCGTTATCCAGCAAATAGGTATCTCCAGAGGACGGACAAACCGCACTCCCCGAACCGGTAAGAGGCAGATCAATCTGCTCACCAAACTCACTCATCCAGCCAATCTGCTTGGCGGGCACCCCAACCACCAGCGCATAATCAGGTACATCTCTGTTAATCACAGCACCGGCGCCCACAAATGCATAGCGTCCGATAGTGGCCCCACAGACAATGGTGCAGTTAGCACCCAGGGTTGCGCCCTTCTTAACTCTGGTGTCTTTATACTGATCTTTGCGCTCGATGCCGGATCTGGGGTTATAGACATTGGTAAAGACCATGGATGGCCCACAGAACACCTCATCCTCCAGATATACATTGTCGTAGACAGATACATTGTTTTGCACTTTGCACCCATCACCAATAACCACGGAGTTGCCAACAAAGACATTCTGACCCAATGACACTCCCTGACCAATTTTCGCACCACCACAAACATGGGCAAAGTGCCAAATACGGCTATCTTTTCCAACCTGGGCACCCTCGTCGACTATAGCCGTCTCGTGTTGATAATAATCCATCAGGTTTATTTTCCCAGAACTTTACTAAGTAGCGAATGAGCTTTATCACCAGCCTCAACAACTGGCTTATCGCGAATAGCCTCCACCGTTTCTATAGCGACGCGATTTTCCCCTATACCAAAGCCTGTGCCAGCCAGTACGTTTTGATAGCTCTGAGTATGCAGATCGGTGAAGCCTCCAGAGAACTCCAATTCTTCACCCCCCACCATAATGCTCCGATACGTTAGCTTCTCTCCTTGAATGGCATTATCGGGCAGGTTCTTGGCATCGATGGACAAAAACCATTTGACCCTGGCTCGCTCGTATTCGATGTAGCCACTGGCAGTGCGTTCATCCTTAAAATGAACCTCATTGTGCTTCATATCACCAAAGATAAAGTGCAACATATCGTAAAAATGCACACCAATGTTAGTAGCCACACCACCGGATTTTTTATCGACACCTTTCCAGGACTTTAAATACCATTTTCCACGGGAGGTGAGATAGGTCAGATCTACATCAAAGACATGATCTTCAGGCGCGGCAGCTACTTTCTCTCGCAGAGCTATGATTGATGGATGCAAGCGCAGCTGCAAAATTGAGTTGACCCTGGCTCCATACATCTCCTCATAGCGATGTAATATATCGATATCATCCGAGTAGAGAACCAATGGCTTCTCACAGATAACATCGATACCATTTTGCAGAGCAAACTTCATATGGGGAACGTGCAAATAGTTTGGACTGCAAATTGCGATGTAGTCTAGGCTCTGGCCTTTTAGCTTTTGATCCTCGATAAAGGATGCGAACTCTTCAAACTCCGTAAAAAATTCAGCCTCGGGAAAATGACTATCCATAATCCCCACAGAATCATTAATATCCATAGCCACAACAAGATTATTCCCTGTCTCTTTAATAGCCTTGAGGTGTCTTGGCGCTATGTAGCCAGAGGCGCCGATTAATGCGAAGTTCTTCATGTCTCGGGCCCCTGTTAAAGCCTAAATACGGTAAAACCAAATTTACTGAGTGACTCACGTTCATACAGACCTTTAATATCAGCCAAAACTGGTTTCTCTGAGCGCACCATACGCTTCAGATCTGTCGCGCCTAGAGACCTATATTCATTGTGGCCCACTGCCACAATAATCGAATCGACATCTTCTAGCCTGTCAAAATCTACCAAATCAAAATCATACTCAGTTTTCACTTCGTCTGGATCTGCCCAAGGGTCGGCAATAAGAATATCAACCCCCCATGACTCTAACTCATGCACTAAGTCAACAACCTTACTATTGCGAATATCTGGACAATTCTCTTTAAACGTAATTCCCAGCACAGCAATTTTTGCACAAGACAGGTCAATGCTATTTTGAACCATTCGTTTAATTACACACTTGCCAACATAGCGGGACATATTGTCATTGATCCGCCGCCCAGCCAAAATCACCTGTGGATTGTAGCCAACCATCTCAGATTTATGTGTTAGATAGTACGGATCAACACCAATACAATGGCCGCCAACCATACCAGGCCTAAAAGGCAAGAAATTCCACTTACTCCCGGCGGCCTCGAGCACATCCAGAGTATCAATATCTAGGCGGTCAAAAATCACAGAGAGCTCGTTTACAAGGGCAATATTCAGATCCCTCTGAGTATTTTCAATAACTTTAGCCGCCTCCGCGACTTTGATTGATGCAGCCGGAAAAGTCCCCGCATCAATGATAGAAAGATAAAGGCTATCTACCAGCGAAGCAGTCGCCACATTTGAGCCACTGGTCACTTTTTTGATTTTTGTCAGAGTATTGACCTTGTCACCTGGATTAATCCTCTCTGGACTATAACCACAGAAGAAATCAATATTATATTTTAGCCCCGATATGTCCTCTAGGATGGGCACGCATACTTCCTCGGTACAGCCTGGGTAAACGGTAGACTCGTAAATAACAATGTCACCTCGACCAAGGACGCTAGCAACTGTCTCGCTTGCTCTCTGCAATGGTCTTAAATCTGGTCGATTGGCCTTATCAATGGGCGTGGGAACCGTGACAATATATATCTGACACTCTCTAATACTTTCAAGCTCTGCCGTAAATATCAACTTGGTGGCTCGAGACAGCTCGTCTGGCGCCACCTCAAGAGTATGATCCATGCCAGAACTGAGCTCCGATATCCGAGCCTGACTTATATCGTAACCCCAGGTATCATGTTTTTTCCCAAACTCAACAGCCAGCGGAAGACCCACATAGCCCAAACCTATAACTGCTATTTTTGAGTTGTCTGCTGATTGTGATTTCATATTATCTATAACCCAAAGCGAATTTAATTAATTCTGGATTTTTTTCCTGAGCTATCAAACGCTTTTATTGACTGTTCAACAACTTCCAATTCCAACTGCTCAATTTCTCCACGGAGTTTCTCGTACTCGGCCTGCTTTCGAATTAAAAATCTTCGAGTAATTGCTGCTTTTTCTAATACACCCTGAGGAGTCAACAAATAGGCGTACCCGAGCTTATTATCGGAACGTCGAAAGTTACTCAGTTTTAGCCAACCAACATCTATCAGAGCCTTAACGACATAGTGCGTTTTGCCTAAACTAAGCCCCAACTCAGACGCAAGTTCTCGCTGAGTCAAATGAGGATTTACCTCAAGCAACCTGAGAGTTCTCAGCTCTATCTCTTCTGGGGTCATATCTCACTCTTTTTCCCGAAGCAAGTCCGTCCGACATCTGACTAATAAATCATTCCAAACCACTTGGCCACGTCAAATGCTCAACCGTTCATGAAATGAACAAGGCGCAATATTAACACAGGTTACTAGGCGCTGTGGTAGCAATATCTTCTAAATTAGAATTTTAAAGGCTACTTCTTTGGAGACTTAATCCTGAACTACATACTGGGTTACCACGCGGTTAGCACCAGAGATAGTAAAAACAAGGAAATAAATAACGGACTGAACAGCAAAAACAAATATCCATCGATCATCTGTCACTGGCCACCAATTCGCAAAATAGCCAACCATTGCCAACCCAGAAGTGGATAGGACAACCGCCAGTCCAGTAATCGAATTTGCCAGTGTCTTAGAACCCAGATAGCGCTGTAGGTGGAAATAAATACGATTGTGCAAATGATCATTATCGGGTAGAAACATCGACCTACCTAAAAGTAGTCGGCGTCCCATACTAACCAATAGCTCAACACAGGGATACATCAGCAATGCTGCAAGAAACGCGGCGGAGAAGAGGTCATTCGAGTAAAGGTACAACCCGGATAAAGCTACTGCCGCACCCAATCCGTAGGACCCGGCATCTCCCAAGAAAAGTCTCCCTGAGATCACGTTGAAAATTAAAAACAAACCACTACTGGTCATCATCGCAGAATAAGCTAACCCGCCTGTTTGTAAATAAAAAACAGTGAATGCAATGAAAAATATGCCCGGCATAAGACCATTGGCACCATCGGCCATATTTGCCGCATTAAGAAAGCCAACGCAGAATAAGACGGTAATCAGCCATCCCAATGGAGTAATATCTAGCATCATATCGACTAGCTCTATGCCTATCTCACTAGGAACTAGAGCAGGCCACAACCAGAATACAATCGCAAAGATGATAGCTTTTGACAATAATCTATATCTGGGAGCAAGCACATTATTGCGAAAATCTTCTATTAGCCCAAGAATTGCACAAGCTATACATCCAAACCATCCAAACAGGTGAATTCCTAAGGGACCAACATCAGAGCTGGTTAGGCCGGACAGCGATGCTAGCAATAAAATGGCGAAGGTAGTGAGCATCACGGCGAGGCCACCCAATCTCGAAGCACCGGAATCTGCAATACCATGCTTCTCAACAACGTCCTGAGCATAAGTCTGTCGGGTCAACCACTGAAGAATCAGCATGATAACAAGTCCAAACAGGCCGAAAAAGGCGCCAGCCAGAATAATCATAGCTGAGAGCTTTAAAAGATCTTGTTCGGAAAATAGGAAGTTATTCATTAATCGATACAGCCTAACTTCTCAATTTAGAGATAGTTAAATAATGCTGAAAGAGCACGAAAAGCCCACCAAAGACCGCGCCCAGCAACGTAAGCAGCACACAAATGAGAGCCCGGCTTGGTTTGGACTTTATCTCCGGTAGCATGGGGCGATTAACAGTACTAAAAACATACTCCGGACTGGCCTCAGCTAGCATTTTACTCTTTATTTGCTCTTCAATAACCTGATAAAACACTTCTCGCATATCGGCAATTGCAGTTTTCTGAATTTGAGCCTCGAGGTATTCGATATTTCTATTCACCTGCATTAATTTACGCTGGCGCATATGTTCATTAATGGCAGTAATAAAAGTATCAGCCCAATCTCTGGCCATCTCGGGCGAGAAATATTCTATTGAGACGACCACTAGTCCTCCTTTGTTCTCCTCAACAACGGACAAACGCTCAAGAAAGGCCTGATAAAGCTCCCAGCTTGATGGTTCAGAGGGTCGGCCTGGCAGTGAATCCCGAAGCCATCTCTGCTCTTTAGAATCATATAGGTCGGAGTTAATCTCGAGTTGATTACTGTCCCTATTCCACCCCTCAGCAGCAAACAGAGGAACAGCCAAATCGTTCTGCTCGATAAATTCCACAATAAAGCTCTGCGAGGTCATGATCTCTAGAGCACGATCAGACTCACCAGAGCTATTGCCTCCGATATTTATTCCAGCAAGAGACGCCAAACCACCGAACTGAGCTGCCATTGAGCCCAGCATGGAAGAGCCGCCACCCTGAGATGGAAATATAACTGCTGTCGCTCTAAATTCATTGGCAATGGAAAGCGCATAAAAAACTGACGCAAGTGCAAAAACTGCTGTCATAGCAACTATTCTATTCTTCCCAGCCCATAAAATTGAAAACAGTTCTTTAACATCAACTTCATCACCATAGGCTAAGGTTGGCCGCATTTCATTCTGCACGGTAGTTACTCCTTTAATCTTTGTTCTCTTTGACGAAATTGTGTCCTGATTGGCTAATTCAATCGACAGGAGTCGCGCTAGCTCCCGATCAATTTCTGTTTAGCTGATTTAACGCAGCGGCTCCCAATGAGAGCTGATAAATAATCTGGCTTGCTTTAGTCACTAATGGTAGCCCGGACAACTCCTCTTCAGTTCTCTGCGGAACTACAATAGTATCCCCTGCCTCGATAGAAGCAGGTTGCCCAGCAAAACTCAGCAATCTTCGTCGAGGGATATCTACTGCACCAGATGCTTTAATTACGTATATCGCCTTTTGATCTGCATCTTCCCTAAGTCCGCCAGCCATTGACAAATAATCAGTCACGCCGAGTTTTGGGTCGAAAGTGAATACCACAGGTTGATACACCTGACCGATCACTGCCACTGATGGGCGGAACTCGGGAATCCCAAGTACATCGCCAGATCGAAGTGGAATATCAGCAACAGAGCCATCAACAATACCAGGTAAATCAATAACTAAGCGACCAGTAGCCTCAGTGGAGTCAAAGGAGGCCAAAAGCGCCTGCCTGGCTTCGTCGGTGCCCTGAGCATCAGGCGCTTTAACACCAATTGCCTTAACCTGTTTTGCATCTATCTCACCCAGCATGTCTTTCTTTAGCTTTCTAAGCTGCTTTTCCTCCTCCTTGCGCAATGAGTCTCGAGTAAAAATTGCCGCGTCCAGAAATGCCAAGTCAGTGAACCCACCTGCCCTATCTATCACTTCACGTAATGTTTCACCACGCTCAAAATCATAAACCCCTGGTAGCCGGACCTCTCCCTTGAGTTCGACTTTGGACTCAGAACGGAACTCCGACAACACTCTTAAAGTTACTGAATCATATGGTCGTAGAAGAAAACCTTCACTGCCAAGCTGCATTTCCTCTGCCAGATCCACAGCATACACTTGATAATTAACACGGTCGGTATAAGCAAGGTCCGCTCTAGATATTTCTACTACATCTGAGTAAACAGCTTGTCCCAACCCCCCTGCCGCCTCCACTAAATGCGCCAAAGTCATGCCTTTAGTTAAGGGATATGTACCAGGAAACTTTACAGAACCAGCTACAGAAACGATCTCCGGCAGGCCGCCAGAACGTGACTGGGCTTGCAAAGCCAACAAGGTCTCCTCCAAACCCTCTTTACGACTGCCGTCCAGTGCAAAAACTTGCACTATATCTCTTGCTTTTAAATGAACATCTTCTTTCGAGCCTGGCTGAGTTAGTACTGACTCAAGATCAATGCTAAGAGTTTCAATCTCACCCGCCGGGGACCGCTCTCTGGTTAGCAAAGCAAAGTTTAAGTCTAATTTTTTAGGAAATTGATCTAGACTTTTGACTAGGTCGGACACACGCATCCCAGCCCACCAGCTGAATTCTCCCGGCCTATGAACATACCCGACTAGTGAGACTACATTCTTTTGAGCCTCAACCACAGAATCCACAGTCAAATGATCACCAGCTTTGAGAAGTTGTGAGCTAGCGTCTCCAGCCGATAGATTAACGTCGACCACAGTCATAAAACCGTCGCTATCAACTCGATCAATCCTAGCATTCTTGGAGAATGCTTTAGCTTTCAATCCTCCAGCCAAGTCAAGCAACCCTTGGACCGAAGTCTTCGACTTGATTTCATAAATTGCCGGACGTCGGACTTCGCCAGACACAGAAACCATGTCACCGACTGTCGGGATGTAAATAACATCAGAGGCTTGAAGACGCATATCATTTGAAGTGTCACCGCTCATCAATAAATCATATAGGTCTAGAACAGTCACCAGCTGTCCAGCCCTCTTTAACTGAATGTTTCGCAGGGAGGCTATATCAGAAACTCCACCACTACTAAATAATGCATGAGTAATAGTCGCCAACGATGAAACTGTGTAGGCGCCAGGCCTGTATGCCTCACCTAAAACAAAGACTTGCATTGTGCGCAGAGCACCCATGCTAATACTAGCTTCGACCCCAATCATTTGCGCCGAAATTCGGGTTTTTATCATTTCTTTGGCTTCGACGAATGTTAAGCCCGCTAAACCAACAGGTCCAAGACCAGGAAAGTCAACTATGCCATTACGATTGATCTCTATGGAATGTGAGTTGTTTGTTTTTCCAAATAGGAGAACCTCTAGAGAATCACCTGGACCAAGTAAATAGTCTGCGGACACAGGTATGTTAGTTTCAGGCGCAAATGTTGTTGACTCATTGGCAAATAAGTCATAGCCATAAGGCTTCAATTCCTCGCCCTTCGCTTCCCAAGATTTTTCACTATCATTCCACACCCATGGAAAATTATCAGTTAGCTTGCCATCTTTTTGCTCGGGCAGGGCCTCACCGCCCTGATCTTGATCGAAATTATTTGGCGAGGATATGGTGCGCCTCGGGACAAATAGCCCATCAGTATCCTGAGTCTCTGAAACTTCTTTAGCTTCAATCGAGCTTACTCCACGGCATAGCTTCTCGACGTCATAGCCAGCAGCTTTGGCCATGGCAATATCTTTTTCGGTCATATCGCTACACATTCTGCGAGCATCGTTGAGCCCTTCTTGAGAAAGAGTACCAACGGCCCAACACAGCAATATTGCTGCCAATCCAATTCTGTTTCTGATCAGATCATTCATAAAACATTATTTTTCCTGTAAGCACCTAATACTTCAGACCCAATTTCATAGTTTACTCAAGGTTACAAAACTGGAGCCACCGCTCAAACTCTGCCTAATCAAGGTAATTTCACCCTCTGAATTGACTAAAATACTATTCTCGTAATCATTAGCCCCTGGGCACGTTTGGGTATATTCAGTGACTCCCCTCACCGTTAAACTTTGCCAGGCTGAACAACTAGGAAAGGTAGTCCTCCTGTTGCGTTTAGTGAAGTGCCGCCCCCTGGAGTCATCATAAACTGACCAACGTCCTCGCAGCGTGCCTAACCCTGATGCCCGGGTAATAGTCCAACCGTTAAAATACAACTGGTCCCCTTCCCTATTAGAAAATAGCACCCCACCTTCAAAAGACAAAGCCTGCACCTGTGCACGATAATCTCCATACCGAATCAGCCATGCGCTATCCATATAATTTTCAGTTGACGCCTGAAAAACCTCAAGGATACCAGATAGCTGGCTGGATCTGACCGAACACCCGGACATAGTAACCGATAGGAGGGCCAAAGCGCAGCTTATTCGCAGTGCCTTCATGGATTCATCCTATCATTATTATGCATTAGTGCATCGTAGCGTACAGCACGCAGATCCCACCAAATATTGCCGCTAAAATCCTCAAGCCGAGCACCTCCATCTCTTTGAATAGGTCTGACCCTGGTACTGTAGGCCGATCTTATATTTTGATTAAACAAGGTGTTTAGAGGAATTTTAAAAAACATGCCTTTATCAAAACTTCCTTCTCCGAAATCTTCAAATGGAACATCAGTGATTGTCGCCCAGAGCCCTATCATCCAGCCATTCGAGAAAGTTCGTCTAACTTCAATCGTAGCGCCAAAATCTTTGGCAAGATATCGGCCAGCATGCACTGCGAAATCAAAATTATAGAATGGGGATGCCCAATAAGCGCTGGCAAAAGCGGTAGTCGTCTGGTATTCGAGGAGATCAAAACTTTTATCGTAGTCCCTTTGCTGTACCCAATTACTGCTTAACCCAAATGCAAGTCGCGACTGATAGGGTTGATACAGCACTTCTCCCCCAACGCCACTATACATTTCCTCAAGAATACCTCCATAAGCACGATAATGAAGCTGAGGAGTCAAACTACCGCGCTTTTCAAGGAACAGAGAATCAAGCCCAGTGGAGCCCTCAGTTAAGTATTTAACAATATCTGAGCGCACATGCGGGAGTGTGGAGTCAGACTCTCTTTTGCTTTCTTTGAACGTATTTGTGATGTCTAGCGTGTAAGCTCCTCTCAAAGCCCAGCTGTCTGGAAGTGCCAGACTGATTCCCAGTTTTCCATACAACTGATATCGCGCAGGATCATCGGGATCAAATAGTTGGAATCTGGTGGATAGATTTGCATCGATAAACAATTTTTTCTGCACAAAGTCTGTCCTGTGCTGAGGAACTTCAGGCGCTTTTGCTGGCAGTAATTTAACTTTTCGCCGCATTTTGGGAGTATCACCAAAAGCGTTACGTGAGGGCCTGCGGATGGGCAAGGTATATACCTGATGTCCCTCCTCTTCAATCACAAACCTTAGGGACTTGACCCTTGAAGGCAGATGCAAATCTGCCAACACAGTCATCTGTGCGATGGCATCTGCCCAAATGGGATAGGCTTTATTGCCCATGACTAATGTCGCTACCTGTGTCTCTCGGTCAATAGTCGCCTCGACTAAAATCAAGCCTGAGCGCTCAGCGTCGTAAAGCAATAGATCATACCATTGCTCTTTGTTAAGCATGGAAGGCAAGTCGGAACCAGCAATATCCCGGCTAGATGCCATAACATAGGGAGAGCGACGCACAGGTCTAGCCTTGGTATCTATGGCAGCAGACAGACTTATACCCCATTCCTGATTATGCTGGCGTGACAGTGACAACTTGACTCCAGGGAGCGCTTCCCAACTTATCCCAGCAGTCCAAGGGCTCTCTGGCTTATAAGAGCCCTGATAATCAGACTCCCAATAATATTGATCTGGGTGGTACTCCAGCATCAACTCGACAGGTAGTGATGCCAAACTGTAGCTTAGCCCGCCGAACAGACCAGCTTGCTCACCCCGAAAAAATGTGCCAGACGATAATTCTCCCCCAGTACCTGAGAACTCATCTCTGCCGCCAAAAGACTCTGAAAGTTGCGTCAACGGGTTTTTGAACATGCCCTTGCCAGCTAATCGCCCCCAACCCATCCCTAGGGTAATATCAAAATTTCCAATCATTTTTGAGGCAACCAGATATTCGGACCCGAAGACACCGGTCCCCACCAGATCTCTGATTCCGACTGCAATCTGGGGCTTGAAGCTCCCTTCGCGCTGAAGTAAAAGCTTGGCCTCATAGTTACGGTCGTAGTGAAAAAATTTATTGAAGCCAGTGTAACGGAAAGTGCCCTCTAACCAGGGCGTAGCTTGATAGGTAATGGAGTAAGAATTAGTTCTACTTTGAATCGCAGCCGATGAGGTAAGAGTGCCATCGGAGGCCATTCGAGCAGTAGGGATATCAATGAGCCCCGTTGTGCCAAAGTCAGAAGCGCTGGCCTCAACGCTCAACACGAATAAACCCAGTAAAATCAAGGCTCTGTGACGCTGCATTAGTTAAACCAAAAATAACAAAATGCAAAAAAGGGTAACATTGTTACCCCTCTGCAAGTACTTTCGAACGACTGAACTCTTAGGTTGAGGAGCTACTAGAGGTAGCTGTGGTTCCTGTAGTTCCAGTGGTTCCTGTAGTTCCTGTAGTTCCTGTGGTACCAGTTGTACCCGTAGTACCAGTGGTACCCCCGGTGTCACCACCATCGGTATCGCCACCACCATCGGTATCGCCACCACCATCGGTATCGCCACCACCATCGGTATCGCCACCACCATCGGTATCGCCACCGCCAGTATCGCCACCGCCAGTATCGCCACCGCCAGTATCGCCACCGCCAGTAT
>Ga0209223_10001062_pt1 | contig 30667 bp, 19 predicted proteins | sample COG_06_FD_184750 | JGI IMG/M metagenome (GOLD analysis project Ga0209223, IMG submission 184750) | Pelagic Microbial community sample from North Sea - COGITO 998_met_06 (SPAdes) (version 2) | ecosystem: Environmental > Aquatic > Marine > Neritic zone/Coastal water | place: Helgoland, sampling...
TGATATCTTCCAAATTTAACACCTAGCTCTCTTAGAATTTTTCTTTCATTTTGACCAAGAGTTTTTAAGTATGAAGAAACCTGTTCTCTTTTTAGAACTCCATTATTTTCATAAAGCTGATAAGCAAGAGCTTTAATTGAAGAATTTTTTTCTTTAAGATTTTTTAAATCTATAAGACTTTTCAAAACTGTATTAATTTTGTTGTGTAGCCATTTATAAATAAAATCTGTTAATTTTTGCTTTTGATCTTTTTCAATAGTTTCATCAATAACTAGTTCAAATTTAGGGTTTAAATAATCATTTCCTGCAGATAGTTTTGCTATAGGAAAATTATTCCAATGAATTTTGAAGTCATCATTTAATTCAATTAATCCTGTGTCTACAATTATCTGGATTCTTTTTTCAAGCTCAGGGCCAATACTTTGTCTTGCTGCTTTCTTTAATGACTTGATATCAGTTTCTAAAGCACCTTTTTTTAAATCTAGTTCTAATTTAAGACCGTTGATCTTTCCTATAAATTGGTCATCAATCATAACATTATTATTTTCCAAGATTTCTGTTTTGAATTCCATGTCTTGTTTTAATCCTCGCGCGAGAACACTTGCTCTTTTATCGATAAATGTTTTGGTAAGTTCTTCATGAAGTCTATCTGACAGTCTATCTTCTAAGTGTTTAGTTTTTTCAATCCAATATTCTTGATTTTCTATCCAATTATTTTTATTTGAAACATAAGACCAAGTTCTAACATTTGCAATTCTATTTGATAAAGAATCTACATTTCCCTCTAATTTATCAAGCTTCATAAGCTGTAATCTCATATATTCATCAGTAATTTGTCCTTTTTCACTACTCAAAAATTTAAAAACGTTACCAATGACCTCATAATGATTTCCATAAGTTTTTTTAACAAAATCTGGTATTTGGCAACATTCCCATAAAAGTCCGAGTGTTTTCTTTCCAAATTCTAAATTAATTAAACTTTTATCTTTTAAAAAATATTTTAGAGCTCTTTCATCTTCACATTCGTGAATTTTTCTTAACCATCCAGTTTGAGGTTTTTCTTCCAGTGATTTAATTAAACTAAACGGGTTGTTAAAATTTAGATTTGAATTTCTCCAAAACAGAGTTCTAATTTCTTCAAATTTATGATTTTCTAATAATTCTACATCTTCAGGAGTTATTTCTTTACATTCACCTGTAATACCAAAATTTCCATCATTTAAATATCTGCCAGCTCTTCCAGCAATTTGCCCCATTTCAGATAAGTTTAATTTTCTTAATTTTTTGCCATCAAACTTTTTAAGATTAGAGAAAAAAACATAGTCTAAATCCATGTTAATTCCCATTCCAATTGCATCAGTTGCTACTAGAAAATCTACGTCACCAGATTGATATAATTCTACTTGGGCATTTCTAGTTTTAGGGCTTAATGACCCCATAACTATTGCGGCCCCACCCTTTTGGCGTCTAATTAACTCAGCTATTGCATAAACTTCTTCTGAAGAAAAAGCAATTATAGCTGTTTTTCTATTTATTCTTGAAATTTTTTTATGACCTGCATATGTAAGTTTTGACAATCGGTCTCTGTTTATAAATTCTATATCAGCATCTAGTTTAGATATTATATTTTTAATAGTGTTTGAACCCATTAGCATTGTAAGTTTTTCACCCCTCATATTTAAAAGTCTATCTGTAAAAATATGGCCTCTTTCATGATCGGCACACATTTGTATTTCATCAACTCCGACAAATTCTAAATGCTTATCGATTGGCATAGATTCTACGGTACATAAAAAATATTTTGCATTTGAAGGAATAATTTTTTCCTCACCTGTAATTAGAGCAACTTTATCAACACTAATTTTTTTAATTATTTTGTCATAAACTTCTCTAGCTAATAATCTTAGGGGAAAACCAATCATACCAGTATCAAATGAGAGCATAGTTTCTATTGCAAGATGGGTTTTGCCAGTATTGGTTGGTCCGAGAACAGCTGTAATTTTATATTTAGTCATTTCTATCTTTGGTATACCTTTTTTTTTACCTACCAGATATTGTTGCTGTTAAAGAACAAAAATAGACTAAAACATGACCGAATCGGAGGATAAAAAGTTCTCATTTTGCTTATAAAGTAGGGTTAGATTAGCATAAATAAGATTAATTCTATAATAGTAATTACTAATAAATATGACCCAGAAACTTTGGCAAGCATCTTCAAAACAGAAAAAAAACTCAATTCTTTTTAGTTTTGAAAACTATATTTCAAAAAAATTTAATAAAAATTTTAGTGGCGATTATCAAAAGTTATTAGATTGGAGTATCAAAAATTCACCAGAATTTTGGAGTTCTTTTTGGGATTTTACTAAAATAAAAGGAATAAAAAGTGATAAAAAAATTAAGAAATCAAAAATATTCTATAAAAATTTATTTTTACCCAATAGTAAATTAAATTTTGGTGAAAACTTGTTGTCAAAAAATAATAGTGAAAAAGCGATTACTTTTATTAGTGAAAACAATTTTAGAGAAGAAAGAACCTGGAACGAATTAAATGAAAATACTAGTAAAATAATTAATTTTTTTAAGGGCAGAAAGATTAAAAAAAAGGATAGAATTGCAGCATACTTACCCAACACAATTGAAACGGTAGAAGCCTTCATCGCCACAACTTCAATAGGTGCCATCTGGTCTTCTTGTTCACCAGATTTTGGAGTTAAAGGTGTGGTTGAAAGATTTTCACAAATTAATCCAAAAGTGTTATTCATTACAGATCAATACTTTTATAATGGTAAAACAATAAATGTTTTAGACAGACTTCCAGAGATTTTAAAAGCAATACCATCTATAAAAAACGTTGTAATTATCAAATATCCAGGTGAAAATTATCTTAGTAATAAAAAATTTCCGAAAGTGAAAATTTTTAAATGGAGTGAGTTAATGAAAATTAATTCTCAAAATATTAGTTATCCCAATTTTGATTTTGAACATGAACTAGCTGTGCTTTATTCAAGTGGAACTACCGGAAAACCAAAATGTATTTGTCATAGAACTGGAGGAGTTTTAATTCAACACAAAAAAGAACATCAGCTACATTGTGATATTAAAGAGGGAGATAACGTTTTTTACTTTACTACTTGTGGGTGGATGATGTGGAATTGGCTTGTGAGTGTTTTAGCATCAAAAGCCTCAATTGTTTTATTTGATGGCTCTCCGATGTTCAAAAAAGATGATTTACTATTAAAAATTGTTGAAAAAGAAAAAATCACATTATTTGGTGTGAGTGCAAAATATATAGATGCTTTGCGTAAATTAAAACCAAAACTTAAATACAAATATAAACTTAATAAATTAAAAACAATCTGCTCAACTGGTTCACCACTATCTAATGATGGATTTAATTATGTTTACAAAAATATAAAAAAAAATGTTCATTTATCATCAATTTCAGGAGGAACTGATATAGTATCATGTTTTGTCTTGGGAAACTTATATCAACCAGTCCATATAGGTGAAATTCAAAATAAGGGATTAGCTTTAAATGTTGATATTTTTAACGAAAAAGGAAAATCTGTCAAAAATAACAAGGGCGAGTTGGTTTGTAAAAATCCTTTCCCATCCATGCCTTTAAAATTTTGGAATGATAAAAAAGATAAAAAATTTAAAGATGCATATTTTAATCGTTTTAACAATATTTGGCATCATGGTGATTTTGCTGAAATAAAAAAAACTAATGGGCTTATAATTCATGGAAGATCAGATACAACTTTAAATCCAGGTGGTGTTCGACTTGGAACTGCAGAGATTTATACAGAAGTAGAGAGATTTAAAGAGGTAAAAGAGTCTATTGTTGTGGGGCAATCTTGGGACAATGATGTTAGAATTATTCTATTTATCGTAATGAATACAAAATTTTACCTTACAGAAGATTTATTAAAAAAGATAAAGTTACGAATAAAAAAAAATGCTTCTCCAAGACATGTTCCAAGTAAAATAATTCAAGTTAAAGATATACCAAGAACTAAAAGTGGTAAAATAGTAGAGCTAGCGGTTAAGAATATTTTAGATGGAAATAATATTAAGAACAAAGAAGCTTTAGCAAATCCTGAGGCCTTAAAACAATTTAAAAATTTAAAAGAATTAAGAAATTAAATGTTAAAAAATTTAGTAAAAAATCTAAAACCATCATCTACTCTAGCAATTAATGAAACTTCTAGAAAATTAGAAGAACAAGGAAAAAAAATATTTAAATTTGGTTTCGGACAATCTCCATTTAAAGTACCCCAAGATGTTGTTGAAGAATTAAAAAATAATGCTCACCAAAATAAATATTTACCAATGCAAGGTTTGTCAGAACTAAGGGATGCTGTAGCAAAACATAATTCAAGCAAAAAAGATTATAGTTATAAATCTGAAAATGTAATTATTGGACCTGGTTCTAAGGAATTAATGTTTTTATTACATGTTATTTTTGATGGAGAAATTATATTACCTGCACCTAGCTGGGTTTCTTATGCACCTCAAGCAATATTAGGCAGAAATAAAGTTCAAATTTTACAAACAAAAAGAGAGAATAATTGGTTTCCATCTGGAAAAGAAATTGAGGAAATTATTTTAAGAGATAAAAATAAAAATTATCTACTATTTATAAATTCACCAAATAACCCTTCAGGTCAAGTTTGTAAAAATTTAGAGGAAATAGCAGATGTTGCTAAGAAATATAATCTTATTATTTTATCTGATGAAATATACTCAGACTTAAGTTTTGAAGATAATTATAAATCTATTTCAAGTTTTTGCCCTGAAAAAACTATTGTTAGTACAGGATTAAGTAAATGGTGTGGGGCTGGTGGATGGAGATTAGGTTATTTTATAATACCTGACTCATTAAAAGAAATTAAAAATATGATTAATGTTTTGGCAAGTGAAACTTTTTCTGCTGTTAGTGCCCCTATTCAATATGCAGCAATAAAAGCCTATGAAAATGATCACTCAGATTATATCAATAAATCTAGAAATATCTTAAAAGCAGTTGGCAACTATGTTTATGAAAATCTAAGATCCAACAAAGTTTTAATTAACAGTCCACAAGGAGGCTTTTATTTAATGCCTGAGTTTTTGAATAAAAAATTTAACTCCTCATCAGAAATGTGTGACAATATATTAAAAGATACTGGTGTAGCTTTATTACCTGGATCTGATTTTGGTTTTGAGAAAAGTAGAATGCTGGCAAGATTGAGTTTTACTGATTTTGATGGTCAAAAATTTATGGATCAAATAAAAGTTGGTCAAATAATTGATGACAATACCATAAATGAGTTTGCTCCTAAAATTATTGAAGGTGTTGATAAGTTAAAAAAGTGGTCTGAATCAATATAAAATCTTACTATACATACCCAATTAATAGCTGTTAGAATTGAGATATAAAAATAACGATATAGAGGGAGAAAAAATGAAAAAAATAATTACATCTCTGTCGAGCGCTTTACTGATATTAGCTGCATCTTTATCCTTAACTGGTATTGCAAAATCAGCAGAGTTTTTTACGATAGGAACAGGTGGACCAACTGGTGTTTATTTCCAAACTGGTAACGCAATCTGTAAAATGTTGCATAAATCTGCAATTGCTAAAGAACACGGAAGAAAAAAAGGTATAGATAAAGCTTACAGATGTACAGCGCCTTCAACGGGTGGATCAAACTATAATATTGGTCAAATCGCTGCTGGTGAATTTCAATTTGGTGTTGCGCAATCAGATTGGCAGTTCCATGCTGTAAATGGATCAAGTAAATGGGAAGGCAAACAGTACAAAGGTTTAAGAGCTGTATTTTCTGTTCATAACGAACCTTTTCAAATTTGGGCAAGAAAAAAAGCTAAGATCAAAGATTTTGCTGGCCTAAAAGGAAAAGTTGTTAATATTGGTAACCCTGGTTCTGGACAAAGAGGAACTATGGAAGAGCTTATGAAAGCAAAAGGTGTTGATAACAGTTTCTTTAAATCAACAACTGAATTAACTTCATCTGAGCAAGTAAAAGCTTTATGTGATGGTAAAATTGATGCTTTTGGTTACTCTGTAGGATTTCCAAATGGAGCTATGGAACAAGCAGCAACTTGTGCAGCAAAAGCTTCACCTATCAATTTAACTGGCTCTGAAGTTCAAGGATTAATTGATGGTGCAGATTACTATGCTAAAGCTGTAATTCCAGCTGGTACTTACACAGGACAAAAAAAGGATGCCACTACTTTTGGTGTAAAAGCTACTGTTGTAACTAGCAATATGGTCGAGTCTGATCTTGTCTATTTAGTAGTAAAAGCAGTATTTGAAAACTTTGATGATTTCAAAAAACAACATCCTGCTTTCTCTTCACTTAAAAAAGAAGATATGATTGCTGATGGTTTATCAGCTCCACTTCATGAAGGTGCTAAGAGATATTATAAAGAAGCTGGATTAATGTAATCCAATTATTTAATTAAATAAAAAGGCCTGATTTTTATCGGGCCTTTTTTTTATAATAAGGTATCATTTTTATAATGAGTGAAGCTATCAATGAAAAAGTAAAAAGTAAGATTAGCGAAGATCTTTCACCGACAAAAAATCTTACTGGTTTACATTTGAAAATTGTTGCAGCTATTGCAATTATATGGTCATTATTTCAACTTTGGTATGCTTCACCATTTCCTTTTTGGTTTAATATTGGAATGTTTAAAGGGCTTCCAGCAAGAGCTATTCATTTAGGATTTGCATTAACTTTAGCCTTTTTAATTTATCCAACTATTAAAGGTAAAAAAATATCTATATTAGATATTATAATTAGTGTTACGGGAGCTCTATGCTGTCTCTATATTTACTTTTTTTACGATCAACTTGTTGATCGAGGAGGAGTACTTTTAAATATTATAATTGGAAAAAATTTTAATCTGCCAGTTGAATTAATTATTGGTAGTTGTGGTATTTTGATTTTGCTTGAGGCAACTAGAAGAGCAATAGGTTTGCCGCTTGTTATCATTGCAGTTTGTTTTTTGCTATTTTCTTATTTTGGAAGATACGCTCCAGAAATTATTTCACATGGTGGCCTTTCATTAAATAGATTAGTTGGCTTTCAATGGCTTGATCAAGAGGCTATATTTGGAATTCCAATTGGTGTTTCTGTAGATTTTATATTTTTATTTGTTCTGTTTGGTGCTCTTTTAGAAACGGCAGGGGGTGGAAAATACTTTTTGGATTTAGCTTTTGCAATGGTTGGAAAAATGAGAGGTGGTCCAGCAAAAGCTGCAATTTTAGGCTCTGGTATGACAGGTTTAATTTCAGGATCCTCAATTGCAAATACAGTAACAACTGGAACTTTTACAATTCCAATTATGAAAAAGACTGGTTTTTCAAAGGAAAAAGCTGGTGCAATAGAAGTTTCTTCTTCTGTAAATGGTCAGTTAATGCCACCAGTAATGGGAGCAGCCGCTTTTGTTATGGCAAGCTTTATTGGAGTTACTTATTTTGAAATTGTTAAACACGCTTTTTTGCCAGCAATTATTTCATATATTGCTTTATTTTATATTTCTCATCTTGAGGCGCTAAAATTAAATTTAAAAGGTATGGACGATGCAGATGTTCCAAACTTAAGAAAAACATTTTTATCAGGTTTACATTTTTTAATACCAATTTTTGTTTTAATATACATGCTTGTCTACTTAAGGTTTACAGCATCTTATTCTATTTTTTATGCAACTATTTCGTTAATTTTTGTGAATTTAATTTACTTATTAATTAAAAATTCTAATTTAAAAGAGGCTCTCAAAGTTTGGTTTAACCAAACTATAGTTGGTTTTGAAAAAGGTGCCTTAAATATGGTTGGTGTTGGTATAGCCATAGCAACAGCAGGTATAATAGTAGGTGCCGTAGGATCTACAGGATTAAGTACTAATTTAATTATAGTTATAGAGTCTATTGCTAAAGATAATATTATAATCTTATTATTTTTAACAATAATTTTATGTTTACTTCTTGGAATGGGCTTACCAACAACAGCAAACTATGTTGTGGTTGCTTCATTAATGGCAACAGTTTTAGTTGATGTTGGTAATGCATCAGGTTTTATTTTTCCATTAATTGCAGTTCATTTATTTGTATTTTATTTTGGATTAATGGCTGATGTAACTCCACCTGTTGGTCTTGCATCATATGCTGCTGCAGCTATTTCTGGAGGGGATCCGCTTAAAACTGGGCTGCAGGCTTTTTGGTACAGTTTAAGAACCGGAATACTTCCAATTGTATTTCTGTTTAATCACGAGCTCCTTCTGATAGGAATCGAAGATATTTGGCATGGGTTAGTTGTAATTATAACTTCATTAGCTGGGATATTGGTATTTACTTCAGCAACACAAGGTTGGTTTGTAAATAGATTGAGATGGTATGAAATAGTTATTTTTCTAATAATATCTATTTCATTATTATCTCCTGAATTTGTTCTTAATAAATTTTATCCAAAATATAATTATCAAGATATAAATCAAATCAATGTATCTACATTAGACTATGATAAAGAAGTTCGCTTTAAGGTTACAAGACCTAGCCCATATGGAGAGAGATATAAGTTATTTGTAATTAGTAAAAATACATTTAATGAAAATTATAATTTGGAAGATTATGGAATTAGTTTGATAAAACAAGAAGATAGAATTGTTGTTGATACTTTGAAATGGAATGGAGAAGCTAAGAAAAGTGGATTTGAAATGGGTGACTACATAAGCGAACTTAAAATAGAAAATTCAAATAGACCTAGTAAGGGAATCATTTATCCAATAGCAATTTTATTATTTTTAATATTTGGTTATTTTAATTATAGAAGAAAAAATAATTAGCCACCAGGATCTAAATTTTAGGTTTTAATTTTTAGAATTTTCCACACACCTGATGCTGAAGTAATAATTTTATCATTACATCTCAATTCACAAAATAAAAATACAAGTGTATTTGTTTTTTTTAGTATTTTTGTATATCCAGTTATTTCATCACCTACCTTAGATGCTCCAATAAATTTTAAATCTAAAGAAATGGTAACACAGGGCCCACCATTTGCTGCCTTGTGAGCTGCTGATCCTGATCCTGCATCAACTAAAGCAGATAAATAGCCACCATGAGTTATTCCTGCAGCGTTTAAATGGTTTTCAGTAATTGTAGATTTAAATTCATATTCTGTTTCTGATATTGTTCTAAATAAAACACCTCCGTTGTGTTTCATAAACCCAGGCTTAATACTTATTTGTTCAAACTTATTACTCATAGTTTTTTATAATACAAAAGTTAAAATTAACAAAATAATTAAAATAATTATAAAAAAATATATAACAGATTTTTGTAGTGATGCTTTTAGTAACCAATCTAACATTTAAATTTCCTTTTTGGTGGACCGCCCAGAATTCGAATCTGGAATCTCCCGGTTCGTAGCCGAGCGCCTTATCCAATTTGGCCAGCGGTCCATAGTTTAATAATTGAAGCAACATATCAAAGTTACTGTATTTTTTGATTATTTTTGTTCAAAAAATCTACACGTTTGAACAAAAACACTAAATAATGTGCTAAATTAACATTAAACATAGTTTTTTAAAGGTATATAAAGCATTTTAAATAATGAGTAAAAAATTACTTGTCCCAGATATTGGAGACTTTGAAGAAGTTGAAGTTATTGAAATTCTTGTAAAACAAGGCGATCAAATAAATACAAATGATCCAGTAGTCACAATAGAAAGTGATAAATCTAGTGTTGAAATCCCATCAAATATTTCTGGAATTATTAAAACTGTAGCGGTTAAAGTTGGAGATAAGGTTTCAAAGGGAGATTTACTTTTAGACTTTACTTCATCTGATCAAGATCATTTAGATAAACCGATCCCAAAAGATACAGAGAACATTATTAAGCAAGCCGAAGAAGCTATGACAGAAAAAAAAGAAGAAAACGCAATTCTTCAAAAACCAGCTCAAGAAAAAAAGCAATCAATTATTCAAGTAACCAATGATAGTGATTTAGATCCACTTGAAACTCAAGATTGGATAGAATCTTTATCAGCAGTTATCTCAAAAGATGGAAATCAAAGAGCTCATTTTTTAATTAAAGAATTAATCAATAAAGCATATCGTGAAGGTGCAAATATTCCATATACTCAAAATACACCCTATATAAATACAATCCCTCCAGAATCAGAAGTAAAATCAAATGGAGATCAAAATATTGAAAGAAGAATTAGATCTTTAATTAGATGGAATGCAGCTGCAATGGTCGTGAGAGCAAATAAAAAATTCCCTGAACTAGGTGGTCATATAGGTACGTTTGCATCAGCTGCTACATTATATGATGTTGGAATGAATCATTTTTGGAGAGCTAAAAATAATAAATTTGGTGGAGATTTAGTTTATTTTCAAGGTCACAGTGCTCCAGGTATTTATGCTAGAGCATTTTTAGAAGGAAGATTAAATGAAAAACAATTAGATAGTTTTAGACAAGAGGTAAAACCAGGTGGGCTTTCCTCTTATCCACATCCATGGTTGATGCCAAATTTTTGGCAGTTTCCAACAGTTTCAATGGGCTTAGGTCCTATGCTTGCAATTTATCAAGCAAGATACATGAAATATTTAATTAATAGAGGACTTATAAAAGATGAGGGTCGAAAAGTTTGGGCATTTTTAGGAGATGGTGAGATGGATGAACCAGAGTCTATGGGTGCAATAGGACTGGCTGCTAGAGAAAAATTAGACAATTTAATATTTGTTGTTAATTGTAATCTACAAAGACTAGATGGCCCCGTAAGAGGTAATGGAAAAATAATTCAAGAATTAGAAGGTAGCTTTCGAGGTGCTGGCTGGAATGTAATAAAAGTAATTTGGGGTTCTTACTGGGACTCTTTAATTGCCAATGATAAAACTGGTCATTTAGTTAAGATCATGAATGAAACAGTTGATGGCGAATATCAAGCAATGAAAGCCAGAGATGGAGCTTATGTCAGAGAGAAGTTTTTTGGCAAATATCCTGAGACAAAAGAATTGGTTTCTAGTTTGTCGGACAAAGATATTTGGCGACTAAATAGAGGAGGTCATGACCCCCATAAAGTGTACGCAGCCTATGATAAAGCTTCAAAGAATGAGGGTAGTCCCACTGTTATTATAGCTAAGTCTATCAAAGGATATGGCATGGGAAAAACTGGTGAAAGTGTAAATACCACTCACCAAACTAAAAAATTAGATGTAGATGACTTATTATACTACAGAGATCGCTTTGACGTTCCCTTAACTGATGAGCAGGTAAGAAATATTGAATATTTTAAACCTGATGAAAAATCTGCAGAAATTAAATATTTAAAAGAGAGAAGATTGAATTTAGGCGGTTTCTTACCTGAAAGAACAACTTACGCAAAACCTATTAAAGCTCCATCAAAAGATATTTTTGATTTTATGAAAATATCAACTGGTGAAAAAGAAATGTCTACCACAATGGCAATGGTTAGAATGTTTACCAACTTACTTAGAGATAAAAATATTTCTCCAAGACTGGTTCCGATAATTCCTGATGAAGCAAGAACATTTGGAATGGAAGGATTTTTTCAAAAAATTGGAATATATGCTCATGAAGGTCAAAAGTATGAACCTGAAGACTCAGCACAGTTAAGCTCGTATAGAGAAGATAAAAGTGGACAAGTATTAGAAGAAGGAATTAATGAAGCGGGTGCAATGTCCTCTTGGATAGCAGCTGCAACCTCATACACTAATCATGATGTTGAAATGATACCAATCTATATATTTTATTCAATGTTTGGTTTTCAAAGAATAGGTGATCTTGCATGGGCAGCAGGAGACAGTCAAGCAAGGGGATTTCTAATAGGAGCTACAGCGGGTAGAACAACCTTAGCAGGAGAAGGTCTTCAACACCAAGATGGACACAGTCATTTAATAGCTTCAACTATTCCAAATTGTGTAACTTATGATCCAACTTTTCATTATGAGCTTGCAGTAATTTTTAGAGAAGGCTTAAGAAGAATGCATGAAAAGAAAGAAAATGTTTTTTATTATATAACTACCATGAATGAAAATTATTCACATCCTGAGATGCCAAAAGATAAAAATTGTGAAGAGGGAATTCTTAAAGGAATGTATAAAATCAAAGAATTTAACAAGTTTAAGAAAATAAAAATTCAACTTTTAGGTTCAGGCACGATATTACGTGAAATGATGGCTGCAGCAGAAGTACTTCAAAATGAATATCAAATTGATAGTGAAATTTGGAGCGTAACTAGCTTTAACGAATTAAGAAAAGATGGAATGGAAGTTGAAAGATATAATCTTTTAAATCCAGATAAAGAACAAAAAATTTCTTTTGTGGAAAAATGTTTAGGTAAATCGGAAGGACCAATTATGGCAGCATCTGATTATATGAGAATGAATTCAGACCAAATTAGACCATATACAAATAAAAGTTTTTACTCTCTTGGAACTGATGGTTTTGGTAGAAGTGACACTAGAAAAAATCTTAGAAAATTTTTTGAAGTAGATAAAGAGCATTTAGTTGCCTATGGTTTAAGTGTATTGGCAAGGGAGCAGTTGATAGCATCGAAATATGCAAAAGAAGCAATAAAGAAATATAATATTGATGGTGAAAAACCAATGCCAACTAAACTTTAGAATGTCCAATCAAGAAATAAAAGTTCCAAATATAGGTGATTTTGAAAATGTAGAGGTAATTGAAGTTTTAGTTTCTGAAGGTCAATCAATTTCAAAAAACGACCCATTGATTACAATTGAAAGTGACAAATCTAGTGTTGAAATTCCAGCCTCTTATGAGGGCTTAGTTAAATCAATTAATATTAAAGTAGGAGATAAAGTTTCAGAGGGAGATTTAATATTAATTTTAGAGAACACATCAAAAATAAAAGAAAACGTTAAAGAAAAACCACAAACTGAAAAAGAGTTTAAAAAAATCAAAGTAATAAAACCAGAAATTGAACAAATTTTAAAAAACAATAATAGTGTTACAGATATTTTGCCTGCAAGTCCAAAGGTTCGAAAATTTGCAAGAGAACTTGGTGTAGATATTAATCAGGTTGAAGGAAGTGAGAAAGGTGGAAGAGTTATTGAAGATGATGTTAAAAGATATGTCTCATCTAAACCTAAAAATAATAATGAAACCAAACAAAATAAACAAGATAAAATAAAAAATGAATTTAAACATTCTGATTTTGGTGAAACTGAGATTAAAGACATTCCAAGAGTAAAAAAATTAGCTTCAAATTATTTAGTTAATTCCTGGAACACTATACCCCATGTAACAAATCATGATGAAGTTGATGTTACAGAAATGGAAAATTTTAGAAGTTCTTTAACTGATATTTATACGGGGGAAAAAATAAAAATTACTCCTTTAGCATTTATAATAAAAGCGCTTGTCGCTTCATTAAAAAAATTTCCAAGTTTCAATTCATCCATTGATGATATTGATAACGGAAAAATGACACTTAAAAAATATTATCATATTGGAATTGCAGTCGATACACCTAACGGATTAATGGTTCCAAAAATAAGAAATGCTAATAATAAGAAAATATCTCTACTAGGTAGAGAGTTAAAAGAAGTAAGTGAACTTTGTAGAAATCTTAAAATTGATAAAAAAGAATTATTTGGTGGATCGATGACCATCACTAGTTTAGGAGGAATAGGTGGATCTTTTTTTACACCAATAATAAACTTTCCAGAGGTTGCAATTCTTGGAGTTGGTAAATCACAAAAGAAGCAAGTATTTATTGATGGAAAGTTTCAAACACGAATAATGTTGCCAATATCTTTATCTTATGATCATAGAATTATTGATGGAGCAGAAGCTGCAAGATTTAATAATGATTTAAAAGAAAATCTAGGCAACAATTTTGCGTATAAATTAGCAATATAATTTTTCAAAAAAATAAATTAAATTTAAAAAATGATAGAAAATATTAAAATTTTACCTGATAGTTTGCATGTAAAATTTAAAAATAAGCTTGATGATAAATTTCCAAACATTTGGTTAAGAGATCACGCAAAAGATGATGAAAATTGGGATCAAAGAAGCCATCAAAGAAAAACACATACTGCCAACTTGGACCCAAAATTATTTATTGAAGAAGCATCTGTTAGTGAAAATGGTGACTATATTAATATTCTTTGGTCAGATTCTAAAAGTGTTATTAAATACTCAACTGAATTTTTACAAAATAATTCAATAAAAAAAGATACCAAAAATCAGAAATTTTTTTTATGGAAAAATGAAGATATAAATGAGCAAGTTTATTTAAATTATAACGATGTATTGTCTAAAGATGGTTTTAAATTTTTTTTAAAAAATTTATACGAATATGGCTTTTGTGTAATAACTAACTGTGAAACTAGTATGAAATCTGTTGAAACAATTGCAAACAAGATTGGGTATGTAAGACAATCTATTTTTGGAGGATTGTGGGAATTTGAGTCAAATGAGAATATGGCTGATAGTGCTTATACTCAAGAGGAACTTAGACCGCACACCGACTCTACTTACAGTAAGGATGCTCCAGGACTTCAGCTATTGTTGTGTTGTGATTATAGTGCAACTGGTGGAGAGTCTATTATGGTTGATGGCTTTAAAATTGCAGAAACGTTAAAAAAAGAAAAAGAAATATTTGATATTCTTTCAAATATAGAAGTTCCAGGAAGATATGTTGGTGATGGTGTAATGCTAGAAGCAAGTAGACCTATTTTAAGATTAAATTCTAAAAAAGAATTGCTTCAAGTAAGTTTTAATAATTATGACCGAGCTGAGTTTAGAATTGAAAATGAATTAATGATCAAATTTTATGATGCAATTAAAAAATTTGATAACTTATCTAATAAAACTGAATTTCAATGGAGACATATTTTAAAACCAGGAGAACTTTTAATTTTTAACAATTGGAGAATTCTACATGGACGAGGCTCTTTTAAAGGAAAAAGAAAAATGTCTGGTTGTTATATTAATATGGAAGATTTTGAAAGTATCTGTAAAATTAACAACCTGTATTAAAATATCTTAAATTTATAAATCAAGTATGACAAAATCTTTATCAATAGTTTGCGCTTTAGTTACAACATTTATTTGGGGAACAGCTTTCATTGCTCAAGATACAGGAATGGACAATATTGGTCCTTTAACTTTTAATGCCGCTCGTTTTCTTGTTGGCTTTATAGCTATATTGCCATTTGCAATATTATTTGAAAAAAAAAAAATTATTAGTCAAATTAACGTAAATAAAAAAAAATTTTTTAAATATCTTGTCTTTATGGGCTTTTCACTATTTTTGGGCACATCTTTGCAACAAGCCTCTCTTCAATACACAAACGTTGCAAATGCTGCTTTTTTTACTGTTTTTTATGTACCTTTAGTCCCGTTATTATTATTTTTCATGTACTCTCAAAAAGTTCATTGGAGTATTTGGCCCTCCATTGGTCTTTGTGTGTATGGTGTGTATTTATTGAGTAATTTTTCTGATGCAGAAATCATGAAAGGTGATGCTTTAGTAATTTTATGTTCATTATTTTGGGCTTTTCACATAATTTTTGCGGGTAAATTCATGAAAGTATTTGATATCCCAATGTTTTATGCTGCATTGCAAGCAATATTTGTAGCCACATTATCAATTATTTCAGCTTATACTTTTGAAGATGTTATATTATCAAATATTCTTTTAGAAAGCTCATCTATAATTTATGCTGGTGTTTTATCTGGTGGTATTGCGTTTACTCTTCAAATGTTTGCACAAAAAAATATAGAAGAAGCTCCAGCAGCAATCATATATTCTCTTGAGGGAGTTTTCGCAGTAATTGCAGCCTGGATAATCTTAGACCAAATACTAGATATCGATAATATTATAGGATGTATTTTAATATTAATGGCTGTTATTTTTTCTCAACTTGCTCCTGAAATTAATAAAACTAAATATAAATTATAAAGAATAAGACTAAAGCTATTATAATTCTATAAATTACAAAAGCATTCATAGAAAACTTATTAATGTATTCTAAAAAAAATTTTACTGTTGTAAAAGAAAAAATGAATGAAGATACTATTGCAATGATTACCAAATAGTTAAATTCAAAAGATTTTTCAAATACATCTTTTAATCCAAGAAAGCTTGCTCCAGCTAAGGCTGGTATTGAAAGTAAAAAAGAAATTTTACTTGAGTCTACTCTGTTAAATTTTAAAATTCTCGCAACTGTTATTGTGATGCCTGCTCTACTTACTCCAGGTATGAGTGAAAATATTTGAAATAATCCTATTATAAGAATTGTTTTAATATTGAGGTTTGAAGAAATTTTTTTATCAATACGACTTTGGTCAGCAATATATAAAATAACACCAAATATTAAAGTTGCCCAAGCTATTACCTTGATATTTCTTAAACTATAAATGATACCTGTTGTATATAAAATATACCCAACAATTATAAGTGGTATGGATCCAAAAATGATTAAACTTAAAAGTCTTTGATTATTTTTAATATCTAATAATTCTTTTCTAAAAAAATAAATTATTGCAAACAAGGAGCCTAAGTGAAGACTAATATCAATTAATAAGGAGCTAGATTTAAATTCGTATAAACTTGAAACTAATATTAAATGTGCTGAAGAGCTTATAGGCAAAAACTCTGATATACCTTGTATTGCTGATAGAATTAAAACTTCTATAATATTTTCAAACATTTAATCTTCGTAGCTTAAAAAATATTTATTTAAAACAATTCGATTTATGCATAATAGGTATGCATTTATTAGAAATACCATATATTTAAGGTTTAAAAACTATAATTAGGTCATAATATATGACCTATTTTATACTTTATTTAATAAAAACAACATATAACTTGCTAAAAATTATAAATATTATGAATGATAAAATGCTTAAATTTGTTGAAATAGGTCAACAAACTCCACCTAAAAGAGAGGTTGATAAAAGAAAAGGTGATTTCAATGAAATTTATGATGAGTTTATAAATGATAAGGCAAAAGAACAGTCTAGCAGATGTTCTCAGTGTGGAGTCCCATTTTGTCAAGTTCATTGTCCCTTGAGTAATAATATTCCAGATTGGTTGAAATTAACTGCTGAAGGAAGGTTAAAAGAAGCATATGAGCTATCTCAAAGTACAAATAATATGCCTGAAGTATGTGGAAGGATATGTCCACAAGATAGATTATGTGAGGGTAATTGTGTAATTGAGCAATCAGGACATGGAACTGTAACAATTGGTTCAATAGAAAAGTATATTACAGATAATGCTTGGGAAAAAGGTTGGGTTAAACCTATTAGTGTTTTAAATGAAAAAAATCAAAGTGTTGGAATTATTGGTGCTGGCCCAGCAGGACTGGCTGCAGCAGAACAACTGAGAAAAAGTGGTTACAAAATTACAGTCTATGACAGATACGACCGAGCTGGTGGTTTATTGATTTATGGTATTCCAAATTTTAAACTAGAAAAAGAAGTTGTCGAAAGAAGAACTAAACTTTTAAAAGATGGAGGAATTGATTTTGTTCAAAACTTTGAAGTTGGCAAAGATGCAAGTTTAGAACAATTAAGAAAAAAACATGACGCTATATTAATAGCAACAGGAGTATATAAGGCTAGAGAAATAGATTTACCAGGAAATGATCTTAATAATATTTTTCCAGCAATGGATTTTTTAACTGCTTCAAATAAAAAAGGCTTAGGAGATAAAGTTGAAATGTTTGATAAGGGTATTTTGAATGCGGAAGGTAAAGACGTGGTTGTTATTGGTGGAGGAGATACAGCAATGGATTGTGTAAGAACGTCGATAAGACAAAATGCAAAATCTGTTAAATGTTTATACAGAAGAGATAAAGAAAATATGCCTGGATCAGCAAGAGAAGTTGCCAATGCTGAAGAAGAGGGTGTTGAGTTTATTTGGTTATCAAGCCCAAAAGAATTTAAAGGAACAAATAAAATTGAAAAATTATTAGTTGATCAGATTAAATTAGGTGAACCTGATGAGAGTGGTAGAAGACGACCAGAAATTCAAGTGGGATCAAACTTTGAGATAAAAGCTGATATGGCAATAAAAGCTTTGGGTTTCGATCCTGAGGATTTACCTAAACTATTTGATAGCAATGAATTAAAAGTAACTAAGTGGGGAACAATCAAAGCTGATTTTGATACAATGGAAACAAATCTAAAAGGTGTTTTTGCAGCTGGTGATATAGTAAGAGGAGCTTCATTGGTTGTATGGGCTATAAAAGATGGAAGAGATGCAGCTTCAGCAATAAAAACACATCTTGAAAATTTAGAAATAAAAACATCGAAGGTTGCCTAATGAAAAATTATAAAAAAAACCTAGATCTACTTGAAAAAAACCATGTTTATTCAACAGAAATGGAACATGATGCATGTGGTGTTGGTGTAATAGCATCAACCGAAGGAAGAAAGTCTAGGGAGATAGTTGAATATGGTATTGAAGCTTTGAAAGCTGTTTGGCATAGAGGAGCAGTAGATGCAGATGGAAAAACAGGAGATGGAGCTGGAATTCATTTGGAAATTCCAAAAGATTTTTTTATAGAAAAAATTGAAGTGACTGGACATGACTATGATGATGCAGAAATTTGTGTTGGTATGATATTTCTACCAAGAAATGATTATGCTGCTCAAGAAAGTTGTAAAACAATTGTTGAAAGTGAACTTACTAAGAATAATTTTAGTATTTATGGTTGGAGACAGGTACCAGTTAATTCAAAAGTTTTAGGTGATAAGGCTCTACAAACTATGCCAGAAATTATTCAGGTTTTGTTTAAATCAAATGATACTAATTTACTTGATAAAAAATTAGAGAGAAAAATTTATGAAACTAGAAAAAGAATTGAAAATAAAGCTTTTGAATTATCTTTAAATAATTTTTATGTTTGTTCTATAAGCTCTAAGTCTATAATTTATAAAGGATTGTATTTAGCAGAAGCTATTTCAGATTTTTACTTAGATTTAAGAGATAAAAGATTTGTTTCAAGGTATGCAATTTTTCATCAAAGATTTTCAACCAATACTGCACCAAGTTGGAGTTTAGCACAACCATTTAGAGCTATAGCACATAATGGTGAAATAAATACTTATAAGGGTAATAAAAATTGGATGAAAGTTCATGAACAAGAAATGAGCAGCCCACTTTTTGATAATGTAGAGAATTTAAAACCTGTTATACAAAAAGGTGTTTCTGACTCTGCAGCGCTTGATAATGTATTTGAATTATTAAACAAATCTGGACAACCAGCACCTTTGGCTAAGTTAATGTTGGTGCCTGATGCTTGGTCTAAAAAAAATAAAACATTACCCAAAAGTCATCAACAATTATTTAATTTTTTAAATAGTACAATGGAACCATGGGATGGACCAGCGGCCATAGCAGCAACAGACAATGAATGGATTATTGCGGCAAATGATAGAAATGGATTAAGACCACTTAGGTATGCAATAACAAAAGATAAATTACTTTTTGCTGGATCTGAAACTGGAATGATTGAATTAAATGAAAAAAAAATTTTATCAAAAGGAAGATTAGGTCCTGGAGAGATTATAGGTGTTAGGATTGAAAAAGGAAAAGTTTTTTTTAACGACGATATTAAAGATTACCTAGCTAAAGAGTTTAAACATTTTAATTCTCAAATTGTAGACCTAGACGAAAAACTATTAATTTCTAATGAGAAACATAATTTTGAAGGCGAAGACTTACGGAGAAGGCAATATTCGTTTGGAATAAGTTTAGAGGACTTGGAATTGATATTACATCCAATGGCGGAAGATGCCAAAGAGGCAATAGGATCAATGGGTGATGATACACCTTTAGCAGTATTATCCGATAAATATAGGCCCTTGTATCATTTTTTTAGACAGAATTTTAGTCAAGTAACTAATCCGCCAATTGACTCATTGAGAGAAAACAAAGTGATGAGTTTAAAAACAAGATTTGGTAATCTAGGAAATATACTTGATTTTGATACCTTAACAAAGGAGGACATTTATGTTTTAAATAGTCCAATCTTATCTAATTCACAATTCAATAAATTTATTAATTTTTTTGGAACAAATTCTTCGACTATAGACTGTACTTTTTCCAAAGAAGAAAATTTGTCAGTCGCTATAGAAAGAATTCAGAAGCAGTCCGAGATAGCTGTTAGACAGGGAGTAACACAGTTAATATTAAGTGATAAAAGCTTGTCAAAAGAACAATTGCCAATGCCAATGCTTTTATGTGTTGGAGCAATTAATACTTTTTTAATAACTAAAAAACTTAGAGGTTACGTTTCAATAAACGTACAATCCGGAGAGGCAATGGATACACACTCATTTGCAACGTTGATAGGAGTTGGAGCAACAACCGTAAACCCATATTTAGCCTTTGATAGTTTGTATCAAAGACACGAAAAGAAACTATTTGGTCAATATAGTTTTGATGATTGTGTTGAAAGATATATTAATTCAGTGAATTCAGGGCTCTTAAAAATAATGTCAAAAATGGGTATATCAGTTTTAAGCTCATATAGAGGTGGATGTAACTTTGAAACAGTAGGGTTAAGCAGAACTATCGTAAATGATTATTTTCCAGGCATTACTTCAAAAATTTCTGGAATTGGACTAATTGGAATTGAAAAGAAAATTCGAGAAATTCACAAAGAAGCATTTGAAAGTACAGATACTGTCTTACCAATAGGAGGAATTTACAGATATAGAAAAAATGGAGAAACACACCAATATCAAGGAAAACTAATTCATTTATTACAAAGTGCCGTAGGATCAAATTCCTATGAAGCTTATAAAAGATATGCTGAAGGTATTTATAACTTACCACCAATAAATTTAAGAGATTTAATTGATTTTAGAAAAAAGAAATTAGGTCCTTCGATTAACCTTTCTGAGGTTGAACCAGTAGAAAAAATATTAAAAAGATTTGGAAGTGGAAGTATGTCTCATGGAGCATTATCAAAAGAAGCGCATGAAACGTTAGCTATTGGAATGAATAGAATTAAAGGAGCTTCTTGCAGTGGTGAAGGTGGAGAAGATGAAAAAAGATTTAAAGTTATGGATAGTGGAGATAGTGCAAATTCAAGGGTAAAACAGATTGCATCTGCGAGATTTGGGGTAACAATAAATTATCTAAATAATTGTAATGAAATTGAGATCAAGATTGCTCAGGGCGCTAAACCAGGAGAAGGCGGTCAATTACCAGGGTTTAAAGTTACAGATGAAATTGCAAAATTAAGGCATTCAACTCCAGGGGTTACTCTTATTTCCCCGCCACCTCACCATGATATTTATTCGATAGAAGACTTGGCTCAATTAATTTATGACTTAAAACAAATTAATCCAAAAGCTAGAGTTGGTGTTAAGCTAGTTGCTTCTTCTGGTGTTGGAACAATTGCAGCTGGCGTAGCTAAAGCTGAAGCAGATATAATATTAATTTCAGGCCATAACGGTGGTACCGGAGCAACACCACAAACAAGTGTAAAATATGTTGGAATACCTTGGGAAATGGGTCTTACCGAAGCTAATCAAGTGCTTACATTAAATAATCTAAGACACAAAGTTACATTGAGAACAGACGGTGGTATTAAAACAGGTAGAGATGTTGTTATTGCAGCAATGATGGGAGCAGAAGAATATGGGGTTGCCACAACTGCTTTAGTTGCTATGGGATGTATAATGGTAAGACAATGCCATTCAAATACTTGTCCAGTGGGTGTTTGTACACAGGATGAAAAGTTAAGAGAAAAATTTACAGGTACACCTGACAAAATTGTAAATTTGTTTACCTTTATTGCGTCAGAAGTAAGAGAAATTCTAGCTGAGCTTGGTTATAAATCTTTAAATGACATTATTGGTAGAACTGATTTATTGATGCAAGTTAACAAAGCGTCTCCAAATTTAGATGATTTAGATTTAAACCCTCTTTTTGTTCAAGCTGACTCAGGTAACAATAAAAGGTATTGCGAAAATCCATCAATCAATAAAGTGCCAGACACATTGGATCAAGAAATTTGGCCAGAGATAGAAAAAGCATTAGATAATTCAGAAACAATTAAAAAAGAATATATAATTAAAAATACTAATAGAGCAGTTGGAACAAGAATTTCTCATCATCTTTATAAAAAATATGGATATGAAAAACTTGATGAAAATTTTCTAGAGTTAAATTTTAAAGGTTCTGCAGGTCAATCGTTTGGTGCTTTTTCTACAAAAGGCTTAAAACTTATACTAAAAGGTGATGCGAATGATTATGTGGGCAAAGGTTTATCTGGGGCAACAATTTCGATAAAACTTTCCGATGAAAGTAATTTAGTTACAAATGAAAATACAATTATAGGAAATACAGTTCTTTACGGCGCAACTGCAGGTAAACTTTTTGCTGCAGGACAAGCGGGAGATAGATTTGCAGTTAGAAACTCCGGTGCAACAGCTGTAATTGAAGGATGTGATTCAAATGGCTGTGAATATATGACTGGTGGAACAGTGATTATCCTAGGGGATGTAGGAGATAATTTTGCAGCTGGAATGACTGGTGGAATGGTATTTATTTATGACAAAGATAAAGAATTTCAAAACAAGGTAAATCCCGAGACGGTTGTTTGGCAAAATGTTGAAACTGATTATTGGAAAAAATTTCTAAAATATTTAATTGAAGAGCATTTCAATGAAACGGGCTCTGGTTTATCTAAAAGAATAATTAAAAATTTTGATGAAGAGATAAGTAACTTTGTTCAAGTTTGCCCTAAAGAAATGATAGATAAACTGAAAAACCCAATCAGCTTAAATTCAAATATCAAAGAAGTTAGTTAAAAAATTAAATCAAGCTCTCTTATAATCTTCTTTTGAAGTTTTTTATTAAATAAGCTGTGGTCACCATTTTTAATAGCCACTAATTTTTTTTTTGCATTAATAAATAATTTAAGAACTTTCTTTGAAAATGAAACGGGTACTGTAGTATCTTTGCTGCCATGTATCATGGTGACTGGAATTTGGAGATCAATTTTTTTGTGAAGTATTTTATTTTTTTTACCATCTTTTATTAGTTGATAAGTAATTGGGTATTCATATCCGCCATGTTTTAAATTATAAACTCCATTTTTCTTTGTTTCAGCTTTCATTTTTTTTGTAAATTTTTTCCACATGATTTTTTCTAAAAATTCAGGTGCTGAACCAATGCCTAAAAATCCTTTAATTTGTTTTTTAAAATATTTAAATTGATTAAGTGAAATCCATGACCCCATACTTGATCCAATTAAGACAAAGTCATTTTTTTTAATAATATTTTTTATTAGTACTCTTGTATCAGAAGTCCATTTACTAATATTTCCTTTTGTAAATTCTCCCGAAGATTTTCCATGCCCAGAATATTCAATGGCTAGAAAACCTAGTTTATTTTTTTTTGCATATTTAAGAAATACTTTTGGTTTTTCTCCCTCAAGATCAGACATAAAGCCATGAAGAAAAACTATATAAAGATTTTTCTTATAATAGTTACATAAATATCTAATTTTTTTTGTTTTTGAGATTTTATAATATTTAAAGTTAGTCATTATTATTTATATGTCTTCTGTATTAATATATAATAATATCAAATGTCATCTACATTAAAAGTTTTACAAGTAATCCCTAAATTAGGTTACGGTGGAGCAGAAACAGGATGTTATGATATTGCTCATTATTTACCTGAAAACGACTGTGAGTCTTTTATTGTAACAAGTGGTGGGGAATTATTAAAATTTATTGATAAAAAAAAAGTCAAAGTTATTAGGCTTCCAGTTCATAGTAAAAATCCACTATTAATAATTTTTAATTCTATAGCATTAATTGGAATTATTTTATTTAATAACATTTCAATTGTACATGCTAGAAGTAGAGCTCCTGCTTGGTCTTGTTTTTTTGCAACAAAGATTACTGGTCGAAAATTTGTTACAACTTTTCATGGAACTTATAATTTTAGTGGTAAAATCAAGAAATTTTATAATTCTATTATGGTTAGATCTAACTTGATAATAGCTGGATCTAATTTTATTTTTTCTCATATTAAAGAAAATTATCCTAAATATCTTGATGAAAAGAAAAAACTTTTAGTTATTTTTAGAGGTATCAATGTTGACTATTTTGACTCAACAACAAAATTAGAAAGTGATGAAAAAAAATTATTAAAAAAATGGGAAATAGAAAAAGATAAAAAAATAATTCTTTTACCTGGAAGATTAACTGCATGGAAAGGACAAGAAGTATTTATTGAAGCTATTAATTTGGTGAATATTGAACTTGGATATGAAGCCTTCAATGGAGTTATTCTTGGAAGTGATCAGGGTAGAGATTTATATAAAAAAAAACTTATTAGACTTACCGAACAATATAGAATGACAAAACAAGTTAAATTTATTGATCATTGTAAAGATATGGCTTTAGCTTATAAAATTTCTGATATTGTAGTATCAGCTTCAATTGAGCCTGAAGCTTTTGGAAGAGTTGCTGTAGAGGCCCAATCAATGGAAAAGCCAATAATTGCAAGTAATATTGGTGGTTCAAATGAAACTGTAGTTGATGAAAAAACTGGTTTTTTATTTGATTCTAATAACGCAAAATCGCTAAGTGAAAAAATTATAAAAATACTTTCTATGGATAAAACATCTCTAAAATCAATTGGAATAGAAGCAAGAAAAAATATAATTCAAAAATTTAATGTTGAAAAAATGTGCTTTTCTACTTATTCAGAGTATAAAAGAATTATAAATTAAATGCCTATAATAACATTACCAGACGGAAATAACTTAAGTTTTTCTAATGATGTCACAGGCCTTGGTGTGGCAGAAAAAATTAGTAAATCTCTTGCCAAACAAGCAATGGTTATAAGTGTTAATGGTGAGTTAAAAGATTTAGATTATTTAATTAAAAAAGACTGTAGTGTTAAAATATTTACTTCTAAAAACCCTGAGGGTCTTGAAACTATAAGGCATGATACAGCTCATATTTTAGCAATGGCTGTTCAAGAATTATTTCCAGGCACACAAGTAACTATTGGTCCTGTTATCGAAAATGGTTTTTATTATGATTTTGCTAGAAAAGAACCTTTTACAGAAGATGATTTATTAAAAATCGAAAATAAAATGAAAGAAATTGTTGATAGAGATGAAATCACAAAAAGAGAGGTTTGGGAAAGAAACAAGGCAATTTCTCATTTTAAAGACAAAGGAGAAGTTTATAAAGCTGAGTTAATTGAAACAATTCCAGAAAGTGAAGATGTGTCAATTTACTTTCATGGAGATTGGCACGATCTTTGCAGGGGACCACATCTTTCCTCTACTGGTAAAATTGGAAAATATTTTAAACTTACTAAAGTTTCAGGCGCTTATTGGAGAGGTGACTCTAATAATGAAATGTTACAAAGAATTTACGGAACTAGCTGGGCAAGTCAAAAAGATTTAGATGAATATTTAAAAAGAATTGAAGAGGCTGAAAAAAGAGATCATAGAAAATTAGGAAAAGAAATGGATTTATTTCATTTTAGAGAAGAAAGCCCAGGATCCGTATTTTGGCATGAAAAAGGTTGGGCTCTTTTTCAAAAATTAATTAACTACATGAGAAGTAGACAGGATGATGCTGGGTATAAAGAAGTAAATACCCCAGAGGTTCTAGACAGACTATTATGGGAAAAATCAGGACATTGGGAAAAATACGGAGAAAATATGTATACATCTGAAACACCAGATGAGAAAGTTTTTGCTATTAAACCCATGAATTGTCCAGGGCACATTCAGGTTTTTAATCAAGGTTTGAAAAGTTATCGAGATCTACCTTTAAGAATAACAGAGTTTGGAAAAGTTCATCGTTACGAACCATCAGGAGCTTTACATGGATTATTAAGAGTGAGAGCTTTTACACAGGATGATGCACATATATTTTGTTCAGAAGATCAAATTACAAGTGAGTGTCTAAATGTAACAAATTTGATTTTAGACATTTATAAAGATTTAGGTTTTGAAAATGTGATATTAAAATATGCAGATAGGCCTGAAGTGAGAGTTGGAGATGATGAAGTTTGGGACAAAGCAGAGGCATCATTACTTGAGGCAGTTAAAGCTTCAAAACTTGAATATAGTATTAATAAAGGTGAAGGTGCATTTTATGGCCCTAAAATTGAGTTTGTTTTAAGGGATGCAATTGGTAGAGATTGGCAATGTGGAACCTTGCAAGTTGATTTAAACTTACCTGGAAGATTAGACGCTTCCTACGTTGACAAAGATGGTACAAAAAAAGTTCCCGTAATGCTTCATAGAGCACTATTTGGTTCTTTAGAAAGATTCATTGGAATTTTAATTGAAAATTATGCGGGCAAATTTCCTTTTTGGATATCACCTTTACAAACTGTTGTAATACCTATTTCTGAAGAGTTTGATGATTATGCAATTAAGGTTTCAAAAAAAATTAAAGAAGCAGGCATGAGTTCATCTGTTGATCTTAAAAAACATAATTTGAATTATAAAATAAGAGATAATTCATTAGCAAAAATACCTCTTTTATTAATTTGTGGTAAAAAAGAAGTTGACTCCAATTCAGTAACGATTAGAAGATTAGACTCTAACAAACAAGAAAATATGGATTTAAATTTATTCTTAAAAACTTTCTCTGCTTTAAATAAAGCATCATCAAACTAAGTGGCAGATTTCAAACAAAATTACTTTCAAAGAAGAACTAAAGATCGTGGTCCCAGATCTAATAACAGAATATCATCTCCTGATGTCCAGGTAATAGGAAGTGATGGTGAAAACCTTGGTGTTATAAATACCAATGAAGCTATCTCAATGGCAAAGAACCAGGGATTAGATTTAATCGAAATAGCTGCCAATGCAAATCCTCCTGTTTGTAAAATAATGGATATGGGTAAATTTAAATATGATGCTCAAAAAAAAGCTAATATCGCAAAGAAAAAACAAAAAATTGTTCTTTTAAAAGAAATTAAAATGAGACCAGTTACAGAAACTCATGACTATGATTTTAAAGTAAAAAATGCAAAAAAATTTATAGCCAAAGGTGATAAAGTGAAATTTACTGTTAGATTTAAGGGTCGTGAACTTCAACATTCTCATTTAGGAAAAGAGCTAATGGATAAGATTAAAGAGGATATGAAGGATATTGGCAAGGTAGAACTTCATCCTAAGTTTGATGGTAAGCAAATGATCATGGTAATTCAGCCTTTATAGGCTTTAATAGAGGTTGTAAATTTATATCAATCTTTGTATAACACCGCAGAATTATGCCAAAATTGAAAACAAAAAGCTCAGCAAAAAAAAGATTTAAAATATCTGCAACAGGCAAAGTCTTAACTGCCCAGGCAGGGAAAAGACATGGCATGATCAAAAGAACAAATTCTCAAATAAGAAAATTAAGAGGCACAACAACGATGTCAAAACAAGACTCAAAAATTGTTAAATCGTACATGCCCTACAGTTTAAGAGGTTAATAATGGCTAGAGTTAAAAGAGGTGTAACCAGCAAAGCTAAACATAAAAAAGTTTTAAAAGCTGTCAAAGGTCAATGGGGCAGAAGAAAAAACACTATAAGAGTTGCAAAACAAGCAATGGAAAAAGCTATGCAGTATGCTTATAGAGACAGAAGAAATAAAAAAAGAGAATTTAAATCATTGTGGATACAAAGAATCAATGCTGGAGTAAGAGCTGAAGGATTAACATATTCAAAATTTATTAATGGACTTAGTAAATGTGGAGTAGTTATCGATAGAAAAATATTAGCAGAAATAGCTTACGATAGCCCAGAAGCCTTTAAAACTATTGTTCAAAAAGCACAATCTGCTTTAAACTAATCTTCACTATTGTTTTTCGTCGGTGAAGAAATAATCTCATAAAATGTCAGATATTAAAAAAATTAAAGATGAATATCTCTTAAAGCTAAATGAAAATTTAGATTTAAATCAAATTAATCAAATTAAAACCGATCTATTTGGTAAAAATGGTTTAGTTAGTTCTCAATTTAAACAACTTGGAAAAATAGCAGAAGATGAAAGAAAAATTTTTGCTTCTGATTTAAATACGACAAAAGATGAATTACAGGATCTCATTTCTTCAAAAATTGATGAAATTGAAAATAAAGAAATTAATAAAAAATTAGAAAAGGAAAAAGTAGATATAACATTACCTGAGAGACCATTTGCACAAGGCAAGATACATCCTGTTTCACAAGTTATTGATGAAATTTCATCTATTTTTTCTGAAATTGGTTTTAGTGTTGAGGAGGGTCCTGATGTTGAAAATGAATATAATAATTTTACTGCTTTAAATACTCCTGACAATCATCCAGCAAGAGATATGCATGATACTTTTTATTTGGATGAAAAAAAAGAACTGTTATTGAGAACTCATACTTCACCGGTTCAAATCAGAACTATGTTGAGTGACAAGCCACCTTTTAAGATAATTGCACCAGGTAGAACATATAGATCTGACAGTGACCAAACACATGCACCTATGTTTCATCAAGTGGAAGGCTTACATATTGATAAAAATATCAATATGGGTCACCTAAAAGGCTGTTTGAATTATTTTATTAAAGAATTTTTTGAAGTTGATAAAATAAAGATGAGATTTAGACCAAGTCATTTTCCATTCACAGAACCTTCTGCTGAAGTAGATATAGGTTATGAAATTAAAGATGGAAAAATTATAATTGGTGAGGGAGACAAATGGCTTGAAATTTTAGGCTGTGGAATGGTTCATCCTAATGTATTAAAAAATGTCAAAGTAAACCCTGATGAATTCCAAGGGTATGCTTTCGGAATTGGAATAGATAGATTGGCAATGCTTAAGTATGGGATCAATGACTTGAGAGCATTCTTTGATTGTGATTATCGATGGTTAAATCAATTTGGATTTGATCCAATTGATGTTCCTTCAAGTTATAGAGGTTTAAGTAGATGAAAATTACATCTAACTGGCTTAAAGAACATCTAGATACAAAATTAGATGAAAATCAAATAATAGAAAAACTTACAGATGTTGGTCTAGAAGTTGAAAGTGTTGAAAAACAAAGTGGTGAATTTGATGACTTCATCGTTGCAAAAATTTTAAAAGCAGAAAAACATCCAAATGCTGATAAGCTTAAAGTTTGTGATGTAGATGTAGGTAAAGAAAATCCTGTCAAAGTTGTTTGTGGTGCTCCAAATGCAATAGAGGGCTTGCTAACAATTTATGCTCCACCTGGTTCAGTTATTCCAAAAAATCAAATGAAATTGGTTGTGAGTAAAATTAGAGGAGTTAGCTCTTATGGGATGTTATGCTCAGAGTCTGAATTAAACTTATCAGATGAAAGTGATGGTATTACTGAGCTTTCATCAAATGATTTTAAAGATAAGATTGGAAATAATTATTTTCCAAAAAAAAATTTAAACGTAATTGATATATCTATTACACCAAATAGACCAGATTGTTTGGGTGTTAGAGGTATAGCTAGAGATTTAGCAGCAGCGGGCTCGGGTAAATTAAAAAATCTTGAAGAAAAAAAATTAAAACAAGATGGAAAACAAACAGTTAATGTTAAAATTGAAAATGATCAAGCTTGCACTGTATTTGGCAGCTGTTTAATTACAGATGTTAAGAATGTAGAAAGTCCTGATTGGTTAAAAGAAAAAATAATTTCAATAGGTCAAAAACCTATTTCAGCTATTGTAGATATTACCAATTATGTAATGCTTGATTTGAATAGACCGTTACACGCTTACGATGTTGATAAAATTGATAAAGAAATAATAGTTAGAAATTCTAAAAAAGATGAAACATTTAAAGCATTAGACAATAAAGAATATAAGCTTGAAGAAGGAATGTGTGTTATCTCAGATGCTACAGGGGTATTAGGATTAGGAGGAATAATTGGTGGAACTAGATCTGGTACAGAACTAAATACAAAAAATATATTAATTGAATCTGCTTATTTTTCTCCAAGATCAATTAGAAAATCATCAAAAATTCTAAACATCGATACAGATGCAAAGTTTAGGTTTGAAAGAGGAATTGATCCATTATCAATTGAACAAGGATTAAAAAAAGCTGTAAGCTTAATCCAAGAAATTTGTGGTGGGATAGCAAGTGAATTTGATATTCAAAAAATTGAAAATTATAAAAATAAGTCTTTAGAATTTGACCCTATTTTATTTGAAAAAATAACTGGCGTTAAAATAGAAAAAAATGAAATAATTAAGATTTTAGATGATCTTGGATTTGAAATTAAGGAAGAGAAAAAAATTTTAGATTTAAAAATTCCTTCTTGGAGACCGGATATTTCCCAAGAAGTTGATGTAGTAGAAGAGCTAATAAGAATTAAAGGTTATGATCAGATCAATATGATTGAGCCTCAAAAAGTAAGAGAAAAAGAAACTTTAAATAAAAAACAAAAATTATTTCATTTTTTGCAAAGAGCAGTTGCATCAAAAGGTTATTTAGAAGCTATTACCTGGTCTTTCACTGACAGTAAAATTAATCAATTGTTTATTGAAAAAAATAAAGAAATTAAGATAGTTAATCCAATTAGTTCAGATCTAGATGTTTTAAGAAGTTCTATTTTTTCAAATTTAATTATTCATTTAAATAAAAATTTAGGAAGAGGGTTTAAAGA
>Ga0209223_10001066_pt1 | contig 30558 bp, 29 predicted proteins | sample COG_06_FD_184750 | JGI IMG/M metagenome (GOLD analysis project Ga0209223, IMG submission 184750) | Pelagic Microbial community sample from North Sea - COGITO 998_met_06 (SPAdes) (version 2) | ecosystem: Environmental > Aquatic > Marine > Neritic zone/Coastal water | place: Helgoland, sampling...
CTTGGCAAGCGTCTATGCACATAGTCCCCAGATATTATAGGACAAGGCGTTCCGTATAGGGGTGAGAACTGGGGATTATAGGGCAAACTTCTGCGGTTGTTGACTAATATTGAAAACCGTGTGAAGTTTTGTCCCTACTTACTGAGTTACCCTAGGAATAGGAGGGATTTGCATGACATTGCAATCGACACTACAGATGTGCTGCTTACTGGTTTTTAGCACAACACTATTATCCTCATGCTCTGAATCTAAGGAGACCTTTCCTGCATTGGTTCAGGCGAGTCAGGATGATCCATCTATGGCAGATGCCGGAGGAATGACAATCAATCCATTTTTTCAAGAAAGCCCTCTTTATCTCAACTATCCACCCTTCGACCGTATTGAAAATAGCCACTATATGCCTGCATTTGAACGGGGTATGGAGGAGCAACTTGCCGAACTTAATGACATTATCAATCAAGCAGGTGCGCCGACATTTGAAAACACCATAATTCCATTGGAATTGTCTGGGCAGCTGCTGAGCCGAGTAGCTACGGTATTCTTCAGCATGTCCGGCGCACATACGAATGAGGGTATTCGCGAGTTAGAGCAAGAATTGGCACCTCAATTAGCGGCACACAGCGACAAGATTCTGTTAAACCCGGTGTTGTTTGAGCGAATTAGTGTCCTGCAGGAACAGCGTGAACAATTGCGGTTAGATGCGCAGTCCTTGCGTCTATTGGAGCAGTATCATGTGGACTATGTGAGAGCGGGCGCGGCACTTACTCGACAGCAGCAGGAACAGGTGCGAGAGCTCAACAGCGAGATTGCTGTGTTGCGGACGCAGTACCGCCAAAATATTCAAAGTGAAGTGAATGACCTAGCAATCGTTGTGGGCTCGCGAGAAGAATTGACAGGCATGAGTGAGGCGCTCATCACGGCAGCCCAGAACGAGGCCGAATCTCGTGATCTGCAGGGAAAATTCGTCATTCCTTTGCTAAACACCAGCGGACAGCCAAGCCTTTCAAACCTTCAGAACAGAGCGCTTCGCGAGCGAATTCACACTACATCGATCTCTAGAGGCAGCCGTGGTGGAACCTACGATAATCGGCAGGTACTCTCTGACGTTCTGCGCCTTCGTGCGCAGCGCGCGCAGCTACTCGGTTACGCCAGTCATGCTGATTTCACGCTGGAAGATACTACCGCGGGATTGGTCACGTCGGTAAATCATCGATTGGCGGAGCTCGCGCCAGCAGCGGTGGCGAATACCAGAATTGAGGCCGCCGATTTGCAACAGATGATCGAAGACGATGGCCTGGATTTCGAACTTAAGGCTTGGGATTGGCCTTACTACACAGAGAAACTGCGCACTGCTCGTTACCAATTCGATGAGAGTCAATTACAGCCTTATTTTGAAGTCGATAATGTTTTACGGCGCGGCGTGTTTTTCGCGGCAGAACAGCTGTACGGAATTACATTCGAAGAGCGATTCGATCTGCCCGTCTATCAGGAGGATGTTCGAGTGTTCGAAGTTTTTGATAGCAGCGGCGAAACCCTGGCACTATTTTTAATGGACCCGTATGCAAGATCCACTAAGCGAGGTGGTGCCTGGATGAACGCGTATGTATCTCAAAGTGGCATGCAGGGCACGACACCCATCGTGGCGAATCACCTTAATATTACAGAGCCACAGGCGGGCGACCCGACACTTCTTACATTTGATGAAGTGACTACGATGTTTCACGAGTTTGGGCATGCTTTGCACGGGATGTTTTCCAACGTCGAATATCCCTACTTCTCTGGAACGAGTGTACCTCGTGATTTTGTAGAGTATCCCTCACAGGTCAATGAGATGTGGGCTACCTGGCCGGAAGTATTGGAGAATTATGCCGTGCACTACCAGACAGGTGAACAAATGCCCCGTGAATTGTTAGACAAGGTCTTGGCTACGCAAAAATTCAATCAAGGCTTCGCGACTACCGAGTACCTGGCCGCGTCGATTTTGGATCAAGCGTTGCATCAACTATCACCTGAGCAGGTTCCTTCAGCGGACGAAATGACAGATTTCGAAAATCAGGCCTTGATGAGCGCTGGCATAGCATTGGATACGGTGCCGCCACGCTATCGAAGCACGTATTTCTCACATATTATGGGTGGCTACTCTGCAGGGTATTATTCTTACATATGGAGTGAGGTGCTCGATGCTGACAGCGTCGAATGGTTCAAGGAGAACGGTGGTCTGCTTAGAGAGAACGGTGATCATTTCAGGGAGACGCTGCTTTCGCGAGGAGGAAGCGAGGAGGCTATGTCTCTTTTCCGTGCATTTCGGGGAAGGGATGCGAATATCGCACCGCTGTTAGAACGCAGAGGCTTGGACTAGATTCTAGACGACCTGGTGCTGAGCAGTGCCAGGTTTAGCCCCGCTGAACTGCAGTAATAGCAAGCTGAGCTCGTCCCAGGGGTTTGCAGTAGACATTCCCTTGATACTTTGATCGATTAGGCGACTATGATCCAAGAACTTCCAAACACTGTCCGTATCGAGTCGGGCTAATGCAGCAGCTACTGGCTGCTTGCGATTGTACCAAACTCGTGCGGATTGAATGATAGCGTTGACCCCTTGGCCCTGACGTTTCTTTTCTAGCATGGGCAGCAGCGCTCTCAATTCGCGGCAGATAGCAGACAAAATAATAAGAGGGAAAAGGCCTTCATTTTTAAGTCCAGCCAGCATTTTTTGCGCCCGGCTAACATCACCGAGCAGCGCAGCGTCCACTAATTGATAGACATTGTAGCGTGAACTATCAGCCACCAGTTGCATAACCGTTTTCGCGTTCAGCCGTATGGGGTTTCCGCTCGCGTCGGAAGCAAGTAGTTTTAGCTTCTCGATTTCCTGCATGGCCGCTAGTAAGTTACCCTCAACCTTATCGGCGAGTAAATGGACCGCCTCACGGTCTGCCTGAATTCCTTCGCGCAGAAGTCTTTGCTCTAACCAGGGAGTGAGATCGTCCCTATTGATTGGCCAAATCTGCATGAAGGCGCCGTGATTCTCGATTTCAGTGAACCACTTAGTTTTAAGCGTGGCAGCATCCAATTTGGGTCCACTTAGCAAGATGAGATAGTCGGGATTTAGTTCGCTCAGATAGTGTAGGATCGCTTTCTTGCCGGCGTCTTCCCATTTTGCACTCGAAAGTCGCAGCTCTATGATTTTTTTCTCTGCGAACAACGAAAGGTTGCCTGTCAACTGCAAAAACTGGCCCCAATCGAAGCTCTTATCGACATTGAGGATTTCTCTTTCTGTATACCCCTTTTCTCTGTACTGACTTCGAATTAGATCTGCTGCCTCGATCATCAGCAGAGGTTCATCGCCGCTCAGCCAGTACAAAGGTAGATTATTGCTGCTGAGGGTTCGGGGGAGTTGTTCTGGCTTTATTCTCATAGCAACCAGGTGCTCTAAATTGGATTGATGGCAGCTAAGCGCCGCATCATTTGGTTGATCAATTCTCGGCGCATCTCGGCAGAAATGATCTGCGCCTCTTCTTGATTGCCGCTAATGTTCTCTACATCTTGAAAGTAGGTTCTCTCAACAAATAGCGTTTCGGATTCTAACAGGGTCTGCTGACCGAGCAGTAATCCCATGTCCACCGATAGACGCAACTCGATCTGCGCAGCTCTTGCACGAGGGTTTATAGTTACCGGCCTGGAGACAAGCTGTTCATTCGCAATTCCTAGCAGAGCTACAGTTGAATCTGCCTTATCTAGACTTACCAGAGTGACATTCACCGCAGCACTATCGAGGCTGCGCCGCAGTAGCCGAGCCAGCTCGCTGTTGGGTAGCTCACTGTAAAATTGTAGTTCACTAAAATTGGTTGAGAGTACATCGCTTCCACGAAGACTAAATCCGCAGCTGTTGAGAATTAGAAAAAGTGTCGAAAGGACAAGTGTTTTGAAGGCAAAACCTTGGGTCATGAGTTGTCCGATATTCAGTTAGCGACGATATTGACCAAACGGCCGGGAACAACAATGACTTTTCTAATCGTGGCATCAGCGATAAAACGCTTGACAGCCTCATTGCCAAGCGCCAGATTCTCCAATTCATCCTTGCTAATACCCTTCGGCGCTTCTACTTTGTCGCGCAATTTTCCATTCACTTGCAGCACGACAGTGATAGAACTCTCGGTTAAGGCTGATTCATCCACGATGGGCCAGGAGGCATTCATTACTGTTCCTTCATGGCCAAGGTGCTGCCATAAGGCATGGCAAAAATGTGGCACGATGGGCGCCAGCATTAGGATCGCTGTCTCCAACGATTCTTGTATGACCTTTTGATCGTTCTCGCCATCGCGGGAATCGGTAAAACGGGCAACTGTATTTAATAACTCCATTGTAGCGGCGATGGCAGTGTTGAAAGTGTGCCGTCTGCCGTAGTCGTCAGTTACTTTCTGTAAGGTCTGATGGGTTTTTCGGCGCAGCGTGATTTGCTCGTTGTTGAGTTTACGGCTGGAAAAATCGTCCAGCGGTATTGGCTGATGATTCGCAACAATCTTCCAAAGTCTCTTCAGGAAGCGATAACTGCCTTCTACGCCGCTATCCGACCATTCTAGTGACTGAGTGGGAGGGGATGCAAACATGGTAAACATGCGTACAGTGTCCGCTCCGTATTTTTCGATCAGTGGCAGTGGGTCAACCGTGTTGCCCTTCGACTTCGACATCTTACTGCCGTCTTTGAGTACCATGCCTTGGGTTAGTAGATGCTTAAATGGCTCATCGGAACCCACCAGTCCTTCGTTACGCATAAGTTTATGAAAGAAACGTGCGTACAACAGATGCAAGATGGCGTGCTCGATGCCACCGATGTACTGATCTACCGGAAGCCAGTAGTCTGCCCGCTCATCTAGCATGCTTTGATCTTGATCGCGGCTAGCGTAGCGCGCGTAATACCAAGAGGATTCCATGAACGTATCGAAGGTATCAGTCTCGCGCTTTGCCTTCGATTTACACAGCGGACACTCCACATCTATGAAATCTTTTAGCTTGCCTAAAGGCGAGCCGCTCGCATCTATCTCCACATCGGTAGGCAGAATGACTGGCAGATCTTCATCGGGTACCGCCACAGAGCCGCAGTTCTCACAGTTGATGATGGGGATTGGGGCGCCCCAATAGCGCTGACGGGATACACCCCAGTCACGTAGGCGGAAATTGACCTTTTTATGTCCTTGCTTGCGTTCACTTAGGTGACTCTCTATGGCGACGAACGCTGCCTCGAAATCTAGGCCATCAAAATCACCAGAATTTACAAGCTTTCCTTTCGCAGTGAAGGCTTCGGTCTCTAAATCACAAATTTCCTCGTTGCTGCTTGGCTGGATTACTTGTTGAATAGGAAGTTGGTATTTCTTTGCGAATTCCCAATCGCGCTGATCGTGTGCGGGTACCGCCATTACGGCACCAGATCCATAGCTCATCAGCACGAAGTTGGCTAAAAAGATCGGTAGTTCTTCGCCGCTAATAGGATGAATGGCCTTTAGGCCGGTATCTATTCCAGTCTTCTCCATGGTCGCCATTTCTGCTTCGGCGACTTTGGTATTGCCCTGCTGTTCGATGTATTGGGCAACGATTGAATTTGATTCAGCGGCTTTGCTCGCAAGCGGGTGTTGCACGGCGAGCGCCACATACGTAACCCCCATTAAGGTGTCTGGCCTTGTGGTGTAGACACTAAGTATTTTTAGCGATTCATCGTTTTCGTTTGCAACTGTAAAATCCAGCTCGACGCCTTCTGAGCGGCCGATCCAGTTCGCCTGCATGGTGCGAACTTTTTCGGGCCAGCCATCCAAGTCGCCGAGATCATCCAAAAGCTCCTGAGCGAAGTCGGTTATCTTGATAAACCACTGCGGAATCTCACGACGTTCAACAACTGCGCCTGAGCGCCAGCCGCGGCCGTCCACTACTTGCTCATTAGCGAGCACGGTCTGATCTACTGGGTCCCAATTTACTTCAGATGATTTCTTGTAAACCAGTCCCCTCTTGAAGAGGCGGGTGAAGAACCATTGTTCCCAGCGGTAATAGTCAGGGTGGCAGGTCGCAATCTCTCGACTCCAGTCGTAGGCATATCCAAGTCGTTGCAACTGCTCACGCATATAGTCGATGTTGTTGTAAGTCCACTTTGCCGGTGGCACTTCATTCGCAATAGCCGCATTTTCGGCAGGGAGTCCGAAGGCATCCCATCCCATTGGCTGTAAGACATTCTTGCCAAGCATGCGCTGGTAGCGAGATATCGCATCGCCAATGGAGTAATTTCGCACATGCCCCATGTGCAGGTGCCCGCTTGGATAGGGGAACATAGAGAGGCAATAAAATTTTTCTAGGGACGTGTCTTCGCTGACTTTAAAACTTTCGTGTTCTTGCCAATAGGCCTGTGCTTCGGCTTCAACTGCCTGTGGAGGATACTGCGGGTCGATGCTGCTCATTTGATCTCTAACTATGTGAATTAACTGCTTTTATTTAAGACTTTGCGAGGTCTGCAAGCATACCGCAGACCGCTCTCAACAGGTAGAGGCGGGGCTAAAAAACTTGTCAGAATTGCTCGCTACTGATCAAGCGCGTTAGTAGATTTGACCTTGATCAGCTTTATTTGCCGACTGTCGGCATTCAGGACGGTTATCAAGAATTTACCGATTGCAATAGTTTCTCCGCGCTCGGGGATGTGCCCGAATTGCTGCAGTACGAGGCCGCCAAAGGTGGTAAATTCTTGGTCGCTGAATGCGGTGGCAAAGTAGTCATTGAATTCATCGACCGGAGTTAATGCCTTGACGATATAATTCTCTTCGTCGAATTTCTTAATATAGCTGTCATCGTCTACATCGTATTCGTCTTCAATCTCGCCTACGATCTGCTCTAGAACATCCTCGATAGTTACCGCACCGCAGACACTGCCGTATTCATCGATGACGATTGCCATGTGCTGGCGCGTCTCGCGAAACTCTTGTAGCAGGACATTCAGGCGTTTGCTCTCTGGGACGAAGGTGGCGGGCCGAATGACATCCTTAATTCGAAACTTCTTCGCGGCGTTATTTAGTGCCAGTGGCAACAGGTCTTTGGCTAGAAGAATGCCTAAGACATTGTCTACATTATCGCCTATAACCGGAAATCGAGAGTGGGAGGCCTTGATGATGAGTTCGATTATCTCAATAGCGGCGAGGTCTGCGGGAACGGTGATCACCTGCGATCTGGGGATCATGATGTCACGCACCTGCATGTTGGAGACCTGCAGTGCTCCCTCGATGATGCTCAACGCGTCAGCATCGAGGACTTGATCCGCCTCTGCATTCCGAACGAGTTCAAGAAGGCTTTTGGTGTCCGTAGGCTCGTCGGAAAAAACTTGCGCTAATTTATCGATCCAGGACTTAGGTCTTGGATCGATGCTTGATTCGTCGTCAGTCATTCTCTGCGTTCTCTTATCCTGTAGAGCGAACCTTCAATATCTATTGGATCTATCGAAGACGGGATTGGCTCTTGGTTATCACACTAACAAATAAGGGTTGGGGATTCCAAGTCTTTCCAGTGTATTTATTTCCAGCTTTTCCATCTCTTCAGCATTGCTTTGCTGGTCGTGTAGATACCCTAAGAGATGAAAAAGACCATGTATTGTAAGATGTGCCCAGTGTGCGGTTAGCTCCTTACCTTGATCAAGGGCTTCCTCCTCAACGACGGCGGCACAGATCACGATATCCCCTAAGGGATAGGACTGTACTTGCTCTGCCAGTTCACTTGGGAATTCGGCAGGGAAGGACAAGACATTGGTTGGCTTGTCTTTGCCTCGATAGTTGCTATTTAAAGATTGCGAACTTGCCGCATCAACGAAACTTAAGCTAATGCTGCAAGGGCCGGTCTGTGCCGCTACCTGCAAAGCGCAATTGAGCCAGCCTTCACATTGCTCGATGGTGGGCACCCATTTATCCGCACAGCTATTACTAATGTTAACTGTCGCGTTCATTAGCCTGCTGGGAATCTTTGCTGTTCAGTGTGGATACAGAGCTTCGATCGAATAGATCGTAAGCTTCGACAATTTTTTGCACGAGACGATGGCGCACCACATCCGTTGCCTCGAAATAAGTGAAACCAATTTCGTTGATGCCTTCGAGCACCTTGCTCACGTGTATCAAGCCGGAGCGAGTCCCCTTAGGGAGATCTATTTGCGTAACGTCGCCGGTGATGACAGCAGTGGAGCCAAACCCGATGCGGGTTAGAAACATTTTCATCTGCGAGCAGGTCGTATTTTGGCTCTCATCCAAAATGATGAATGAGTTATTCAGGGTTCTACCGCGCATATAGGCCAGCGGAGCGACTTCAATGACATTCTTCTCGATGAGCCTCGAGACCTTTTCGAATCCAAGCATTTCGTAGAGTGCATCATACAGGGGGCGCAGATACGGATCGATCTTCTGTGCTAGGTCTCCGGGTAGGAAGCCTAATTTCTCTCCGGCTTCCACTGCAGGGCGAACAAGAAGAATGCGACTTACTTCTTCTTTGAGTAGCGCTTCGACTGCGCAGGCGACGGCGAGGTATGTCTTTCCAGTACCTGCCGGGCCGATGCCAAAATTGATATCATGCTGATGGATGCTGCGCACGTAGTCACACTGATGCTGGCCGCGCGGTTTTACCGAAGACTTTGGTGTCTTGATAAATAACTGCTCGAACTCGTTTTCGCTTTCGCTGGGCTGAGAGGGCAGTCTTTCTTGGAGAGCTAGATGCACTAAATTTGGGCTCAGCAAACTGCCCTGGGACGTTGCCTGATACAGAGTCTCAAGTATATATCTGCCGTCAGCGGTCGCCGATTCACTGCCCGAGATTTGAAAAATATTGCCACGCTGTTGAATGCTAAGTGAAAGATGGCTCTCTATCTGGTGTACGTGTTCATTCAGGCGCCCGCATAGGTTGGAGAGTCGCTGAGCGTTGTCTGGCAGCAGAGTCAAACTGAGGATGTGTGTTGTCATGCAGCTGAAGCTTACCTCAAAGAAATAAGAGTGATGAATTTAGTATAACAAGCAATTGATCGATCACAAGACGCTAAATGTAGCCGAGCAGAGAGTTTGGCAATGCATCGGTAATTTTGCAGTTAGTAAAGTTGCCAATGAGCGCAGCATCGTCACTCTTGAAGTTTACTACTCTGTTATTTTCGGTTCGCCCCTGTAGATCTCCAGTGTGTTTTTTAGACTGACCGGTGACCAAGATTCTTTGCTCGCTGCCAACCATGGCGGCACTGATCGCACCCGCCTGTTGAACGATCTGGGATTGCAGCGTCGCTAGTCGGTGTTTCTTTTCCTGTGCAGGCACTAGGTCGACTAGATCAGCTGCAGGCGTTCCCGGTCTAGCACTATAGATAAAACTGAAGGAGGTATCGAAGCCCATTTCGATGATTAGCTTCATAGTGTCTTCGAAATCGGCGTTAGTCTCGCCAGGAAACCCCACGATAAAATCAGAGGAGAGACTGATGTTCGGCCGAATGGCGCGAATTTTTCTTATGATCGACTTATATTCGAGTGCCGTGTGTCCCCGTTTCATAGCAGCCAAGATTCTATCTGAGCCGCTCTGCACGGGAAGATGTAGATGATCTGCCAGTTCGGGAACCTGCCCGTAGACATCGATCAGTGCGCTAGAAAATTCAATTGGATGTGACGTAGTAAAGCGAATTCGGTCGATGCCTTCTACGCTGGCAATGTACTGAATTAATGTGGCCAGGTCTACCATGTTGCCGTCGTGACTCAGGCCGCGATAGGCATTTGCGTTCTGGCCGAGAAGATTGATTTCTCGCACGCCTTGCTCTGCTAGATGCACCGCTTCGGCGAGCACATCATCTAGCGGTCGACTGACTTCTTCTCCGCGGGTGTAGGGTACGACGCAGAAGCTGCAATACTTGCTGCAGCCTTCCATGATGGTGAGAAAGGCTTGGCAGGAGGCGGCATCAGGTTGTGGCAAGTGGTCGAACTTCTCGATCTCAGGGAAGCTGATATCGACTACGGGCTTTCCTTTGCCACTGGCATCCAGCATTGCGGGAAGTTTGTGCAGGGTCTGGGGGCCGAATACGACATCAACATAAGGTGCCCGCTTACCGATGGCGGCTCCTTCCTGGCTCGCTACGCAGCCACCGACGGCAATTTTTAGATGAGGCTTCGCTTCCTTTAAGCTGCGCCATCGACCTAGCTGATGGAACACCTTTTCTTGTGCTTTTTCGCGAATAGAACAGGTATTAAGCAGCAGTAAATCGGCTTCCGCGGGATCATCAACGAGTTCCGCACCCTGCGTTTCCTTTAAGAGGTCCAGCATGCGATTCGAGTCATACTCGTTCATCTGGCAGCCGTGAGTCTTAATGAAGACTTTCTTCGTCTCTAGTGTGGGGCTATCCGTTATTTTCAGCTGGATTTCACTCTGTTCAGGTTTCACAGTATTTCCGTGTAGTAAGCTATTTTCAAAAGGGGGCGAATTATAACAGCAAAAATCAGCAGTACTTAACTACGAATTGACGCATAATGACTTGAAATTCGGGCTTTTAGCCTGATATTAGGGGTACTTGCTCAAACATGCCCCTATGCAAACACTGTGGGTGCCTGAAGATGGTCCCTAAAGGCGCCGTCGGCCGCCACGGTATACGAGACAGTATAAGAGATTGAACTACATGGGAAATTCCTCGGAAATATACAAGATAACCTTCCTTAATAAGGGCAAGGTCTACGAAGTATTCGTAAAACAGGTCTATCAGAGCGACCTGTATGGGTTTGTCGAGATCGAAGACTATGTTTTTGATGAGCGTTCCCAGGTTGTCGTGGACCCATCTGAAGAGAAGCTAAAAGCAGAGTTCAGCGGAGTGAAGAGAAGCTTTATTCCCATTCAGGCAATTATTCGAATCGATGAGGTCGAAAAGAGTGGTGTTAGCAAGATCTCAAATGGTGATAACGTGTCCCCATTCCCCGTATCCATCGTGGGAAGTAAGGTGGATCGAAAAGATTCTTGAAATTAGCTCGCCGACTTCCGCAGCGCTTTCTTATCTACTCAGACAGTAGTCTCGGAGCAGATGGAATCCTCTAGCCATCCCTATGCTGAATTATCACCAGTTGCCGTTTTGGAAGCTGTAGAGAGCCTTGGCTATGAAACTGATGCGCGTATGTTTCCTCTCAACAGTTATGAGAACCGGGTCTATCAGGTTGGACTCGCTGGTAAGCCATCAATAATCGTCAAGTTTTATCGCCCTGAGCGTTGGACGACACAGCAAATACTCGAAGAGCATAGTTATACTCAAGAGCTAGTCGACCTAGAAATTCCAGTCGTGCCTCCGATTGACTACCCAGAGGGTGGGACGCTTCAGCAATTCAATAATTTTCGCTTCTCGGTATTCGAGCAGTTTTTAGGGCGTCCGCCTGAGTTAGATAACTTGGATAATCTGTTAGTCATGGGGCGCTTTGTCGGTCGCATCCATGCCGTTGGCGCGCTTCATGAATTTAAGCATCGGATTGAGCTCACTGCTGAGCGCTTCGCTGTGCAAAGCAGACAGTATCTTCTGGAGAATGATTTCCTTTCTCGCGATATGCGCCCGGCCTATGAAACTGTCTCTCAAGATTTGGTCGATAAGATTCAGCAGCGCTTTGCCGCTCATGGTGAAGTGCAAAAATTACGTATCCATGGAGACTGTCATCCGGGAAATGTGCTGTGGAAAGACGAGACTCCCAATTTTGTCGATTTCGATGACACCATGACCGGGCCTGCGATCCAAGATCTATGGATGATGTTGTCCGGCGATCGTAATCAACGACAGGCGCAATTGTTAGAGCTGGTAGAAGGCTATAACGAGTTTCATACTTTCAGGGCGTCGGAATTGAAGTTAGTTGAATCCATGCGTACGATGCGCTTGATGAACTATGCCGCCTGGCTAGCGCGCCGTTGGGAGGATCCTGCATTTCCGAAGAATTTTCCTTGGTTCAATACTGAGCGCTATTGGGCGGAGCACATACAGGAACTGCGTGAGCAACTCTTTCTGCTAGATGAGCCGGCCTTGCGTCTCGTTTAATTTTCTGCGCTTAGTCCAGCGCTGCTAATCTCTTCTTTACTATCCATGTAGACGTACGCAAGCCCTGAATCCTTCAGCCAAGCTTTTGCCTCGAGCTCGTCCTTTAGCATCGCTATCGTCGCTACCGAACCGGCGACGCTGCATAAATTTGCAGCAATACTTACCGCGCGTAAACCGTTCGAAGGCCAGCCTGTCATCGGGTTTAGGATGTGACTATAACGATGCCCCTCATGCATGAAAAAACGCTCATAGTCTCCGCTGCTGGCGAGGCCGCCATCTATTAGGTCAATCTTGGCCATGATGCCACTTTCAGAAACCGGGCTAGAGATGCCTACAGCCCAGGGCTTATTCCCGGGCTGCGACCCTATAACACTGAAATCGCCGCCTAAATTCACCAGGCCGTGTTCGATGCCTAAGCTGCGCGCCAGCCTAGCGACGGAATCCGCGGCATACTCTTTTACGATGCCACCGAAGTCTATCTGCATGTTTCGCGGTAGGTGAATGTGGCAATCTTGGCAGGATATCTTGTTGAGGCCAACATGCGCACGAGCCGCGTCTATCTGTGACTGACTAGGAACGACCGCCTTCTTGAAGTCCCAAATTTCAGTTAGCGCACCAGCGCTAATATCAAACAAACCATCGCTGTGTTCAAAGCAGTTCAGCGCATGATCGAACAGTGATTGAGTTTCGTCATCGATTTCTAGGCCAAGTTTATTGCCCGCCGAGGAATTCATCTCGTTCAAAAAGCTATCTTCTCGAAAGCGGGAGTATTTTTTCTCTAAGCGCGCAACCTCGCCGGTAAGTTGCTTGACGACATTCTTGGCACGGATACGCGATTCATCGAATAGTTGAATCTCGCAAAAACTTCCCATGGCCTTGAATGCGAAGTGCTTTGGCATCGGGTTCATAGTCGAGCTCGAGATTGATAGAAATGCATGAAAAGTTAGGCAGGCATCGCCTAAAACTGGAAATCGATGCCCAGTGATACGCGGTTGTATTTAACCAGCGCTGTGCTTGGCTGGGACACATCAAAGGCGGAATACTTATCATTTGCCAGATAGCGCTCAGCCGTTAGCGTGGCCTTCCAAGAGCCCATGTCGGCGATCACGGAGAAGCCCCCGCTAACAGCGCCGAATGCGGATAGGCGGTAGTCGCTAGATTGGTACTCGCTAGTGGGGTTAAGAAAATCATCGACGTTAGTAAAAAAATCTGCGGCAGATTGACTGTAGTAACGCAGCTGCGGAACTAACTGAAATGTGCGGCCGAGGTTTTGGTGCCAAGACAGGTCACTCGTGTGCGAACTGATACCAAAATCGTCATGGTAATAACGGTAGTTAACATGGAGTGCGGCATTCGCGGCAACGAAGAACTTTCTGTAGGAATTGCTCCATGCTAGCTGCGTTTTGTCATCCGGCCTTATGTCTCTAAGCTTATACGGGTCGCTTAGAAAACCAGATTGCTCGGTAAAGCTGAACGCCGATTGAAAACTGGATACTTGATTAATAATTTGACTGACGGAAACGAAAACAGAAGTGCTCTGCTTATCCTCATCAATGGAACGATTGAAGAGCGCAGCATCAGTTGGAAATATTTCATCCGATGAATAGCTCAGGCCCGCTGAGACTGTGGTTAGGTCGTTGTTGTAGTGTTTCTCCCCGTTTAGGCCGAAGTAAGTGGCGCGATAGTCATTCTCTTCGGAATAGCCAATGTTTGCGGCGAAGCTACCGTTCTCTAGGTAGTAGCGACTGCCGACACTAAGCTCCGTGCGGCGGTCACTGATGCCGCTCGGGCCACTTAGGTTAACGTTGGGTTCGCCATCTAGACCGAGACTCGTGAACCAAGGTGACGCGCCGCTGAGCGACTCGTAGTTCGCGTCCACGTGCACAGACATATTACGACCCAATGGAGAGACCAATTGAAACTGATGAACGTCGATGTCGTAGCGTTCCAGTTCTCCGAACGGCGCCTCTGCGCGCGCGAGATCGTCCTCTTGATAGTTCGATAACTTGTAGGAGATCGTGCTCTGCGTAGGAGGTGCATCTGCTAGAGCTATGCCAGGCAGCGCTAGAGCGGTACTAGAAAGGGCGATGATGCTGCGAGAGGCGCTGTTTTTCATGTTAGGACGCAGTGCTAGTTGCAGCCGCAGCCGCCACCAGCCGCGCTATTGCCCCCTGAGGAGGCTTCTTTGCTAAAGAAGATATGATCATTGAGGGAGCTTTCCAATGCGTCGGGATCCCATGCCATTTCTTCTCTGGCGAGATAGCCACGCTCCCATGCCCGGACATCGGCGCAGGAGATCAGCATAAGACTGCAAATCAACAGAAGTAGGGTGGTTCGAAGCGCTCGCATTGGAACTGCCTCCTCATTAAGTCTTCAGGTAACTAGAGCTAGCTAGTTACCACCTAGAGAATCTTGTATAGCTTCTTCAATCATTTCAATGTCGCCGGACCGGAAACCCATGTGCACTAGCTTAACCGTGCCGTCTGGCTCAATAAGGTAAGACGTTGGCATACCGATTACTTCGAATAGCTCCGCAGCTTCGCCGTCGGGGTCCGCCGGTATCAAGAAATCCAGCGGCGTATCGAGTAGGAAGTCCAATCCGTCTTCGATTGGATTGTCTACGTTGATAGCGACTATTTCCAAGCCCTGATCTTTGTATTTGTGATACATGTCATTATAAAGTGGTAGTGAAGTGAGGCAGGGCGCGCACCAGGAGGCCCAGAAGTCGACGTAGATGGTCTTCCCTTCGAGGCTCGCCGTGCTAATTGCTGGATGGTCAGCATAAATAGAGGGTAGGTCGAAAGTAGGTGCGCTATTGCCTTCCTCTAAAGCCCAGGCAGATGTGCTAAATGCAGTAAGCGTCAACAGGGCTAGTATTTGTGATTTCTGCTTGATATTCATGTCGTTTCCTTCCGGTAAGCCTTTGTCTTGTGAGTAGTATGAGTCTTTAGTCTGTGGGCCCTAGGACCCTAACGAGTAAGTAATTCTGCCAGAATCTGATTGCATGTGATAGCTGCGATGAATAGTGACCCAAATTCACTTCGCTTAGACAAAGTGGCATAGCTGTGCAGGCTATAACGCGGCACTAATTAATCCGTTTACGAGAATATCGAGTAATCAGTTCAGTTGTGGGTGTGGTTGCGCTAGATCACGCAGTAGGTGTTGCCAACGCTGTTTCTGCGCCTTCAGCCGATATTGAACCTCTTTATAGCCATGCTTCAGCTGAAGTTGATCGAGAGAATTGAGGCTTTCCTGCAACTGTTTGCCTCTGGCCTCGTACCAGGCTTGCCTGTGTTCGGTCCAAAGCTGCAGGGTCTGTAGGAGTTGCTCGTATTCAGTCTCCAGTCGAAGTCGCCAGCTCTCCGGAATATCGAAGCGCTCGCATTTCTCTGTTGCTTTCAGGTACTGAAGTTCGAGTCGGGCTTTCTCAATCTGTGCAGGGTTGCAGCGTTTAAGATCGCGAGTTAGGCCGGCGAAAGAGAGCAAGCTTATCATCCACTTCGTTGGGTCGAAGTGCCACCAGTGAATACCGTTTCTATAGTCCCACTGGAAAGTGTGGTGATAATTATGATAACCCTCCCCGTAGGTAAAAAATGCCAGGATTGCATTGTCTTTAGCCGAACTGCTCTCGCTGTAGGGTTGGTGACCCCACATATGTGCTATGGAGTTTATTAAATAGGTTACGTGTTGGCTCAGAACTAAGCGCAGAAGACCGCCTAATAAAATGCCTGCGATAATATCTCCGTGAACAAAACCTAGAAATGCCGGTAGGCCAATATTCATTATCAACAGCAGGCTCAGATAGTGTTTCCTCTGCCAAACTACAATTGGGTCTTTCATTAAATCTTTAACATTCGAATAGTCTTCTGCGCCGCTTTTGTAGTCGCGTAGAATCCATCCGATATGAGAAAACCAGAATCCACGACTGGCTGAGTAAGGGTCGCTATCGTCGTTGTCGACGAATTGATGATGGCGGCGATGTCCCGATGCCCAACTTAAGATGTCGTTCTGCAGTGCGCAGGCGCCACCGAGAGCAAATATGATGCGAATCAGTGGGTGCGCCTTATAGGCCTTGTGCGACCAAAGGCGGTGGTAGCCGGCGGTTATGGACATACCACAAAAGCCCATCAGAAGTAAGAATACCACCCACTCGTAGAGGTCGTAGCCGTAAAAATAGCCATACGCAGGCACGAGTATAACGGCAAGCGCTGGAGTTAGGCTGAACAGCAGCATATTCGTCCAGTTGATGGGGGCTTTTTCCATTATTTCTGTTCCTGCTAGAGTTGCTGAGATGAAAAACTAGGCGTTGGGGTATAGTAAAGGAAGTCTCACTAAAATTCCTCGATTGAATTACATGTAAAAATTCAATCTATACGGCCCTCATCGTAAGGGCTAGTATTAACAGTATAATGCAGAAGAGTCACCGATAACTCAATCGTTGATGAAGTGACTGAATAAATACAGAGCGTTCGAGTTTAGAGGTAGGGGAAATGGAAGAAAAACTAATAGAGCTGGAAACTAAATTTAGCTATCAGGAGGATCTGCTGTCAGATCTTAATGCGATAGTGGCTAGGCAGCAGCGTCAGCTAGATGAGTTTATAAGTGAGATGTCTGAGATAAAAGAGCAGTTGCAGAATGCTGTTGAAAGGGGCCCAGCTGGGGGGGTAGAGGAACAGATTGAGAAACCTCCTCATTACTGAGGAGAACACAGCCCACTATGAACACCAGCACATGTATTCAATCACTAACGAACTGGCGTCTCTCCAGCTAATTTAAGTGGGCTAGAACGCTTAAATCCTAGCCGACGGCGGCCACATCATCTGCTTGCAACCCTTTATCCCCTTCGCTGACTTCAAACTCCACTCGCTGACCGTCATGTAAGACGCGGTGTCCTTCTCCTCGTATCGAGCGAAAGTGAACGAATACATCATCGCCGCTATCGCGGGTAATGAAGCCAAACCCTTTATTGGCATTGAACCATTTCACGTTGCCTTCTTCTCGGCCCGAGTTATATTCATCATCAAAGTGATCGTCGCCCGGTCGGGCGGAGCTGTGTTGAACGCAGAAGCTGCTGACTAAGACTATGATGAACAGGGTAAGTGCGATTACTGGAAAATTGGAAAGGGTTAGTGAGAATTCCTGCGAGCTGAGCAAGTAGAGCGGAATGCAGGCTAATACAGTAATGGCAAATGAAATAAAAACGGGCTTCTTGAACATGTTCATACTCTTATTGGTTTTATAGTTGATATTCTGTTTTTGGATGTTGCTGGTGGTTCTGAAGACCCCTTCTCCTAGTTATGGGGACGCTAGTTTATTTGTGATTGAATGCATGACGTGGCGTACATAGTCGGCCGTGTCCTCCCACTGCTAGTTGTAGAGATGTTAGTTAGTGATTGAATACATGCTCTGTGTTCATAGTAGGCCGTGTTCTCTAGTAAAATACACTACTGCTGCGACAAATAAAATAGTCTACACGTATCTTGAATCATCCTAGAACCCTCGTATTCTCTTCAGCTTGAATTCAGGTTGTTCTTGTTAGGTTAGCGGCCTAGGTTGGGAATGGCGAGAAAATAAAGTGCCTTATCCCCACTGCTAATGAGAGTTTGATAAGAGAGGATTTTACATGAATACTAAGATGATAGGCGCAGTAGCGGCACTGGGTTTGGTATCCGCAGGGGCATTCGCGGAAACTTCGTATGAGACTGCATCGGTGGTTGAAGCACGCGCTGTCTATGAGGTTGTCGAGATTTCAACCCCGCAGGAACAGTGCTGGGAAGAGGAAACGGTGGTCGATCGGCGTGGCAATGGCAATAGCTCGAATACACCGGTGGTAGTGAGTACGATCATCGGAGGCGCCATTGGCAACGCCGTGGGTCATAATAAGTCGAATCAGCGTGTTGGTGCGGTTCTCGGCGCTGTGTTGGGCCGCTCTATAGGACGTGATATTATGCGTCGCAACGAGAGTGCTAGCAGCGGTGAATATCAGACGGTGCAGCGCTGCGAGACAGTCTATCAGCAGCATGAAGAAGAGCGGTTGGTAGGTTATCAGGTCACTTATCTTTATAACGGAGAGGAGTATTCTGTAAGAACCACTACTGACCCAGGTGATGAAATCCGAGTTAGGGTCAGTGTTCAGCCGGTATTGTAAACACTAGATACCCTTGAATAATACTATGCGGTTCCTAGGAATAGAGGAATATTTTGAGCAAAAATTCGATGTTTAGTTTTTTGGTGATACTACTGCTTGGCGTGGGGAATCTCGCTCATGCCCAAAATGTTCCTATTCCTCCAGCTCAGATCGATATCAATAGAAACGATAACGGAAGAAATAATACACAAGCTAACCCGCGGGTTACGCAGCAGCAAGCAGTAGAAATCGCCAGGCAACGGTTCGCGGGTAGCATCCTTCGCATAAGTCTCGTGGGTGAAGGCAACGGCCAGCGTTACCAGATTCGCATGGAAAACGAGGGCAAGGTGTTTACCGTCTTCGTGAATGTCGCTACTGGCAGAATCAGCGGTGGTGGGTAGAACATTATGCGACTACTCGTAGTAGAAGATGAATGCTTGTTGCGACAGCAATTGGAGCAAGGGCTAACCAAACAAGGCTATGTAGTTGATGTTGCCGAAGATGGTAAAATAGGTTTGTACCATGCCACCGAGAATGACTTCGATGCGGCTATCATCGACTTGGGCCTGCCGGAAATAGATGGCATTTCTCTTATTCAGCAGATTCGCTCCGCGGGTAAAGAGTATCCAATCTTAATCCTAACCGCGCGCGGTGACTGGCAGGATAAAGTGGCAGGTCTCGATGCAGGCGCTGATGACTATGTCGTTAAGCCTTTTCAGCTGGAAGAAATAGTCGCTCGATTAAATGCCTTGCTGCGGCGTGCTGCTGGGTTTTCTAAACCTAAACTTGAATTCGGTAGTCTGAGTCTCGATATCGCTGCGAAGCGACTATTGGTGAACGAGGTTAGCGTTGACCTGACCGCCTACGAATACAAGATGCTCGAGTATCTAATGCTGCACCCGGGGCAGGTAATATCTAAGACCGAGCTTACGGAGCATCTTTATGCGCAGGACTACGATCGCGATAGCAACGTTTTGGAAGTTTTTGTGCGCCGTCTAAGGCAGAAGCTGGACCCCGATCAAACGCTGAAGCCAATTGAAACTGTTCGCGGCCAGGGTTATCGATTTAGTCTTGAAGAATCGTAGCCTTGGCCGAGCGAGCTAGAACGGTCGCCATCGAATGACCACACCTGCAAATCCTTCCAATTACTCCATACAGACGCGACTTGTTATCTCGTTCAGTATCTTGTTGTTTTTTTTTCTAGGACTGACTGGAGTTGTATTGGATCGTGCATTCAGGAATAGTATTGAGGCGGGTGCGTCCGAGCGCCTTCAGGTGCAAATATACCTGTTGTTGGCGGCGGCGGAATTCTCTGATGATGAGTTTTATTTTCTGGAAGATCTGAGAGAGCCGAGGTTCAATCAATTAAATTCTGGGCTCTATGGATTTATCAGTCGGTCGAGCCTTGGCGAGTTATGGCGAAGTGACTCCGCGGGAGTCTTCATTCTTGCTGATCCGCAAGTCCTGCGCCAGTCAGTTCAAGTCGGTGAGACGCAGTTTTCTAAAACAATGAATGCAGACAATGAAGAGTATTTCGTGCTCAGCTACGGCATTCTCTGGGAAGATGGCATTAGTGAATATAATTTCACGGTGATGGAAAATTCTGCGCCGTACTATTCAGAGATTTCAAACTTCCGCACAAGCCTTTGGTCTTGGCTGGGTGGTGTGGCATTGCTGCTACTACTTATCCAGTTTTTTCTTATGCGCTGGGGTTTGTCGCCACTACATAGGATGGCGCGCGATCTAAAGAGAATTGAGACAGGAGAAAAAAATCAGCTTGCGGAAAACTATCCTCAGGAGTTACAGGGGGTCACAAATAATCTCAACGTATTGATTGAGACCGAGAGAAAGCAGCAGCAGAGATATCGAACGACCTTGGGCGATCTAGCTCATAGCCTAAAAACCCCACTTGCCGTTATTGCTGGCATCATGCAAACGCTTTCTAGGAAGCAGGAGGGGAGCGGCGAGCAACTTGGTGCGGTCGAAGAGCAGCTGGGGCGTATGAACCAGATTGTCTCCTATCAGCTGCAACGTGCAGTTCAATCAAACCACAGCTCAGCATTGGCGCGACAGGTGTTGGTGAAGCCGGTTGTGGAGAAGGTGCTCGATGCTCTGGCAAAAGTATATCGAGATAAGTCGGTTTCAGTGGCGAGGCAGTTAGATGCCGAAGCTTTGTTTACTGGGGACGAACGCGACCTGCTCGAAGTTCTAGGCAACGTTCTGGATAATGCGTTTAAGTACGGTCGGGGAGAAGTCAGAATCTGTACGGAGTCTAGAATCGATGATTTTGAGGGCTTAGAGGTGGTCATTGACGACAATGGCTATGGCATCAGCATAGAGAAACAGGAATTCGTACTGCAGCGCGGGGCTAGGGCGGATACCTTGGTTCAGGGGCAGGGAATTGGTCTCGCTGTGGTAACCGATATCGTTAGCAGTTATGAAGGTACGATAGTGGTCGGATCCAGCGACTTGGGTGGTGCGAAGATCACCATGCGCTTCGGCTCGCCTCGACTGACTGCTTGATTAAAGGCTCCCTAGAATACAAGTCCAGCCACTACGGCGCAGAGCGTCATTGAGAATAGAAACCACTTGATGCTTTCTGGGGAGGCCCGAACAGCGATCTTCACGGCAAGGTGTGCGCCTAGCATTGATCCGGCGGCTAGGATCAGGCCGGGAATCCACCAGACTTGATCGAAAGCGATGAAGACAATCAGAGCGACACTGGTAAATGCTAGGGCACAGGCTGTCTTGAGTGCATTAGCCCGCAGCAGGTCATAGCGCAATCCGCCCGCTAAGGCGGCCAATAGGATGAAACCCACCCCAGCTTGTACGAAGCCTCCGTAAACCCCCGCTGCGAATAGACCCCACCAAGCGCCGCGACTCTCGCTAGGGCTTAAATTCTTAGTGCCCGGAGGGGGTGCTATCACTCCAGGTTTGATCAATATCACCAAAGCCATCAGCAATATTGTGCCGAGTAAAATCGGTTTAAGGAATAGATTGGGTATCAGGGCAGCCCCTATTGCCCCGCAGAGGCCTCCAGCCATGGAAGGGACGAGTATCGGAACAAGTGCTGGCCGGTCTAGCGTTTCATGCTTATCGTAGCCTGCAAGCCCCACAACGCATTGCAATGCGATGGAGACACGGTTAGTGCCATTGGCGATATCCGCAGGCAAGCCTAAGATCATCAGTACTGGGAGAGTTAGGTTGGAGCCACCACCTGCTACAGTATTGATTCCACCGGCCACAAAGCCGGTGATGCTAAGCAAAAGCACTGAGCCAAGTGTAATTTCCACGAGTTTTTCCTATTCCAAAGCAGGGCTGTATGCCACAGGATGGCAGGGATTGAGCGGCAAACAAAGGTAAACTGATACCTAGATCCTAAGTCAAATGCCCGAGCCCTGCGGGCCTAGTCAAGAACTTGACCTGCCATGAACCCGCTGCGATGTAAACCCTGCCACAATCTAATCAATTAAGTGTATGAATTTATTATTTTTTTAGCCAATTCACCCACTTGTGCGTTGAATTCTATAGGGTTAGCGTTGGTTGGACTACCCGCGGCTATTCTCTTATTGAGCTGCTGGTAACGGTGGGTATTCTGTGCACTCTGATTGCTGTGTTGCTACCTAATTTTCAGGACACAATTGAGAGTAATGTTACTAATTCGCAAGTTAAGCTTTTTATTACTACGCTTAACCTAGCACGCAGCGAATCAATCAAGCGTGGCACGAACGTGGGAATATGCCCCAGCAATGACGGAATAGATTGTGATGCGGCAAGTTAGTCCACAGGGTGGATAGTTTTTGTCGATGTGAATGGCGATTCCGACGGAGCTGCTGGCTCAATAGATGTAGGCGACATCATAATACGCGTATTTGACGCATTGGGCGCAAACAGTGTGTTGACCGTCACGACAGACTTCATGGAATACAATAGCCTAGGGTTCAGTGCTACAGCAGGAACTCAAACAATGCTGCTTTTTCCGTCAACGGGAACTTCTGCTAATGCGCGCTCAGTTGAGATTGGCGCTTCGGGTAGAGGCCGGCGAATCGAGGGAGGATGAGTATGCCCTTAAGGCAAGTCAAAGCTAATTCTCGCCTGTCTAGGGCGTCAGGCAGCACACTGATAGAAGTGTTGGTGTCTCTGCTAGTGCTCTCTTTTGGCATGCTCGGCATGGCTGGTGTGCAGGTCGTTAGTCTGCGGGGAAACCAAGCCGCTTATTTCCGTACCATGGCGACTACTTATAGCGTCGATATCATAGAGAGGATGCGGGCCAATATTTCTGCCGTGGAAGGGGGCGGCTACGACGATGTCGCCGGCGCAGCAACCGCTAGTTGTTTTGCAGCTGTAGGTTGTTCGGATTTGCAGTTGGCGGCTCAAGATATTCTAGATTGGTCAGCAACGGTGGCTGTAGGTTTTCCTCTGGGCGCTTCAGTGGTTTGTCTCGACTCGACTCCAACTGATGGCACGGCAGCCGCCAACGCTTGTGACGGTGCTGGAAGTATCTATGCGATCAAACTCTGGTGGGACGATGATCGAGACGGCACGGCAGACCAAGGTTTTAGAACCACATTTCAACCGCTGTAGTTAGAAACTGACGTTGGAAAAAAATTGTGAATATGATGCGAAAAATAAGTGTGAACATGAATAAATCACGCGGCTTAAGCTTAATTGAGCTACTAGTGAGTATGGTATTGGGCTTAACTCTCGCTACGGGTGTTGTGCAGATTTATGCGGGCAGCAATACCACAGAACGAGATAGGGAAGCGCGTCAGCGTATACAGGAAAATGGGAGATTCTCCTTGAATTTTCTGTCACAGCAAGTTCGCATGGCAGGCTATCTTGGGTGTCTGGGTCTAGAAGGGGTGAGTGTAAATAATACTCTAAATGCTGCTCCGGCTACTTTTCAGCCACAATTCGGCATCCAAGGTTGGGAGGCGACGGGTACCACTCCTGGCACAATAAACAACAGTGCGAATGACGTCGCCTTAGTCGCAACAAATACAGCAGAGTGGACCAATGGAGAGGTGGGGCATGTAATTCCTATCTTTAATGCTGTGCCAAATTCAGACATAGTCCGAATCTGGGGTGCTGGCGGTAGTCCGGGTATCGTGACTTCAGTAACTTCGGGTTTGGGTGTTGTGACTCCTTCCTTTCAAGCTGAAAACGATGTTGGAATCGCGGTGGATGATTTCCTGCTAATTAGCGACTGCGAACAAGCTGATTTTGTTCAAGCCTGCGTGGTCTCGCCCGTTGGAGGTGGCACGACGAGTAACGTGGTGTTATCCACAGCTTGTAGTCCTGGAAATGTAGCAAATTCTCGGATCTCTTCGCAGACTAGCGGCGCTAATCCAGCCGAGGTAGTGAGGCTGCAGGGCACTATTTTCTATGTAGGCAAGAGAGGTGAATTAGCTACCAATGGCTCCTCCTTGTTTCGGCGGGAGTTGAGTGCAACAGGAACCGCAGATGCGGCGGAAGAATTGATTGAAGGCGTAGAAAGTATGCAAATTCTTTACGGAATCAACGTAGACCTAGATATTCGCAATACTGTTGATGCCTATGTTCCGGCTAATTTGGTTACAGAGTTTTCCAAAGTAATAAGCATCAGGATAAGTCTGTTGATGCAGTCTGTTGCAGATGGCTCGGTGCCTGCCCCGCAAGCGTATACGTTTGATGGTGTCATTTATGACGGCAGCGCTGGAAATGGCAATTTGCCTACTGATAACAGGGTGCGCAGGGTGTTCACGAGCACTATGGGTCTGCGTAATCGCGCCCTAGGTGCCTAGCGTGTGAATTAGTAGTAAGTAGAGTTTGATCACGGGAATTACCCAACATTAAGGTAGATTAGCAACAATGAAGAAGATGCAAAAACATACTCGAATAGACCTGCCGCGCAAGCAGAAAGGCGCCATCTTGGTGTTCTGCTTGGTGTTTCTTGGCATTCTGACGGTAATGGGCACTTCGGGCATGGAAACCACCGTTTTGGAGGAGCGCATGTCCAATAATATGCGCGACTACAGTATGGCTTTTCAATCAGCCGAATCAGCGTTGAAAAATGCCGAGGCTTGGCTAATTTTGCAAAATACGCTCCCAATAGTAAGTGGCGATGGCAGCACCAGAGTATGGTCGGAAAACTCCATGGACCCATCAGTGGGCGATGGTAGGTACTGGTGGGATCATGCAAATATCGATTCGGCTTGGTGGGCAACGAACGCGGAGCCTGTCGCGGGGCTTGCGAGAGTAGCCGCTCAACCTTCATACATCATTGAAGAGTATCGCACTGTTGACAGTGGAGAATCCCTCGAATTCGGCAATACACGATCAAGAACTTTTCATCGAATCACTGCACGCGGCGTTGGTATAAATTCGAATACGGCTGTGTATGTGCAATCTACGTTTGTTCAATCCTACAATTAGAAATTCCGGGGTAAAACCTGGGAGACCACTATGAATTCAAAGCTATATCTTCGACTATTTCTATCCTGGATCGTTTCGGTGTATTTGATGGCTGCTTCCATCACGGTGCAAGCAGCAGAATTGGCGCTGTCTCGTAGTCCTTTATTTTTAGGAACCTCAATTTCTCCGAATATTTTTTTTATGTTGGACGATTCCGGTTCAATGGATTGGGAAACCCTAACTCCGGGCTATCAGTACTTTGAAAACTATTGGAGAAACTACTCAAAGTCTCCTATAACTAGCGGCTTATTTACCGGCGATTCAGGTGGCCGCCGTTGTGGCGATGAAAGAACTTATTATTATGTGTTCGATAATAGTGATGATGTATACGGCGGCTGTAATCTGGAAGATTATCCCGGTGCAGAATTACGGGATTGGCGTGTACGCTCAGCCGACTTAAATATCATGTATTACAACCCTGCTACTACCTATCAGCCTTGGCCGGGATTCACTGACGCAACTTTCTCTGCAGTCAGAAGCCACCCGGAGTCGAGTAATCCAGGTTATACCAAAATTCGCAATCTCAATGGTTTTGTATACGACGTGTGGATTGATAACCTCGGCTACGATGAAGATGGCAGTATTACGGGTGAGGCCCGAGGGCCGAGCAGCGTGGTTGATGGCGCGAATGAGATAGTTGATCTATGGGATAGTCATACGACCTACACCGTCAATTCGTCAGACATAAATGTCGAATACCTTACAACGACTTTTGCCAGTGTAGATGGAGCTTCAAGCTCGACCTGTGATTCTGGCGATGCTGCTGATACCCCTCAATATGAAGATTGCTTTGGTACCTCCAGATCTACGCACAATCTTAGTGGTAGTGAAGAAGGTCCATGGGGAAGAACTGTGGTCGAGGCACAGCAGAACATTGCGAATTGGTATCAATACAATCGTCGTCGCTCCTTCGTGATGAAGGAGACGGTGGCACAGGTTATGACAACGAATGATACTTTTCGATTCGGTCTGAGTATCATGTATGACCCTAATGACTTGTTTCGGGAGACGCCACTAGAAAGCGTGTTAGATGAGGATTATCCGACTCACAATGCGGCGGTATTGGATGCTCTTTTCGCCTACAGGCAGCGCGACAGGGGGACTAGGGCGCGTAGTGGTTTGCAATTGGCAGGTGAATACTATTCTGATGCGGTGAGTGGGAAGACGAACCCAATAATTTCCGCCTGCCAACAGAACTATTCGGTTTTATTTACCGATGGTTACTGGTCAAGCAGCGACAGTCTAAGCTCAGCAATTGTGGATAACGATGGCGATGGCAATCAAGATACGCTAGCCGATGTTGCGCATTATTATTACAACAAAGACCTTAGCCCGCTGCCCAATGATGTGCCTACCTCACCGGCCGATTCAAACGACGAACAGCATATGGTGACGTTCACTGTGGCCTTCGGTGTTGTGGGTAATTTGGAAGATACAGATGGTGATGGCTGGCCAGATGGAATAGGCGACCCTCTGCTGGGAGACTCACCTTGGACTACTGGTAGTATCAATACCGAACCAGAAAAAATTGATGATACCTGGCACGCTGCGTTTAACAGCAAGGGCACCTTTGTTTCCGCTCAGACCACGGGAGGTGTGTCCGAAGCAATCGGTGAGGCGCTGCTGGAAATTTTTGACCGGAAAGGCTCCGCGGCATCGGTTGCCAGGAACACGGGTTCGCTTAATGCGGGAAGCATGTTGTTTCAGGCGCGTTTTGATAGTTCAGACTGGAAGGGGCAACTGCTTGCGTTCCAGATTAATCTTGATGGCACCATCGAGGGTACGCCCTTCTGGGAGGCCGGCTCTGAGCTAAATGCTCAGAATTACGATACTGGCAGAGAAATAATTACCTACAATCCTGATGCCGATGTAATTCCTGGCGGAGATCCGGAGGGTCAAGGCGTACCATTTAGATTCCCTCTTGATTACACCTCTCCCGATGCGCTCTTAGAATTGAATTCAACTCAAATTGCAATGTTGATGACGACGCCACCGGAGGCTCTCAATACGGTAGTTGTGAGCGAAATTTCTACGAATCAGGACTATGGAAAAGATTTAGTAGACTTTTTGCGCGGAGACGAGACCAATGAGGGTGCAGGGCAAGACTTCAGGATCCGAGGCAGTGTACTCGGCGATATCGTAAACTCTAATCCAAATTTCGTTAAGGAAACCACGACACGTTTTCCAGATGGTTTAGAGGCAAAGTCTTTCAATGACTTCGTGACGGCCACCAGTTCGCGTGCTGGAGTTGTGTATGTTGGTGCGAATGACGGCATGTTGCACGCATTCTCCGAGACGAATGGCGCAGAAGTTTTAGCCTATGTTCCCAATGCTGCCTATGAATATTTGTCTGAATTGACTTCTGAAGACTATGAGCACCGTTACTTTGTAGATGGTGGGCCAAATGTTCTCCCCGTCTACCTGCCGAATATGAATGATCCAGCTAGTGTCGCAAACGGATTGTGGAGAACTGCGCTAGTAGGCGGACTAAACGGTGGAGGACAGGGCATATACGCGCTGGATGTAACCGATCCAACAATCTTCGATGAGTCGAACGCCGCCAGTATCGCACTCTGGGAATTCGATGATAGTAACGATGCGGATTTGGGTTATACCTTCAGTCAACCGCAAATAGGCAAGATGGCCGACGGTAGATGGGCGGCAATATTCGGTAATGGTTACAACAATACCGAAGCTGATGGTAGTGCCAGTACAAGCGGCAATGCCGTGCTGTTCATTGTTGATATCGAAACCGGCGAGCTCATCAAGAAAATTGATACGCTAGTGGGCGACTTGGCTACACCCAATGGTCTGGCGACTCCTTTGATAATCGATTCCGATGGCGACCTAACTATTGACTATATGTACGCGGGCGATCTTCTAGGTAATATGTGGAAGTTCGATGTAACTAGCGCAAACCCTGCTACCTGGGATAGTGATTTTGTTTCTGCAGGCACGCCTGATCCGCTATTTACCACACCGGCGGGTCAGCCGATCACGTCTCAACCTCAGGCTACATTGCACCCCGATGATTTGGGCGGTTTTATGGTCTTCTTCGGCACGGGTAAATACGTAGAAATTCTCGACAATGACCCTACTGGCCAACCTACACAAGCGTTCTATGGAATTTGGGATAAGAACACAGGGTCACTTACTCCGTTTAACAGTTCAGACTTATTGGACCAGACGATTACGAATCGGTACGCGCAGTCTTTCGATACCGATGACGATGGCCTTGATGATAGAACTTTTACCCTTCAGGATGTGTCAGACAACGAGATCAGCTGGGATACTCACATGGGGTGGAAGCTCGAGCTGATGCCAGAAAATGTAGAGGGTTCTGCTAATGTCAGTAACTTCGGTGAACGACAGGTAACCGACGCAATCGTTAGGGGTGGCCGCATTATATTTACGACACTCGTGCCCTCTTCGGTTGAATGTGAGTTCGGTGGAACGAGTTTCGTGATGGAGCTTGATTTTAGGAGTGGCGCAGCCTTGGAATTCCCTGCTTTCGATCTGAACAACGACGGAGAATTTGACGGCGACGATACTGACGCATCGGGCCGAGCCTCAGACGCTGGTATTATGCCTACGGTTAGTGTCCTTGGCAGTGGTGCGGAAGACATCGCATTTGGCAGTGGTGCTAGTGGCGCTATTGATGTGATTCAATTGAGTGTCGGAGTCGAATCATTCGGCAGGCAATCGTGGTTGCAATTAGACTAGATGAGATGGCGATAGGAGGAATACGATGACTAAATATAATTCAATTATGGTGTTGATTCTGGCGGTAAATATTCGCCGATTGATATTCTTAGTGTTGCTAAGTTGCTCCGCTGTTGTTTCTGCGCAGGGTGTGCTATCCGGTTCTCAGACTGGTTCGATAGAGGGGTTGCATCAAAGTGATGATTATCTGACTATATCTGGTCGGGACTATGGCTTTCATCACGATGTTACTCAAGTATTTTACGATGGCGAGGAGGTTGCTACTAATTTTCTAAATGAAGGTCTAGTCGTTCGCTTTGCTGTCAACCGCGATGGGGTGCTGGCTGGGATTGAAGTTTTGGGACCATTAAATTTGATTGAAGCTCTCGTAGAAAACTGAGCCTTTCGCTCGTTTGGATTGGAATTTCAGATCGCACTATGCCTTAGGCGCTAAACCATGAATTATACGAAACTGAATGGATTTACCTTGATTGAGCTTCTGCTAGTAGTGGCGATCATGGGCATTCTGACGAGCATCGCACTCCCCGCCTATCAGATTAGTCTATTAAGATCCTCTCGTGCCGAAGCGAAGACCGAATTGCTACAAGTAGCCTCAGATCAAGAGCGGTACTTTTCAAATTTCAGCACCTTCATAGATGATGCTACGCCACTTAATACGCCTGGTGTAGCAGGTCGAGAACGCACAACTCAAAACAGTTTCTACGCAATCAGTGTTGCCGCCTGTGGAGGTGGAGCGATTACAACTTGCTTCTTGGCCACAGCAACTGCTCAGAACGAACAACTAGCAGATAGTTGTGCGACATTGACAATTTCAGACACCGGTGCGCGTGGCGCAACAGGCGATACTACCAACGAATGCTGGCAGCGATAGCCTGCTGTATCAGTCACAACTTAACGGCCTTCCGCGGCTGTCTTCCTTAACCCCATCACCATCACTATCTTGAGCGAAGCGCAGTCGTGCCGTTCTATTCACAATTAGCTGTCTAGCAAATTTACTATCGCCTGAGTAAGGGCAGTAGGTAAAATTTCCATTCTGTGAGTGCGTCACTCCTAAGCTGGTTAGCTGCAAGTATTGCTTGTTTTGAAACGCCCTGAATCTAATGTGACCCTTGCCCTCGGGAAATGTAATGTGACGAATCAGCATGTCATCTTCGTTGATTACACGATCACGATTGGTGTCCGTGAAAGCTATAACGCCATTTTGCCAGCTTCCGCCACAGACGAGGCCATTAACAGATCGACATAGTGTAACTGTTGTTCTGTTAGTGATTGCAGCAGATTTGCTGAGCTGTATGGCGGTCGCTAGCTTTTTTATAGTGGCGTCTGCGGAGGTTGAATGTACGAAATTCTTGAAGTCGGGCATCGAGATGCCTAGTAGTATAGACAATATTCCCAAGGTAACTAGTAACTCTAGTAGTGTCATGCCTTTCATTTATTTTGCAAGAGCGCGCCCCTTTAATGCCAACCCAAATACTCTACTAAGCGTAGACCCGTTTAGGAAGACTTGAGATATAAAAGGGAAAATTAGAGCGGCTAGGGTGCTATTTAATCAAGGCCTAGCTTTTTCAGTCTGTAGCGTAGGGATCTGAATGACATCCCGAGCTTCTTTGCAGCGGCAGTCTTATTCCAACGCGTCTCTTCCAGTGCTTTCTCGATGGCTTCGATTTCTATAGATTCTAGATGCTTTTCAAGTGAAAAGTCTTCACCGGTTTCGACGCCATCATCAAGATCCGAATTTTCGGATTCGGTCGCTGGGGCCGAGCTTGGTGCGCTAATAAATTCAAGGTTCGAAGCCTTAATAGCATTGTTCTCGCAGAGTGTGGCGGCACGGTGTAAAATATTTTCCAGCTCTCTCACGTTGCCAGGGAAGTTATATTGCAGTAAAGCCTCTAGAGCTTCATTGCTAAGCTGACAGACCTCATCGGAGTTTTCCTTTGCGATTTTATTCAATATGCTGAGGCACAGCTCAGGTATATCAGCTACACGTTCTCTCAAACTGGGTACGGCAAGCTCTATCACATTGAGCCTGAAATAGAGGTCCTGACGCATATGTCCCAATTCAACTTCTTTGGCTAAATTTTTGTGTGTTGCGCTTAAGATTCTCACATCGACAGGTTTTTCGGTTTGCGAGCCCACAGGCCGTATCGCCTTTTCCTGGATAACCCTGAGCAGTTTTACCTGTGTATGCAACGGCAGATCGGCGATTTCATCCAGAAAGAGAGTGCCT
>Ga0209223_10001071_pt1 | contig 30496 bp, 30 predicted proteins | sample COG_06_FD_184750 | JGI IMG/M metagenome (GOLD analysis project Ga0209223, IMG submission 184750) | Pelagic Microbial community sample from North Sea - COGITO 998_met_06 (SPAdes) (version 2) | ecosystem: Environmental > Aquatic > Marine > Neritic zone/Coastal water | place: Helgoland, sampling...
ATCAGCATTTCTTTTTTTTTTTTGGTTTAGTTGTTTTAATTTTATTAGTGATCTCGCTAATTTTTAAAGCACTTACAATTTATGCACAAGTGCGATTTAGTGAAATGCGTGACTATAGTATCAGTAAACGCTTAGTGGAGGGTTATTTACGACAACCTTATAGCTGGTTTTTAAATCAAAATAGCTCTGAGCTTGGAAAAACTATTCTAGCAGAAGTTAACAATATAGTATCGAATGGTATGAGTCAGCTACTAGAAGTTGTAGCTAAAGGCTCAGTTGCAATTGCACTTATAACTTTGTTGATTATTATTGATCCAAAACTTGCACTTATAGTTGGGGTGACAATTGGTGGTGCGTATGGACTTATTTTCTATTTTTTTGCAAACTATCTAAAAAAAATTGGAAAAGAACGTTTGCTAAATAATGAATTACGCTTCAAGTATGTTAGTGAAGCTTTTAGTGCTGCAAAAGAGGTTAAGGTAGGTGGGCTAGAGGATAGTTTTACTACGCGTTTCGCAAATGCAGCTATAATTTATGCCAGAACTTCAACTGCTGCAAATATTATAAAGCAATTACCTCGTTTTTTTCTCGAAGGCATAGTTTTTGGAGGCATTATGCTAATAATACTTTATACCATGACTCAAACAGGTGATTTTAATAGTGCCCTACCTATCGTAAGTTTATATGTATTTGCAGGCTATCGCTTAATGCCAGCTCTGCAACAAATTTATGCTTCTCTAACTATATTTAAATTTATAGAGCCTTCTCTTGATAAATTGTATGAGGACATTAAAAAACTTAAACCTCATATTGAAAACCAGAACAAGGGAATTTTATCTTTTAATGAAAAAATTGTTTTAAAAAATATTCACTATAATTATCCTAATTCGTCTCAGACAACGTTAAAAAATATTAGCCTAATTATTCCTGCAAAATCGAAAGTAGGCTTTGTGGGTACAACTGGTAGTGGCAAAACAACTACAATGGATATTATACTAGGTTTACTAGAAGCTCAGAAGGGTACCCTAGAAGTTGATGGAGAAATTATAACAAAACAAAACTCAAGATCCTGGCAACGCTCTATAGGTTATGTACCTCAATATATTTACCTTTCAGATGATACTATTGAAGCAAATATTGCCTTCGGTGTAGAAACTAAAGATATAAATTTAGAATCTCTTAAAAAAGCCTCTAAAATTGCAAATTTGCATGAATTTGTTTTAAACGAATTACCGATGCAGTATCAAACCTTTGTTGGTGAGAATGGAATTAGGCTATCAGGTGGACAAAGACAACGTATAGGAATTGCTAGAGCTTTATACAACAATCCAAAGGTATTAATTTTAGATGAAGCAACTAGTGCTTTAGATAATGAAACTGAAAAAGCTGTTATGGAGGCAATAAACAATCTTAAAAATAATATAACTATAATCATAATCGCTCATCGTTTAGGCACTATTAAAAATTGTGATATTATTTTTAAACTTGAAAAGGGTCAGGTCGTAGATCAAGGAAAATTTAGTGAAATAATTAGTATAAAGCCCTATAATTAATAATAAAAAATAGGAAAATTTATGAAAGCAGTAATATTAGCTGGTGGTCTTGGTACTCGCCTGTCAGAAGAAACAGGCAGTATGCCTAAACCAATGTTGGAAATAGGAGGCAAACCTATAATATGGCATATAATGAAGATTTACTCTAAACATGGGGTGAATGATTTTATTATCTGTTGTGGATACAAAAGTCATTTAATTAAAGAATATTTTCAAAATTATCATTTACATCAATCAGATGTAACTTTTCAATTACAAAAAAATAACATAAAAGTGCACCAAAATAATACTGAACCATGGACAGTTACTTTAGTCAATACTGGAGAAGGTACAATGACGGGAGGTCGTCTAAAACGTGTAAGAGAATACGTTAAAAATGAAGAAGCTTTCTGTTTTACTTATGGTGATGGTTTAAGTGATATTAATATTTCTGCTTTAATTAAATTTCATCAAAACCACGGTAAACAGGCTACTTTAACAGCTATTTGCCCACCAGGAAGATATGGAGCTATAAAATTTGGTCCGAAGGATATTGTTGAAAGTTTTAAAGAAAAGCCAGATGGAGATGGTAGTTGGATTAATGGTGGTTTTTTTGTTTTAAGCCCAAGTGTTATTGATTTAATTGAAGACGATCAAACTTCTTGGGAAATAGAGCCGTTAAATGCTCTTACAAAATCTAGCCAAATTTATGCATTTAAGCATTATGGTTTTTGGCAGCCAATGGATACTTTGAGAGAAAAAATTTTTCTTAATGAATTATGGAATATGGGTAGAGCCCCTTGGAAAATTTGGTAATTTTGATATTTAAATTTATAAAATATTTTTTATTAAATATTAAGAACCCTTATTAGAAAAAAATATTATGAAAATATTTATAACTGGAAATATGGGATATGTTGGCTCAACTTTAACTCAATATTTAAAAAAAAAATATCCAAACGTTAAGTTAATTGGTTATGATACAAGTTTTTTTGCTCACTCATTAACGGGTGCTGATTTTATTCCTGAGCAGGGAGTATTTATTCAATATTTTGGAGATGTTCGTGATATTGAAGAGTCGATGTTGAGAGGGGTGGATGCTGTCATCCATCTTGCAGGTGTCTCAAATGATCCAATTGGTAAAAAATTTGAATCAGTGACCGCAGACATAAACAGGCACGCTAGTGTGAGACTTGCAAAAATAGCTATTAAAGAAGGTGTAAAAAACTTTGTGTTTGCCTCTAGTTGTTCGATGTATGGACAAACAGAGGGTAGTGCAAGAAAAGAAACTGATACAACAAACCCCTTAACTGCTTATGCGCGCTCAAAGATAGGAACGGAAGAAGATTTAAAAGATACAAATTTGGAACAGATGATATTTACAAGCTTACGATTTGCTACAGCATGTGGCTGGTCTAATAGGTTACGTTTAGATTTAGTTCTAAATGATTTTGTTGCCTGCGCGATCACATCGGGTGAAATTACTGTTCTTAGTGATGGCACACCTTGGCGACCTTTAATTGATGTTGAAGATATGTCTAGAGCAATTGATTGGGCAATGATGCGAAAAAAAGATAATGGAGATCAATACCTATTAATTAATGCAGGAAAAAATTCTAGTAATTATCAAGTTAAGCAGATTGCCAATTCTGTTGCTAAATTGATTCCAAATACAAAAATTTTAATTAATGAAGATGCGCTTCCAGATAATAGATCTTATACAGTTGATTTCAGTAAATATGAAAAATTAGCTCCTAAATTTCAACCAATTGTTTTACTTGATCAATCAATATCCCGTTTAAAAGATAATCTTTTAAAAATAAATTTTTCTAATATGAACTTTCGAGATTCGTCTTTTATGCGATTGAATACATTGAATGAGCATATTAACAAAGGTAGGATTGATAAAAATTTAAGATGGAAAATTTTTTGATAATGATTCAATTAATTTCAAAAAAAAATGAAGAAAACTTTTTAAAAGTTGTCTCTACAAAACTATTTGAAGTGTGACTAAATAGTCTTTTAAAATAAGACGTTATGGTATAAAAGTCATTTATATGAAAAAATTCAAGCAAATTTCTTATGCAAAAACAGTTTATGGCCAAGAAGAAATAGATGCAGTAGCAAAGTGTTTATCAGAGTCAACCCAAATGGGGAATTATTCCAGAAAATTTGAAAAAAAAATTGCAGAACTTTTTAGTAAAAAACATTGTTTATATGTAAATTCAGGATCATCTGCACTATATATTGGTGTGGAAGCTTTTGAATTTTCTCCAGGTTCTGAGGTCATAACTCCAGCATTGACATTTTCAACCACAGTTGGAAGTATAGTTAAAAATAACTTGGTCCCAGTTTTTGTAGATGTCGAACCCTTGACATACTGTATTGATGTTTCACAAATTGAGGCACAAATAACTAAAAAAACCGTTGCGATATTAGCTCCAAATTTAATGGGAAATATATGTGATTGGCCTAAAATAAGATCTATTGCAAAAAAATATAACTTAAAAGTTATAGAGGATTCTGCAGATACTTTAGGCGCAACAATAAATCATAAAAGCTCTGGTTTTTATTCGGATATGTCGATCACTAGTTTTTATGGCTCTCATATAATTAATTGTGCAGGTAATGGTGGTGCATTAGCTATTAACGACGATAAAGTGATGGAACGCGCTAAACTACTTCGATCATGGGGACGAAGCTCTTCTTTGTTTGATGATCAAAGTGAAAAAATTGAAAATCGTTTTAATGTTAAATTAGAGGGAATTGATTATGATGCAAAATTTGTATTTGAAAAGGTTGGTTACAATTTAGAAGGCAACGAGGTTGGAGCTGCATTTGGATTAGCACAACTTAAAAAATTAAAAAATAATATTAAAATTAGACAAAAAAATTTCAAAAGACAATGTGATTTTTTTTCAAAATACCCTGATTGTTTTTCTAACCCCATAGAAACAAAAGGTTGCAAAACAGCTTGGTTAGCTTTTCCATTGCTTATAAAAGAAAAAGCACCTTTTAATAGAAGAGAAATGCAAATTTATTTGGAGAAGCGAAATATTCAAACACGTGTAGTTTTAACAGGCAATATTTTGCGTCAACCGATGTGCAAAGGAATGAATTTTAGAGTTGTTGATGGAGGCTGTCCAAATGCAGATCAGGTAATGAAATCTAGTGTTTTGTTGCCAGTTCATCATGGTTTAACAGAAGAGATGTTTAAAAGATTTCATTCAACAATTCAGGAATTTATTTAGTATTGATAAATAACTTTAATAAGGCAATATATTAGTTATTAGGTTTTATTAAAAAAAGGTATTTTCTGAAAATAATTTCTACCAAAATCCCTGGGTGTCATGAACTTTTTCCAGATATACACAATGATCTAAGGGGAGTTTTTGTCAAAACATTTCATGCAACAACCTTTAAGAAATTTGGATTAAATACATCATTCAAAGAGCAGTATTACTCTACATCTGTTAAGAATGTAATTAGAGGTCTTCATTTTCAGATGCCACCATATGACCATGCTAAATTGGTATATTGTATAAAAGGTGAGGTAATGGATGTTGCCTTAGACTTGAGAGTGGGTTCACCTTTTTATAAAAAATATATTTCAATCAATTTAGATGCTAGAAAAGGAAATATGATTTATATGCCTAGTGGTATTGCACATGGGTTTTGTACGAATAAATCATCTGCAACATTAGTTTACAACACTACTACTATTTATAATCCAAAAAAAGATACTGGTATCCGTTGGGATACCGCGGGCATTTCATGGCCTATTAAAAAACCTCGTATGTCAATTAGGGATTTAAGTTTAATAGATTTTAAAAACTTTAATAGTCCTTTCATTTTCAAGAAGGAGTCTGTTTGAAAATTTTTATTACAGGTGGAACAGGATTTATTGGTAGAAATTTTATAAATATAGTACCAAATGAAATTGAAATTTTTGCTACGACACGTAATAAAAATAATTCATCAATTAAGTTAAATAGAAGTGTAAATTGGGTTTATAAGGAATTAGATTGTGTAAATTATAAAGATCTTAAAGGAATGGATGCTGTTGTTCATTTTGCATCAGCTGGGGTTAGCCCACAAAAAGCAAGCTGGGATCAGCTATATTACTGGAATGTAAATTGTACCTTACTACTTCTTAGAGCTGTAGCAAAAGCAGGAGTGAGAAGGGTTCTTATCTCAGGTAGTTTTATTGAATATGGTTTGTCCGCCAACCAATATGATTATATTCCTACTTCAGCAGCTTTATTGCCAACAACTCCTTATGCTTCATCAAAAGCTGCTGCTTTTGAGTTGGCATATGCCTTTTGCCTTGAAGAAAAAATTTCTCTATTTTATAATAGAATTTTTTCTGCATATGGAGAAGGCCAGTTTGAAAAAAATTTATGGCCAAGCCTTCGAAAAGCTGCAATTAATGGTGAGGATTTTCATATGTCAAGTGGAATGCAAATTCGTGATTTTATATCGGTCAAAGATGTTGGTAATACATTTTTACAAGATTTAATTTTAGATACCTCTAATGACTTTAAACCTAAGATAAAGAATGTTTGCTCAGGAAAAGGAACATCAGTTTTAGAATTTGCCAGTTATTGGTGGAATAAATGGAATGCAAAAGGAAATTTAATACCTAATAAATTACTCGACCGCAAAGATGAACCAGTTCGATTTGTAGGCTCTTTATAAGTAATAAACAATTGTTTATACTGATGACTGTTAAATATTAGAAAGCTGAAAATGAGAATTGTAAAAATATCAGGGGGACTTGGAAACCAAATGTTTCAGTACGTATTTGGACAGTATTTATCAAAAAAATATAATGAAAAAGTTTATTATGATATTGATTGGTATAAAAATCTAAAGCCAAACAAAAGATTATATAATTTGGAACTATTTAATTTTGATATAAATATTCAAATTTCACAAGGTAAAGAATATCCATTCAAATGCATTATATTAGACACTCTTATCTATTTGTTAAAAGGCTTGACAACTTTCAATAGAGGTAACCCAATTATATTGTATGAGTCTAGAACCTCTTTAATTGGAAGTATACTTTCAGCTATTTTTAGAAATAGTTACTATTCAAGTTATTGGCAAGAATTCAAATATTATAAATATATTTCAAACGATATAGAGTTTAAATTAAATCCCAATAAATTACTTATAAATACTAAAATAAAAGAAAAAATTTTAAATTCTAATGCAGTTTCAATTGGTATTAGAAGAGGTGATTATGTTAAATTAGGAAATATTGTTTGTGGTATGGAATATTATAAAAAGTCTATTAATCTAATGAATAAAAAAATAGATAGTCCAATATACTATATCTTTTCTGATGATATTGAATGGTGCAAAAAAAATATTGAAATATCAACAGAGCATCACTTTGTAAAACAAAACAAAGATACACCTTTTGAAAACATGGAACTTATGAGCCTGTGTAAGCACAATATAATTTCAAATAGTACTTATGACTGGTGGGGAGCAATGTTAAATAAAAATAATCAAAAAATTATTATTTGCCCTAAAATATGGATGCCAAAAGATATTGAGATAAGAAAAAATTTAATTCCTAGTGAATGGATTAAAATCTGATGGAGGATTTACTTGGTATAACTACAATCTTTCTTGTATCCATAATTACTTGGATTGTAGCAATACGTTCGCCAGGGATTTTTAATATTCTTATTGGGGCCTTAATTATAAGGATTTTTATTTTATTAATTGGTCACTATATCACTCCTTTACCCGATAGCACTTCTGATGCAGTAGGGTTTGAAATTAAAGCTTGGAAGTTGGCACAAGAGGGATTTTTCAATTTACCAAGTCAATTTGAATTTAGTCCTTTTGTTTTTTTTAGCTGGCTACATGCTATTCCTTATTCCTTATTTGGTCGGAGTGTTTTAATGGCTCAGTCAATAAGCTTATTTTTTGGAATGGGGACCATTTTTTTTGGCTGGAAGCTTGCAAACATAGTGTGGGATAATCACATTGCAAATAAAGTAGGTTGGACAATGGCTTTATTTCCTTCTTTAATTTTATATTCAGTTTTGTTTATGCGAGAAATATATATCTGTTTTTTTCTTGTATTGGCCTTGTACGGTGTTGTTACCTGGATCAAAACTAATAGTTTAAAATCAATTATATTATCATTTGTAGGATTTATAGGAGCAACTTTATTTCATGGAGCGATGTTTGTAGGTGCTATATTTTTCGTTATAATCATTACTTTAAAATATTTAAAAAATTTCTTTAAATTAATAGTAAATTTTAAAATTAATTTAAAAGATTTAATTTTTATTTTTATATTTGTGATTATTTCAGGGTTATATTTAACAAATAAAATTAATATCAACTATTTAGGTACTTTTAGTCAAATTAACACAAAAACTTTTCTAAAAAAAACAGGCTATGCATATAGGGGTGATGCATCGTGGCCTGAGTGGACAAAAGCTAAAACTGGAATTGAACTGATTTATAAAGCTCCTGTGAGGTCAGTATATTTTGTTCTTTCACCATTTCCATGGGATGTTAAAAAAACTAAACATTTAATCGGCATGTTTGATGCTCTTTTGTATATGTATTTATCTTTTTTGATTTTGTGCAATATCAAAGTTATTTGGAAAGACCCTGCTTTAAGGGTTCTACTATTATTATTGTTATTTTATATTTTTGTATTTGGGTTTGGAGTTGGGAATTTTGGTACAGGGATAAGGCACAGAGTAAAATTTGTTTTTTTGTTTATATTGTTGGCTTCACCATTACTAAAAAAGTTCACTTTTAAAAACTCTGAAAAAAATAAAGCAAGAATACAATAAAAGATATTAAGCTTTCTTAATTATCGAATAAATCTTCCTGATGAAAAATTTTTTCTCAAAAAATTTACAATTGAAGATGGAAAATTCTTAACTATGAATACTTTAATTAACGAAGGTAATATATTTAAAATGCTTTTAAAAACTGAAATGCCATGCTTTCTTAATATACTGAAATTCTCAAAATAAGATGAATATGATCCACTAACACCTCCTTCTCTAAAACTTCCCACACTATCAGTGAAATTAAATTTTTTTTTACTTTTTGATATAACGCTTATAGTCATATCATAATCAGATCTTATATTAAAATTTTCATCAAAATTTCCTATTTTATTTATAATTTTTCTACTTACATAAAATGATAAATGATGCGTGGCCATGTCAAAAATAAAACGATTTTGCATTAAAAAATTGGGTAAAACTAAAATTTTTTCTTTTGGCTGTCCATTTTCTCTAATTATATCCACAGGCCCTACTGTGTAATCAATAGTTTCTTTTTGTGCTGCTTTTGCCAGCTTTTCTAAAGTATTTAGATATAAATAATCATCTGAACCAACAAATCCAACAAAGTCACCACTGCTTAAGGCAATTCCTTTATTCATTGCATTATATAGACCGCTGTCTTTCTCAGATATCCAAAGATCAATATTATTTTCGTATTTTTGAATGATATCAAGACTTCTATCTGTAGATCCACCGTCGATAATGATAAACTCTATATTATTATAGGTTTGTTTAATTATACTTAATATTGCTTCTTCAAGATATTTTTCTCCATTTAAAACAACAGTAATAACACTAATCAAAGGTTTGATATTGCTACTATGTTTGTAAATACCTCTAGTTCTGAGTCCTCCTCGTGTTTTATTTTTTAAAATCATAGTGCAGTAGTAGCAACGTTACCGCAATAGCTCCTCATAAACTTTGTATGTTTCTTTTGCACATTTTTGCCAGGAAAATTTTTTTACCCGTTTAAAACCTTTTAACCTAAGCAATGATCTTAGTTTATTATCATAAAGAACAGAAATAATGTTATTCTTAATTGACTCAACCGAGTAAGGATCAAATAAAAAAGCAGCATCACCTACTATCTCAGGGATACTCCCAGTGTTACTGCAAACAACTGGGCACCCATAATTCATTGCTTCAAGTGGAGGAATACCAAAGCCCTCATAAAGTGATGGATAAACAAATAATGATGCATGCTTGTAATAACTAGCAAGCATCGAATCATCACCATTAACTTGTTTAAAATTTTCTTTTGGTATTTGTAATCTATTGAATAAAGAGATCTCTTTATCATTTAATTTATTACCTCCAAATATTATAAGGTCAAAAAAATTTTTAATTTTAGAGTTTGAATATGCCTCTATGAATCTAGTAAAATTTTTATGACCTATGCGGCTACCCACATATAATAAATAAGGTCTACGAATTTTTTTAAGATCTTTTATTTTATTTGTATCTAAAGAAAACCCAAGATAAATGACAGAGGTTTTTTTAATATCAACATTAAAAAATTTTATAAGATCTTTTTGAGTATTTTTTGAAACACATATTATGTGATCTGCCTCAGCTACTGCAAATTTTTTTAACTCAGTAGTTTTATCTTTATTTTGAAAATGATCTGGAAGAATTTCATGTATCATATCGTGCACTGTAATAACTTTTTTTGCACGCTTTGCGTTGTATTTCACAACATTATAATAAGTATTATGAATAATACTTGGCTCATAATGTTTAGATAAAATTGGAGATAAAATTGGAGATAAAATTGAGTTCATTATTAAACAGAATCTTCCAGATCCTTTGAAGTCAGGAACTTTAATTCCATTGAACAAAATGTTTTGATTTATATTTCGTAGGTAATTCGTTTTAAAAAAAGGTGAATTAATTTTAATGGTTGCTTCTTTATTTTTGTAGAAAGCTATATTATTTGCAAGTTCAATGTGATATCTTACAATTCCACCGTATTTTAAATGGAATATTTGATGATTGTACAATATTTTCATTTAAAATATTTAATGATATCAAAATTTTATTAGCTTTTTTCAACTTTATTATAAATTAAAATTATCTTTATTTCTTGAAATAAGCAAATGATCTTCCCAAGTTTTAGATCGCATCCCTATTCTTAATATTTTTGGAAATTTGTCAGCTGCTTTAATCAAAATACGCCAAGCATAATAAGAATATTTTTGCTTTGAAAAAAAATGTCTACTAGCACCATCAGAAATTAAATATAAACCAAATTTGTCAGCCAGGTATTGCAATGTTCGCAGTCTGTAAAAGCCAATATGCTGCCCATGTTCTAGTCCATAATACCACCAGTCGGATGGTTTGGGAGCAGGATCAGGAATAATACTTGTAGTTAAAAGTATGTTTGGAGCAATATTCAATAATTTAATCATTTCATCACAAGGGTTCAAAAAATGCTCAAAAGATTCAAAAGCTGTCAAAAGGCTAGCTTGCTTTTTATTTAAATATTCAAATCCTCTTGCTACCAGGTTTTCACTATACAGGTCAGACCAAAGAGCATTTACACCAATGTCTCTTAATAAACGTACTAAAAAACCATGACCGCCAGCATAGTCTACGACTAGACAGTTTCTATTTTTCATTAAAGTTAAAGTGGCTAATACAAGTGATACATTTGATAAATTACGTGACATGATACCTGTATCACTATTATTAATCGTAAGAGCATAAGCTTCTTCCAACCATGTTGGTTCTTCTGTTTGAACATAGCCACAATTATTACATTCAAAATATGATATATTTTTTTTTAAAAGTTTAGCTGAAAATAATAAATTATTTATGGGTTCAGAACAGCAACGGCATTTGCTCATATATCTTATTTATATAATTTTTCTATGCTATATACATCATAATAAATTAATTTCAAAAACCCATTTTTTTAAAGAAATCTCTAATTATCTTCGGCACCTGATAAAAATGGGAAACAAAAGCATAAACTTGTCTAACATAATTTGGTTTAAGGCCTGTTGTGGATTTAAATTGTTTTTGAGTTTTTTGACGTGCTTGTTTCTGATTAAATTTAATTGGAAAGCCAAAATTATCTGATTGTCTTAAAAATTTTTCATTTTGAAACTCTTCGTTAATCCCACAATAAATTCCAGACCCATCATATCCTTTATTTAATGCAAGTGTAAAAGGTGGGATGATAGCTAATTGTTTTTTTCGAAAAATATATTCCATTGTCAAAACATCTTCATAAAACAAATTTTTTTCATACATTGTTTTGTATAATAAAATATAACTAATTCCAAAGAAAAGCATAAATTTAATAGAGTAAAAAATATCCTTTTTAAATCGTAGCCACGGATGACATGAACGATGATCATTTAAAAATTCAAAATATTCTTTTTTCCAATAACCTATACCTGACATATTTGGTATCTGAAAAGCTTGAGCATCGTTACTTTTTTCTGAATGATTTTCAGGCCCTAAACGTCCACAAATACAAAATATATCATCTGACTTTTCATAAACATTTAAAGCTATATTCATAAATTTTAAAAAAGATTTTTGAACTACAACATCATCTTCCATTATTATAGATTTACTATTTGTTGCGAATGGTAATAGATATAAATCTTGCATGTTTTTTTTAAAATTATTTTTTTTTTGAAAAATAAGTTTTATATCTTTAAAACCCTCAATAGAACTTGCATATTCTCTAACTTTTGAAACTGCTTCTTCATCACCAGGTTTTGCAGCATCTGAAAAAATATAAAGAACTGAATGTTTAGCAAGATCATTAACCACAAGACTTTCAATGCAATTTTTAAAATGCTCAATTCTTGTGTAAACAGATATACAAATCGGAGCAAGATTTTGTAAATCTAAGTTAAATTTTTTTATCATTTTTTCACTATTAGCCATCAAAAATTAAATATCATTAGATATTGCATAATGCATTAAATAATTTATTTTCTGATAAAATTTCAAAATATTATTTATAAAAAATTATGAAAGCAAAAATTAAAAAATTATTAGTCATCTTTTGCCAAGTAAAATTAATAAGCAAATTCAACAGATTCTTCAACAAAGTTTAGGAATAGGTTATTATTTGACTTTTGAACCAATAAAGAAATTAATAAAAAAATAGGATCTCTTCATAAAAGAGAACTTGATCATTTTAATATTAAATTTGAAGAGTCTGAAGAAATTGAAACAATTTCATTAAATACTCTTTTTAAGGATAGCTTTAGTAATCCAAATTTCAAAAATAAATTTTTGCAAGTTAGTTGTAGAAGGTCATGAATTAACTGTTTTAAACTCAATAAAAAATAATTTTAATAAATTTGAAGTTATTCAATTTGAATTTGGTGGCTGTAATATAGATACCAGAACATTTTTTAGAGATTTCTGGCTTCTTTTTAATAAAAATTTTGATATTTATTTAATTAGCCCTTCTGGTCCAATACTTTTAAAAGAATATAGTGAATTAGACGAAGTGTTTACTATGACTCATTATTTAGCAGTTAATAAAAATTAAATTGTGATTAAATATAAAGTTATAGGTTTTAAACAATTTTGTTGCATTTCAATAAATTAATAAATTAGAATATCTGAGACAAATATTATCTAATTGGAATTAAAAGTTTTTAATATATAATTAAACTTTAAAATATTATGATTTCAGTGTTTGGTTCTTTGGTTAGTAAGGAAGAGATTGAGAAGGTTTCCATTTGCATGAAAAGTCAATGGATGGGTTTTGGTAAACAGGTTGAGGAATTTGAGAAAAAGTATCAAGCAAAATATAATCTCCCTAGTTTTGCTATGGTAGATAGTGGCTCTAATGCACTTTATATGGCCACTAAATTATTAGATTTACCACCAGAGTCGGAGGTTATTTTGCCAAGCTTTACCTGGGTGTCCTGTGCACAAGCAATAATTCTTGCTGGATGCAAACCGGTTTTCTGTGATGTTGATCTTATAACCATGAATGTAAGAGCTGAAGATATAAAATCAAAAATTACAAATAAAACGTCTGCAATAATGGTTGTACATTATGCAGGTTTAGCAGTTGATATGAAGCCTATTTTAGATTTAGGCTATCCTGTTATTGAAGATGCTGCACATGCTATAGATAGTACTTATAATGGACAGCCTTGTGGAACAATTGGTGATGTTGGAATTTTTAGCTTTGATGCAGTAAAAAATCTTACGGTAGGGGAAGGTGGTGGAATAACAGCAAGAGACCCAGCTAAAATTGAACGAGCTAAGGTTATGCGTTATTGTGGAATTGGGAAATCAGGATTTGACACGGCAATTAAAAATGCAAATACTAAATTACGTTGGTGGGAATACAACATTCAAGAGCCTTTTATCAAGATGTTGCCAACCAACTTAGCTGCTAATATAGGTTTGGCTCAACTTGATAGAATAGATAGATTGCAAGCACGTCGAAAAGAAATTTGGGACATATATCAGAATGAATTTTCAAACGTACCAAATATTATTACTCCAAAAAATTCATCTAAAGAAAATCGTCACTCCTATTTTACTTATTGTATTCGTGTGCCTCAACGTGATGATCTTGCTCATTATTTACTGGAAAAAGAAATTTACACAACTTTAAGATACCACCCGTTACATATGAGTCCTATATACAAACAAACAGAGGTTCATTTAAAAAACTCTGTTCAGCTAAATAAAGAAGCATTGAGCATTCCACTCCATCCGCGTTTAACCAATGACGATGTGCAAAAAGTAGTAAATACCATCTTGGAATTTTACAAATAATGAAATCTTCTGACAATGAAGATTATAAACCTAGTCATAGTTTAGATAATAATAGTAGAATTTCTGATAAGTGATAATCGACTTCATCAAAGAAAAGGAATTAAGATCTTGCTTCAAAACTCAATATAAGTAAGGTTAATTGTATTATCACTTACAATAAGATTTCAATGAAAATTAAAATAAAAAAAAATCCAAAAATTATTACAAAAGACTCACAGGGAGATACGAACGGCTTTCTTATTCCTATTTACAACATTAAGGATAATTTTTTTGATAAGGGAAAAGAGCCAGAACAGGTTTATCTGACAGCTATTTCACCTGGTAAAATTAAAGGACCACACTTACATTATATTCGAACAGGTTGTTTTACTTGTATAAAAGGTAACGCACGTTTTATCTTAAAAACTAAAGAAGGTTATGATGAAATTTATAGTGGTGAAAGTTATAATTATAAAACTGTTATTGTGCCTACTGGCGTAGCCGCAGCGTTACAAAATTTAGGTACGGAAGATGCATTTATCTTAAATATGCCAAATCCTGCTTGGACACCTGATATGAATGATGAACATCATTCTAAGTTTGATGATTTTGATTTTTCAATTTAAATTATACGTAAGTTTTATTTCATCTATAAAAAATCCAAGCAACAACTGTTCAAATTATAAAAAAATTTTATACCTCTAAATATAGTGGATAAAATCAGTGATATAGTTTTTAGTAATTTTTTTTGATCTGTGATGTTCCCAGTATTTTGGGGCAATAAAAAAAGTTTTATTTTTTTTACTTAAATTTGCGTAATATGCGCTACACCATGAAAAAGTACTTGATGATAGTATCCCATAGTTACAAAGAGACATGATAGAAAAATCTACTTCGGGATCATTTTCAGAAATATGTAATGTTTTAGACTCTTTAAAAACATCTTTAAGATAATACTTGTCATCACTTATTAGTACAAATATAGGATTTTGTATTTTTTCTTTTATTAAACTCATTGCTTTTTTGTACCAATCTAAGCTTAAAACAGCTGGAAATTCTTTAGAGGGCCAATGTAAATAATCACCTCGACGGAAATGTACAAAAACAATGGAATGAGTTTTTATATTAATTCCTTTAATTTTTAGCCATTTCTCTGCTTGATGAGTTAAATGAGGTTTAATTGTTGGAGTGTTTGTGTAATTTTTAACATCTTTTATTCTAAAAAAAAAATTTTCAACAACAAATATTTTCCAAAAAAGTCCTTTTTTTGAAATTACTTTATAAGAATTTGACTGTCTATCTTCTGTAATTTTTCCAAAAATTCTGATTTTTACAAGTAAAGATATTACTTTTTTCAAAAGTCCATAATGAACCCATTTGTTTATCTTTTCCTTGCTTAAGTTAACAGCATCAACGTTGTTAAATGTATTAAATAAACTCTTGCATCCAATAAAAATTATCCTCTCTTTTGAAAAAAAACTTTTTAGACCAATATATTGAATTAATTGATTGCCTAATCTACCATTTTCAAAAAAAAATATCATAGAGTTTTTAGTTCAAAATTGCATTTAATTTTATATTAATTTTTAATATTATTAGTTAATTAAAGGTTATATTTATTCTAACACACTAAAAGATGTTTTTATTTTTTTTCTAATAATGACAACAGGTAGTGACTGTAAGAGTTTTTACCCATTATTTTAACTATGTCTTTAATTTGTTTCTCTGAAATCCACCCTTTATTAAAGCCAATTTCTTCAAGACAAGCAATTTTATAGCCTTGACGGTTTTGAATAGTTTCTACAAATTGTGAGGCATCTAATAAAGATTGATAAGTGCCAGTATCTAGCCAAGAAAAACCTCGTCCTAAATTTATAGCATTTAGATCTCCTCTCTGCATATAAGATTGGTTAATACTAGTAATCTCTAGTTCACCACGAGCTGACGGTTTTATTGATTTGGCAATTTTAACAACATCGTTATTATAAAAATATAAACCTGTAATAGCATAATTACTTTTTGGTTTTTCTGGTTTTTCTTCAACAGAGATAACTTTATTTTCTTTATTAAATTCTACTATCCCAAATCTCTTTGGATCTTTTACTGGATGTGCAAATATTGTAGCACCATCAAGTTCTGAAACTGCTTGTTGCAATAAGATGGTTAAACCTTGACCATAAAAAATGTTATCCCCTAATGCTAAGCACACATCATCATGACCAATGAATTCCTCACCAATAATAAAAGCTTGTGCTAATCCATCTGGACTTGATTGTGTAGCATATTTTAGATTAATCCCGAATTGACTACCATCTTCTAACAATCTTTTAAAACAACCTTGATCTTCTGATGTTGTAATAATGAGAATATCTCTAATACCTGCAAGCATAAGTACTGATAATGGGTAATAAATCATTGGCTTATCATAAACAGGTAATAATTGTTTGGAGATACCTTTGGTAATAGGATGAAGACGCGTACCATAACCACCAGCAAGAATTATACCCTTCATTATACCTCTCTATTTTTATTTTGTGATTGTAGACCCAACCGTTCACGCTGATAGCTACTATCTTCAATATTTTTACACCAATCAAGATTATTTAAATACCATTGAACTGTTTTTTTTATACCTGTTTTGAAAGATTCTTCAGGTTTCCAATTAAGTTCTTTTTTTATTTTACTTTCATCGATAGCATAACGAAGATCATGTCCAGGTCGATCTGCTACAAAAGTTATTAATTCCTTGTAAGATTTGATTGATTTTACTTTTTTTTGTTTGGCATGATTTGTTTTATGAGTTTTGTTATCCTCTAATGAAACTGGGACTAATTTATCTAAAATTTCACAGATAATTTTTACTACATCAATATTTGCTTTTTCATTATGTCCACCAATATTGTACATTTCACCCACTTTACCTTCTGTAACTACTCTGTAAAGTGCTCTTACATGGTCTTCCACATATAACCAATCACGAATATTTTTGCCATTACCGTATACAGGTAAAGGCTTTCTATCCAATGCATTTAAAATTATAAGTGGAATAAGTTTTTCTGGGAATTGATAGGGGCCATAATTATTAGAACAATTAGTAATAACAATGGGTAAACCATACGTACGGTGCCACGCTCGTACTAGATGATCTGAGCTTGCTTTACTAGCTGAGTAAGGGGAGCTAGGATCATAGTTGCTTTGTTCAGTAAATAAGTCAGTTTTATTCAAGCTTCCATAAACTTCATCAGTTGAAATATGATGAAAAATAAAATTTTTTTTATTTTTTTTTTTATTCCAATATTCTCGTGCACTTTCTAACATTACTAATGTACCTATCACATTTGTTTGAATAAAATTTGCAGGTCCATCAATCGAACGATCTACATGAGTTTCTGCTGCCAAGTGCATTACGATATCTGGCTTGAATTCTGTAAATAATTTAGAGATAATTTTTTTATTACAAATATCTCCATGAACAAATTGGTAGCGAGAGTTTTTACTGACACTTTTTAGTGACTCTATATTACTAGCATATGTAAGCTTATCAAGATTGAGCACTTGATGGGGAGTTTTTTCTATTAAAAAACGTATCAATGATGAACCAATAAATCCAGCACCACCAGTTATCATAAATTTTTTTTTTAAAATTTTATAGCTTAAATCATTATTCATAATTCAGATATTTTTCTTAGTTATTAAAATATTTATCTAATATCTTGATTTGGTTTGTGTTAAAGAATTTCTTATAAGAATTTGTACCTCCCAAATATTTAGAAATATGATTACCACAAAATTGTAGCTTGACATCAAATTTACTAAAGTTTTAAATTTTTTTATCTCTTTTTTTACATTGAAGAATAAACTTTGTAAGATATTAAAAATTAATGTGCTGTTACTTCGCTGAGGGCTACACTGTACAATTTTTCTGTCAGTGACCGTAAGTATTTTATTAATTAATCTTCTTATCATTTTTTATTTTTATCCCTTTTACCTAGATTTAACAACCTACGTGGTATAGATTTCTTCTTTCTAGCTTCTAGGTGCCTAGAAAGTAAAAAATACTCTAGTTTACTCTACTTCGATTTAAGATTTATTATATATAATTTTAGCTATTTAATATTTACAACTTGTTTTTAAAACATAAAAATGATAACAAATTACAAGATTTTATTATAGTAAGTTTAATACTAAATAAAAAATCCAATAGCTAAATGCTTAAACCAAAAAAAAATAACCTATCAATGTATTCATAAAAAAAAATTCTAACGATAAGGATACTAAATGAGTGATATAATAAGAGAATTAAATAAAAAAGATGTGTGGGATTATGAGAATGGATTTTATTGGTTTTCCTCAAAATCACGTTTAAATAAACTCATTTCACATTATGAACTTTATAAGAAAATTACAGGAATCCCTGGTCATATTTTTGAATTTGGTGTTTATAAAGCTGCTTCTTTGATTCGTTTAGCAACATTCCGTGATGCACTTGAAAATGATTTTTCTAGAAAAATTGTAGGATTTGATGCTTTTGGAGCATTTCCTACCAATGAATTAAAAGTTAAAGATGATCTTAATTTTATAAAGCATTTTGAAGATGTTGGTGGGTACGGTCTAACTAAAGAAGAGGTAAAACATACTTTGTCATCTAAGGGTTTTGAAAACTTTGATTTAATTAAAGGTAACGTTTTTGATACACTTCCTGTATACCTTGAAGATAATCCTGAAACACGAATTGCTTTATTACACCTAGATATGGATGTCAAAGAGCCAACAGACTTTGTGCTTGAATTACTTTATGAGAAAGTTGTTCCTGGTGGGATTATAATCTTTGACGACTATAATGCTGTATCCGGAGAAACTATTTCTGTGGATGCATTTGTAAAAAAATACCACCTTAAACTTGAAAAACTCTCTTTCTACAATGTGCCAACTTTTATTAAAAAACCTATCTAGTATAGTTTATTAACGTAAGAAGAAATTACCCAAACCAATTCTAAAACTATTCATTTATGCTGTTTAATTCAGCAAATATTTTTTTGTTAAGTTTTGCTTTAAAGCGCTGTGTTTCTGATAATCTAAGCTGATTAACGTCACCCTTACCAGAAAGCCATTCTATGTACTCTTTTTTCGAGTTTATTTTTTTGCAGCAATCATTTGGAGCAGAGCTTTCATCAAGGGTGATACATTTGATGCCAGCAATAGCTATTTCTTGAGAAAAATTTCCTTTGGCTGAAACAAAAATTGGCACTTTATCTTTTAATATCAACTGACTATATTGATTTGGTTCTTCAAACTGGATATTTTTTTCATTATTATTTTTAAAAAAATAATCTAAAATTTGTAAATCAGATTTATAAATTGTGTAAGACGATGGATGTGCTCGAAAAATATATTTAATATCTTTATTTTTTTTTGCTATTGATAATGTAGAGCGTATCCATTGAAAATAAGAAGAAAATATAACGCTATTTTCGGCATGTAAAGAATTTGCATCATTGAATGCGTGCATCATAATAACAATTGTGCTTCATCAATAATTTTTTTAGAACAATCTTCTAGATTAAATAATCCATTTTCTTCTACGTATATATTTTGTTTGAAATTTACTATATCTTTTTTAGTGTTTAATAATTCTAATACTTCTTTATCCAAAATTTTTTTAAACCATTTAACTCTAGGTGCCATTGAAACAGGATATTTATTTCTATATGAAAAATGAATTATCTCAGTATTAAATTTTTTATTTAAATAGCAAGAGACAAAACCTGACTCCATATAAACCGGATGATTAATTACAACTGAATCAATTTTATTTCTTTTTGCAAATTTTTCTAACCAGTTTAAGAAAGTAAGACAATTATAAATATATAGCCAAACAGAAATAAAAACTCTGAAAGAATTGGTTTTGTGAATTTTAAAATGTGGAACATGTCTTTGAAGACTGTCAATCATATAACCAGCGCTATCTACACCTTTGATTGGTACTACAAAACAATCTTTATTTAATAAAGTTAGAATATTTTTTGTGAGTAGATACGATGATTTAATGCTATCAAATTTATGTTTAAGAGTTGGTCGCAAAAGTTCTGCCTTGGAAAATGAAGGATTTTTTTTTAAAAGTTTATAATTAATCCAATCTGCATCATTATCCCTATCAATAAGACCAAAAAAAATCTTTAACTTCTTATATATCCTGTGCGCCAATTTATATAAAAAACCTTTAATTCTAGAAGGCTGGATTAAAAAAAATCCTCTCCAAAAATATTTAACAGAATTTATAAAAAAAATCTTATCATATTTACTTAAAAGATCGCTATAACCTTTGCGATTATATTGTGTGGTTAATGAAAAACCGATTATTAGAATAGTTTTCATAAAAATTAATTAAGAGCTTTGCTGAGATATAATTTCAATTTTTTTATCTCAATATTGCTTAAACCTTTATGTTCTTTATCAACTTGCGTTGTTAAATAAGAATTGCCTTCTGAGTCAACAATCTTGTGACCAGCATATGAGAAATTCTGTAAAGCAATGTCATCCGATAGTCTTAAAAATTTTTTTATCCTCATAGTTTCTTTGTTAAGATTTTTAAACATATCAGAGAATTTAATAATTAATATTTTTTTAGGGTATTTTTTTGCTAATTTTTCAGCATTTTTGTCAAGCTGAACAATTGTTTTAATAAAATCGAGTGAGGCCCATTTTTTAAAAAGACGCTTACGTGTCCACCAGTGTGATTTCTGATCTTGTTCACTTTTTACTCTGTTGACAAGTGCAGAGACAATATCAATAGGATCTCTTTTCATATAGATAATTTTTGAATTTGGAAATTGATTAGCAAATTCCAGTATTCCACTCGAATATCCCGAGCTTAGAGCACAATAATATTTTTTATTTGAAGTTTTTTTTAAAAAAGGAGAGGTTATAGTTCTTGATAGCGACCTATAGATTGCTTTACATACTTCGTGTGAGGTCCATCTAGTCCCATTTTTATAAAGATCTTTAACCCACAATTTATCAAATAAATAGAAATCAAAATTTATATTAATAGATTTGTAAATATTAGAAGCAACATGTATTATATATTCTTTAGTCCAATAAGTTCTTTCAATCTCAGAATAATGTCCATTAACTGATAATAATTCTCGAATTTCCTCAATATTTTTTTTTTTTAAATAATCAGTATTATATTCGTAGAATGCTTGTTTTTGTAAAAGCCTATAATCATTTTTAAAAAATGACTCAAATATCCTCTCGTGAAAAATTGACACAAATAGCTGTTGATGTCCATCAAGAAGACCTCTAATTAAATTTTTCCCTGAACCTTTAGATCCAGCAATATAAAGAAATTTTTCCATGAGAAAGTATTAATTAAAAAAAAAATTAATCATCTATTCCGTCATTGTTTACTGTATGTCTTAATTTCCACAAATTTCCTTCTTTTTTCCATAAATGAGGTGATCTAAATTTATCACAAAGTTTAAAAAAATCATCTTCTTTAATATCTAAATAATTCATGACTTCAGAAAAATATTTCTTTGGAAATTCACCATCAAATTTTTTAACTAGATTTTTTCCTTCTTCTCTTGTTAAATGTTTGTTTTTGATCTCCTGACTGGCATCATAGGTAGCTCTTCCAATACCAAATTTGATAAATGTTGTATAAAAATGAAAATCATCAATTTTATCATCAACACTATGATATTTGCTATATGTCCCTTGAGATCTAAAAGGCCTTGGTTTAAACCCTGTATTTTTAGCAGCATAGTAAAAAGCTTCTTGTGACGTCCATTTCAGATAATACCCTAAATAATGAATTTCTATTTTTGTTTTGTTTATATCATTATAATTAATTGGAAAAAAAATTTTTAAATCTTCATATTTAAATTTATATTTTTCTAATAGTTCAGTTACCTTTATGCCAGCCAGGTAAATATTTTTATAATTCTTTACTGAAAAATAACTCTTTTTTCTCAAAGAATTATTATTTTCAGCAATCGGATTCCCACCTTCCGCTTCATTTTCTCCATAAAATACTAGTTTAATACCAAATTTAGATGCAATTTTTGGAGCAATATTTTTTTGTCCAAGAATGAATGTTTGAAAAGGATGAAGTAAGTTTATTATTGATAATTGAGTTAATTTTTTCATGACTTTTCCATTTGGCCTAACAACCAAAGCATCAAAACCACCAACATTTATCCAGTTGTCATAATTTTTTAATCCATAATCCGTGTAAAGAATTGGAGGCCAAGTCAAAACCAAAGGGTTCATTTTATATTTATTTTTTAATATATGAGCTTGGTAAGCACTATCTTTACCGCCACTACCAGGGACCAAGCAATCATACTCTCCATTATTTTTTCTGTGTTTGTCTAGTAATTTAATTAGTTTTTTTTCTCGATTTTCCCAATTTATATCATCTCTTGTCTCATAATGCTTACAAGCATCACAAATTCCATCTTGTTTATTAATGTTTAGATATTTTGCATTTTTTCTTTCTTTTGTATGAAAAAACTCAGGTATTGAACTTGGTCTTTGATTTGACATTACACATTTTTTACAAAAAACTATTTTGGAAGGTAAATTATATTTCGATATCATGTTATGTCTTAATTTGATTTAAAAAACTTTTAATAATCTTTATACCATCATTACCACTTTTTTCAGGATGAAATTGAACACCATATAAATTTTTGAACTGTATAGAAGCTATAATTTTTTTTTTACCAAAATTAATAGTTGATGTAATACATCTTTTATCTTTTATTTCCGCATAATAGGAGTGTATAAAATAAACAGCAATCTCGGTATCAAACTGATTAAATAAATTATTTGTATGATTTTTTTTATAATTTAGTTGTTTCCATCCAAGATTGGGACATATCTTTTTAGTTTTTAAGCTTTTAAGAGATTTTACTTTACCATCCAGAATATTTAATCCTTTGGTGTTTCCAAATTCTTTACTTGAACTAAAAAGCATTTGAAATCCGAGACAAATAGCCAATATAGGCTTACCCTGTTTAAAAAAATTCTTAATAATTAAATCTAAGCCATTTTTTTTTAAACTTTTCATGCCTGATGGAAAAGACCCAACACCAGGTAATATTAATGCAGCTGAATTCATAATCTCATCTTTGTCTCTAGTAATTAACGTTTTATAACCTAAATGATTTAATGCACCCACAACACTTCTCAAATTACTTACACCTATGTCAATTATTGAAATATATTTCACAATCTAACTTTAATACCTTTCTTTCTTAAATATTTTTTTATAGATAAAATATTTGTTTTTTTTAAATTAATAGAATCTGTTAAAAATTTAATAAATTCAGTGTTACCTTCTCCAGTATCTTTAAATTGAAAATTTTTTTCTCTAATTAAAGAGTAATGTAATAATGACGATATGGCTACTCCTGACACCTTATCATATTTTAATACATCATAAATTTGTTTTTCATCACCAGCCCCACCATGGAGAATAAATGGAACATTAATTTTGTCATAAATTAACTCTAACATTTCTAGATCAAAGCCATTACCCAAGCCCTCGCATGAGATTGAGGTTAAAATAATTTCTCCAATACCAAGTTGTTGAGCTTCAGTTATCCACTCAGTTAGTTTTTTATTTGAAACTTCTCGACCATAACTACCTAAGCAAGTAAACTCACCATTAGAATCTTTAATTGCCTCTATAGATAAACAAATATTTGCTGATCCAAATTTTTTACTTGCTTCACTTAAAAACTTAGGTTTATTAAGTGCTGCAGAGTTTATAAATACTTTATCAGCTCCTGCACTTAAAGCTTCTTCAATATCTTTAATACTTTTTAATCCACCACCTGCTGAAACAGGAATAAATACATTCGATGAAGGATGTTGTGTTAGATTTAAAAGGCTTTTTCTTCCATAAAGACTAGCTACACAATCATGGTAAATAATTTCATCTACCATATTTTCATAATATTTTTTTGCAAAACTACTAGGCTCACCCAATACTCTTAAACCTTCACAATTAACACCTTTAACTAAACTTGTTCCCTTAATATCTAGCTTGGCAATAATTCTTTTCATATAAAACAATTTTTAAATAAAGTGAAATTTAAATAATAAAAAAGATTATATCTTATATTTAAATAATAATTAACATATTTTATTAACAGTCAGAATTATTTGATAAAAATAACTAAATTATTATTAAATATTTTTAAGATGATGGTTTAGCAAAACTAAATCTTCCTTAATACCTACTGAGTAAAAATTCAGCCAAGATAAAATCTAATTTCGTATCTATATCAATAGATTTTTCTCTCGACATCTCAAATGCATAAATATTATCTTTTAAAAAGAAACTTTTTTTCTCTAAAAGCTTTTTAATTTTACAAATATATATAGCTCCATTAAGCCTATAATAATTTTTTAAATCTTGACTTCTCTTATTTATAATCTCTTCTTTCAAAAAACCTTTCAGACTTTTATCTTTTGGTAAAACATTACTCCAAAGTGGACTATGATCTTCTTTGCATACACTAATAACCGCATCTGCTTTTTTTTTTTTCAAAAAATTAATTGCTTTGTTGATGTGTTTTTCATCTCGTAAAGGGCTAGTGGGTTGCAAAACAACTACATACTCAAAACCTTTTATATTCTTAATGGCATGTTTAATTACATCAAAAGTTGTCGAAGTATCTTTTGCAAGATTTCTAGGCCTCTTAAGAGTTTCGGCACCAAATCTCTTAGACATTTCTAGTATGGCCGTATTATCACTAGACACAAATACCCTATCAAGATATTTACTTTTTAGTGCTGAATTAATTGTATAAGCAATTAATGGTTTACCATTTAAAGGCAAAATATTTTTATTTTTCACTCTCTTGCTTTGTCCTCGGGCTGGAATAATACTTAAATATTTTTTTTTATTATTCATTAATTTATATTATAGTAACTAGTTAATATTACGTTTAAAATCTATCTTACTTTAAAAAATCTTAAAATATTCTTTTTGTGCTCTTTCGAATTCAGACAAACTTCCAATATCAATCCAGTGTTCTTGCAACGGAAAGGAAGCTATATTTTTTTTTTTTTTAATCATATTTTGAAACAGTGTTGTCATATCATAATAAGAGTTTGGAATTAGCTTGATACATCCAGGATTCAACATGTATATACCTGAATTTACAAAAAATTTATGAATTGGTTTTTCTTCTAAAGAAAGAATTCGTTCTTTATCCAAATTAATTACTCCAAAGGGCAGTTTAACCTTATATTCTCTTACACACATAGTTGCTATTGAGTGATGATCTTTATGAAAGTTTAGTAAATTTTCAAAATCAAGATTTGTTAATAAATCACCATTCATTACAAAAAATGGTTCTGAAATTTTTTTTTTAAAAAAACTTAATGCTCCAGCTGTTCCCATTTTTTTTTTTTCAATAACGTAATCTATTTTTGCACCAAATTTGCTCCCATTATCAAAATAGTCTATTATTACTTTTGACTTATAATTTACGCACATCACGATATTTACAAAACCACTTTTAACAAAATTTTTAATTATAGTTTCAAGAATTGGAACATCTCCTACCTTTAGCATTGGTTTTGGAATACTTTTTGTGTAAGGCATTAAACGAGTTCCTATTCCACCAACCATTAAAAAAACCTTATTTGGCTTTTCTCTTAGTTTTAGAAGTTTATCCACTACGTGTAAGTCAATAATTTTTTTATTTTTATCAATAATGGGTACTTGTAGAATTCCTTTAGAAAGTGCTTTATTTAAAACCTTATCTTCTGGATCATTTATATGAGCAATCGTAGGTTTCTTTAAAGGAATAGTCTCAATTGTATCATTAATATTATAACCTCTTAATAAATGTCTTCTAATATCGCCATCAGTTATGGTTCCTATTAATCTATCTTTGTTATCAACCATTAATGCAATTCTTGCACCCCCATTAACAATTGCCCGCAATACATCTTTTATTGATGACTGTTTATTAACTTTCATTTTTTTTAAATTTTTCATAGTATTTCTTTCAAAAGTACAAAACTTTCAGCAAACTTACATCCAGATGTTGATCCTCTAAAAGTCGCCAATGCTTTAATACTTCTCTCACTTCTTGGAAATGGATATTTATCGATTTCACTTTTGTAAACTTTCATTATTGCAATTTTTTTATTTATAAATTTGCTTATATCTACAAATGTATTGGGTATAAAACTTTCTCTTTTAAGACTTGGAGCAAACTCTGTTTCACTTAAAGTCTCCATCATGTATATTTTTTTAATAAATGGGGATCTAAACGATTTGGTACAACTATAGCTAGCTTCAAAAATTTTTTTATGATCAGTGTGAACATCCTCTTTAAATGGAAGATAAATAATATTCGGTTTTACCTTGTTTATTACTTTTGATATTTTTTCAATTATTTCATTTATGCTATATTGGTCTACCTTAGTAGTTTCAAATGAAAGATTATGAATACTATCAAAATTAAAAAGCTTCGATACTTTGCTTATCTCTTTTTCTCTATTTTGATAATAACTGTGATTTTTATTAAGTGTCGTACAAATAAGCCAATGAATTTTATCTCCATTAGCTTTATGCTTGATTAAAGTTCCTCCACACCCTAAGGTTTCATCATCTGGATGTACAGCAATAACTAGTATTTTATTTTTCAAAGATATTCCCCAACATTTGGAAGTTTTTTAAATTCATGATGAGTAATTTTTATAGCTCCATCATACGTTTTTACTAAGATTTTATCTTCATTTATGTCTAAAATTTTTCCACTCTCACTATTAAGTTGTTTATTTTCAATTATTTCTACCTTCCAAACAATAATTTCTTCATCTTTGTAATTAATATGAGCTCCAACATAAGGTTTTGTTAAAGCTCTTACTAAATTACAAATAGCTTGACTTGTCATTCGAAAATCTATTTGACCATCAGTTTTAACTCGCTTCCTCCAAGTATTAGAGGCTTCATCATTTTGTTTAAATGTCTGATAAGTTTTCTTTTTAAGCTTAGGTAAAAATTCATTAATTTGCAATATAGCTATATTGACAACTTTGTCATATAAAATTCGTGCATCATCAGTATCTAAAATGTCAAAATCTTTTTGAGATAAAATTTCACCACTATCAGCACTCTCATTCATAAAAAAAAATGTTGAAGCACTTTTTTTAAGTCCCAATGCCAGTGCCCAGATCAATGGATGACGCCCTCTGTTTTGTGGTAATTTAGAAGGGTGAAATCCCAAAACACCCATTGGGGACAATATTAATATATCTTTTTTTAATATATTAGACCATCCAAAACAAAAAATAATATCAGGATTAAGAGATTTGATCCAATTATAATTATCTTTTGAATTAACATCATTTACAAGCTTAAAAGGTATTTTATTTTTTTTACATAAAGGTCTTAGATCGGCAAAATCACTATTAAATTCAGAACCTTCTTTAGTGCATACCCCTACCACTTGAGCATTTAGCTCTATTAGTTTTTGAAGTGCTCTTTTTGAAAACTCCACAGTCCCTATAAACACTATTCTCATAACGAAAACTTTATATTAAAAAAAACCTTTTTCAAAAGATCTTCTAGTGGTACAGTTTTTAAAACTTTAACAATTTTTTCACTTGCACACCCATCACCATATAAATTTTTGTTATCTTTTAAAAGATTTTGAAATTCATTTGAATAAATTTTTTTAATAGCTTCATTTATATTTTTTTTATCCATTAAGCAGTCAATGACACTTTTTGCTTTTATTCTTCCCCTTTGTCTTTCACTCATATTTATAGTTCCTATTTTAAAACTTGGGGCTTCAGTAAGTCCACTTGAACTATTTCCTACTATTGCATCCACGTATTGTAATGCGCTTAAATATCTTAGTTGTCCTAAAGAAGTAAATTCAATAGATTTTTCTGGATTTTTACCAACATACTCATCAATCATTTGATTTATAATTCTTCCATCAGTGTCACTATTCGTTTTAGTAAAAATAATGTTGGTATCTTCTAGCTCATCGATAGCATCAAGTAATTCTTGAAACTGCTTCTTTGAAGTATTATTTTCTAAAGTTACTGGGTGAAATGTTATTAATATATTTTTTTTATTTAATTTAAAGTTAATTGATTTTTCAAAATCTTTTTTACTTAAAAGTGGCAATTTTTTAATATTTTCAATCCCAACACCTCCTACGTTAAAAACTTTGCTAGGATCTTCACCTAACTGCATTACCCTTTTTGAGTATTCTTCTGCAGCAGTAAAATGTAAATGAGACATTTTTGTAATACTGTGACGTATAGCTTCATCAATGAGTCCTTCCGTTGCTTCACCACCATGAATATGTGCTATAGGAATTCTCGCTATCATAGCAGCACTAACTGCACTAAAAATCTCATATCTATCACCTAAAACTACAATAATATTAGGCTTTAATTCATTATAAGCTTCTGAAAAAGATGTTAGGGCTATACCCATGGATCTTGAAATACCTATACTAGTATCGGAGGATAAATGCATATCAATTTTTTTATCAATTTTGAAATCTTTCTCTATTTCCTTATAGGTTAAACCAAACTCTGAACTTAAGTGCATCCCTGTAGCAATAAGCTGAAGTTCAAGATCTTGATCAGCCTCAACTTCTTTGATTAACCAATATAATAAACCATATTCTGCACGTGAGCCTGTAACTATACAAATTTTTCTCTTACTCATAAAAGTTCATCTTCATTGTAATCCTTTATTGCCTTAGTTCCTATAATCTCATCCCATTTCATGGGGCTTATACCTCCACCTGGTCTTTTCACGGCAAGATTATTTTCATTTAAAATTTCACCTTTTTTAATTTTTGTTTTTGCAATTATTGATTTTCTAACTATTTGAATATTTGGTAATTCACTTTTAGATGGTTTTTTAATACCATTACCAAGAGCTTTCTCTATATTCCTAATCGATATGACCATTTTATTTAATTGATCTGGTTCAAGACTGGCCTTATGATCTGGTCCTTCCATATTACAATTTAAAGTAAAATGTTTTTCTATAATACTTGCACCCAATGCAACCGCTGCTATATCAACTTCTATACCTAAAGTATGGTCGCTATATCCAAAATTAACATTTAATTCTTTGCCCATTATTACCATTGCTTTTAAATTTACATCTTCCATTTGGGTGGGGTACTCGGTATTGGCATGTAAGACCGTAATATTATTTTTTTTTGTACCAGAGCTAACCAAAATATCTAAAGCATTTTTAACCTCATCTATATTTGACATTCCTGTTGAGAGAATAATTTTTTTATTTAGCTTTCCTATATGCCTAAGATATGGAAGATTCGTAATTTCACCACTTGGTATTTTAAAGATTTCTAAACCCAAATCTTTTAACAATTCTATGCTATCATGATCAAAAGGAGACGATAAAAATTTTATATCTTTATTTTTACTATAATTAATTAGCTCAAGGTGCATTTCTTTACTCAATTCCAGTTTTTTGAGCATATTAAACTGTGTCTCTTTTTGATCAGTTGTATTTTTTTGATAATTTGCTTTTTCTGAACTTTTAGTAGCTAAGTTTTTTGCTTTAAATGTTTGAAATTTGACAGCATCAGCTCCTGCAGCAGATGCAACGTCAATTAATTTTTTTGCTAAATCAATTGAACCATTATGGTTAACACCTGCTTCTGCAATAATAAATACACTCATTTCACTATGCTTCCAGCTTTAATAAAACTATTTTCTTTTATTGTAATATTGTCTTTTGTTGTAGTATTGCTACCAATAAAACATTTAGATCCAATCTTAACCCCACCGTTAATAATTGCGCCTGTAGAAATATGACAATGGTTAGATATCAAACAATCATGTTCAATCAATGCTTTCGAGTTTATAATACAATTGTCACCAATAGATGTATTAGAGTTAACCATTGCATTACCCATAACGACAGTGCCATTACCAATTTTTGAATGCTTAGAAATGTATGCACTTGGAGAAGTAATAGAGGGAAGTATAAATCCAGCTTTAATTACCAAATCATAGAGTTTTATTCTTGCTAATGATGACTTAATTTGACCAACTGTTATTAAGGCATTCTTGTATTTCTTGGCTAAAACCTCTAAATCAATATCATTAGCAATAACTGGATAACCTAAAATTTTAGAACCTAAAAGTTCAGGTTTATCAATTATACCAGCAATTTCAAATCGAGCTTCTTGTTCAATTACATCTATCGCTGATTTGCAATGACCCCCTCCACCGATTAGAATAATTTTATTCATGCTGTAACGCTACTTGGTATGTTAACAACTCGTTCTTCTAACCACTTTGAATTTTTTAAATCATCACATTGTGCACCACTAAACATAG